>Ga0065711_1041851_pt1 | contig 15833 bp, 5 predicted proteins | sample Hoacrofraction12_FD_59098 | JGI IMG/M metagenome (GOLD analysis project Ga0065711, IMG submission 59098) | Hoatzin crop microbial communities from Cojedes, Venezuela - Epithelial fraction 12 v2 (version 2) | ecosystem: Host-associated > Birds > Digestive system > Esophagus > Crop | place...
CTGCAAGGGGACCTTATAAATGCCTACAAATATCTCAAGGGTGGGTGTCAGGAGGATGGGGCCAGACTCTTTTCAGTGGTGCCCAGCGACAGGACAAGGGGCAATGGGCACAAACTGAAGCACAGAAAGTTCCAGCTGAACATGAGGAAGAACTTCTTCCCTCTGAGGGTGACGGAGCACTGGAATAAGCTGCCCAGGGAGGTTGTGGAGTCTCCTTCTCTGGAGATATTCAAGACCCGCCTGGACAAGGTCCTCTACAGCTTGCTGTAGGTGACTCTGCTTTGGCAGGAGGGTTGGACTAGATGACCCCCAGAGGTCCCTTCCAACACTAACAGAAAAAAAAAAAAAAAACCAAAAAAAAAAGAAACACTTTTATTAATGACAAGAGCAGCTGAAATGCCTGAGCTGCTTACAGGAAGCAACCTTTTCACAGTTTTGCTTTCATGCCATTTGCAGCAGGTCAGACTGTCAATGAAGAGCTGATAAACAAACAGGTTTCTTTTTCCTTCAACTCCATTTACCCTAGTCATGCTCCAACACCTGTCCTCCAGTAGCTGGCTGTGCCAACTTCAAGGGCTTCTCAGCGTCTCTCTGCTGCACTGCCACTCAGGTTTATTAACCCTTTGCACTGAAACTGTCATCTCATGGCTGAAACACAAGGGGATGCCAGTCCTAGATTATCAAGGAGAATGTGCTTTTTTTGTTTCATTTCAGTGAAAAGAGTAGGACTTTTTAGCTACTTGGTTAGTTAGTGTTTTGTAGACTTTAACAAACTCTAACCTCCACGTCTCATATTCAGCTTAGTTGACAATTTCTCTCTGGACTATTCATGCACAGCCACTGGGTGGATGATTAGGGTTTTTTTCTGAGCTGGACAAGTAATGAGGAAATATTCCAGCAAAAAGTCAACTAATTCATAATCCGTTAGAGAGAACAGAATAATATATCTGTCCATTTCACATACTGTGCAATACGTTTCTTACAAGTCTGAACATTATTATTTCTCATTCAGAAATTTGAAAATGGAGGTATAGAGGGTACCCTTCCTACTCCCCCGTTATTCACAATTCAATTCAGTAAAATCACATCATATTAGGAAAAAAAAATGTTCCAATTAAGTAATTGTCAGTGTCATGAAGTTATGTCCACAGACAATTGTTTTTATTAGATGAATTTCCAGAATAATACCTGTACGTATCGTTCAAAGTATTTAAAAGATTGTTCTGTAAAGAGGCTGACTATATGAAAGCTTTAATACAGATAGGACTGTTCGAGAATTGTAAGCCCCACAGAGGAATGTATACACCATGATAAAAGAGTTCTTGTAATGAGGTTTACCAGTCCATGTAAGAATGAGGTCATATATTGCCATTCAGCTCTTTCCAAATGTATAGCTGTAAACTTCATTCTTATAAGTAATATACAAAGGCTTATCAAACCAGTTGTATCATGCTAATAAAAAGGACTGATACTTACATAAAAGAGCTATGTTGTTGCTCGTATTACATGACAATACAATCACCTGCTATAAGCAAAATACCCTTACCACAATTCCTCTCACAGCAGGGGTAACTGCTCAGACTGCACCAATTACTAATGCTGAAGTCACAGCTGGCTTCTATTGCAGCAATTAAATCTTAGCAAACTGTTGTTTTTTTCTGTGCAGTAATGGGTATATCTTAACCCCCTCTACTGGGTTTTGGGGTTTCTAACCTGGGAATATGAAGTAGATCTCAATCAGAGAGCATGTCTGTAACAAACTTTTAAAATATATACTTACATAATAGATTTAATAGAAAACAGATGTAAGCCTCATTTTAATCACTGAACCAAAATTATTTTTCTAGGAAAGTATAACCTCTAAAATCTATCAATAAATATTAAACCTTACTAAATCACACAAATGCATATATAAAATTGGTAACCAAACATGAAAAGCGCCATTTGGCAATGCATCAAATTTGTGTCATAAATGCTATGCAAGTTTAAAAAATGTCCTTTTTATGAAAGTGTATGCTGTATTGTTTGCCTAGATACTTCTGTAAACATACCCTGTACAGTATTGATGGGATGTGTAGTATGCTCACTGCACTTCAGAAAGAAGTCATTTTACTGGAAATGAAATACATGACTTTAAGAGTTTTACAAATACAGTAAAATTTCATAAAGTTTAAATCTGTCACAACAAATTTCTATAACAGGTTGTATTTTTTTATTTGCACTGGAATTTTTATTATAAATTGAGTGATGGGTACATGAAAGGGAATATAAGAGTCTACAGTTCTTTCCAATACCTGACAAAAGAATAAGGTAAAATGAAATGCACAGCTCGCATATGCTGATAATGAATAAAATAAATCTTTGAAGAATTACAGTGCTGGAGTTGTTCTGTTCACTAACAACCTTTGCAATTTTTTTTTTTTAAACTAACATTTGTAAAATTATGAGGAGATCCACCAAGAATACAGAATACCTTTATTCATGGTCTCCAAACTGTAGTCCAGGAACAGTATTGCAAAAATTTTTTTCCCAGTAGCCTTTACAAAACTCATGTACCATGTCTTTCAAGATCTGGGACTTCATGAAAACTGACTCTTCATGCTGCCTATTACCACACAGTTCAGTGGAGATGCCTGTCATCCGTGGCTATTATTTTCTGCACTGGTAGCAGCTGGAAATTAGAATTTTTCTCAACCAGAGAAGGCAATTCTTTATCCTGGCAAGAATCTTGTTTAAACAGTGGAAGAATCAAGCTCAAGGGACAGTGGCTGCCTCCTCTTCTGCCTTCCTTGCTATAAGGAAAGTAGGCATTACATGTGTGCACTTTCCCAAAAGATCAGTATTTACTAACAGGCTGCCCAGGGAGGTTGTGGAGTCTTCTTCTCTGGAGATATTCAAGACTCGCCTGGACAAGGTCCTGTGCAGCCTGCTGTAGGTGACCCTGCTTCAGCAGGGGGTTGGACTAGATGATGCACAGAGGTCCCTTCCAACCCCGAACATTCTGTGATTCTGTGATTCTGTGAATCCTTTGCTAGCAGGGGAAACAGTGCTAGCTAACTCTAATGGCGCTACAATTTTTACATTTTTTTATGGACTTTTTTGCTTCTACCCTTTTTTCTAGAACATAATGAGACCTCATTGACCTCCAGTTAAGGCATTTGTCAGTTAAACAGAACAACAGTGAAGATTATCTGTGATTCTCTTGGGCTAGATACAGAGAAAAGCCAGGATTTAATTAGTCTGGTGTGAGAAAGAGAAGAGGAGGAGGTGTTATTCAGATTCAAGCCTGAAACCTGTGTCAAACTAGTACTTAAAATGACTGCAGCTGATCAGATGAGATGAGCTATCCAGGCAAACAAAGTGAGTGCATGTGGTCTGTATGCTATAGAGTGAGAACCATGTACCTAAATATCTTAGTACAGATTATAATAGCAGGAAAAGAAAAAAGAGAGTAAAGGTTGGGAGTGCTAAGGCTAAACTACATTGAGATTATTCAATCACAGGTCTTTAGCATAAAACATGGACCTCATTTATGCCCACTTACTGCTGCTTACCTATGAAACAAATGATGGCAACAAGTATGTGGCCAGAACCTGCCACATATATACTGGAACCAAATAAGGAAAAGGTTTGGAAGGGTGTAAGGAAAGCAGAGAAGTGAATTTCCAAATAACAGAAATCACAGCACCTTAGCTACAGTTTGTAAAGTAGAATTTTAAGAGTTACCAAATCCCTGGAAAATAAAAACCTGGAGTGCTGTAAAACATAGTTGTAAATGTTGCTTAGGCAAGAATAGAACAGAATAGCAAGGCTACTGGATCTGTCAGTAGAATTTTGCTAACTGTGGAAGTTCAGTCAAATTTAGGCAAAGTGCTGTCCATTTGAAGATCAGTGGAAAAGTCTGAAAAGAGAGAGGAAGTGACTGCTGATGTGGGAAGAAGAGCTGAAGGAGAAGGAAGGAATCACTCCATATCAGACAGTTTAAAAGAAGAAACTATTTGAGGTAGAGGAACTGCATTGGTGATATCTTTTCAGACATGAAGAGTTGTTAAGGGGAAAGATGATTAGTCAGAACCGTTTTTAGGGAAGAGGGCGAGTGAAACTGTGTGCAAAAGACTCAATGTTGAAGAAATAGAGTGTGGGAAAGGCAGTGACATGGAATGGTTTTGATAAGACAGGTTGAAGAAGAATTCAGAGCTATAGAACAGGAAAAGACTGAAGAAATATTGAGAGAAGAAGAAATGGTATCTTAGAAGAAGCAGCAAAGAAAATATTGCTGTGATCATTTGCATGATGGACCTTACATTTTTTGCTGTTTGTTCTCATCTGTGAGTTTCTGGAAAACTGGGTCAGAGGCAGACTTCTGAAGGACAGCAACAGTCCCTGGGAAGCAATTGCATTTGTTCATTGGGAGCAAAAGTTTAGGGCCTGCAGTGTGCAGCAAGGAAAGAAGAGAAGTAGGATCCTCCTCAGAAGAGCAGCAAGTAGCCTTATAGCCCTCAGAGATGACTGAAGGACCAATCTGGAACATGCTGAGTTTGCCACAGTTCAGAAAATGATTAAGTTGCCTAAAACCACACCTGGAAGGAAAGACATCATGAACAAGGTTAGCTGCAAACCCTTCTATATTTAGTCTCGTCTAATCTGAACTTTCTCTCTTTAAAAAGTCAATTACTTTTCTGTAATAAAAGAAGATTTCTCTGTGTTTAACCTTTTTAATCTTCGTTGGGGGCTCACTACATGGTATCTACACCAAAGGTCTAATGACTCAGGTTACAGTATCTTTTTGAAAGCGCTACCGTTTAGAGTGGGGCAGTAATAAACTGAGCAGCAGATGCTCTCTATTAACTCCTGCCCTCCCACTAGACAACAGGAAAAAAGAGGAAAAGGGAGAGAGAAAACAGCACTACTAAGAGCACCAATAATACTAATAATATTAATAATAAGAGAAATAAAATAAAACACACAAAACCAAAACTGAGTTTCCTGGAGTTGGGTGCCAGGCCCTGATGTCCCGCCAGCAGCTGCCGGGCAACACCAGGCGGTCCCAGACTGGCCTCGGCAGCAGGCAGGAGCTGGACTCAGGGATGCATGGATTGGGATCTGGATCAAGATGGCAAGCAGGACAATGAGCAGGGTCCTCTTCAGAAGGTGGCCATGGATGAAGAGGGTGAGACCCTCATGATCCCCCAGCTTTAAACTGAGTATGACGTGCATGGCATGGAATACCGCGTTGGTCAATATCAGATCACCTGTCCTGTCCGCCCCTCCCTGCAAGTGCAACCCTTTGCCACTCCTCACTTGCGGGACCTGAGAGATCTATTAGTGACCTTGGCTGATATGGTAATAATTATAAACAGGGGCCTTTTTCTCATTCCTTTCCTACCGTTAGCTCAGTATAACTCTAAACATCAGGTGTTATCAGCTTTGGAGCAGACAGTGTCTGTAAAATATGTAGCCAGCTTTAGAAAAATGCAGTTACTTAGAAGAACTTAGCTGTAAGGAAGATTCGCTAAAAGACAGTTGGTTCTGTTTTAACAAAAAACAGGGCAGAAAGACACTGAATTTAGAGGAATAGAGGGCAAATGTCTGTGGGAAGAGGGGAGATAGGGTGGCATATTTTGGAGAGCTATGATCTCCCCTGGAGATTCTGCATTAGATAGTGTGGTGAATTCAGACGGTGTGGATCCTTATGTAGGGTGACTTTGATTAAGTCCTCAATTGGCTTAGTCTGGATTTACATTATTTTAACCTATGCTCACCTGTTACTATGCTGAATTGATGTGAACACAGTTTTCTTTCAGTAGCATCTACCAAATGTATTTGCCTAAGACAAAGCTGTTCACTGTGTACATCGGGGTTTGATCCCCTGAGTCATCTGTCAGCAATATCCATTACTGACGCAGCAGTAGATAGCTATATATCACGGTGCCATCTCAGCGTTTTGCCTCTCCTTGGTCTCAGGGTTATTGTTGTAACACTTCAGATAATTCTTTATGTGGTGGTTTGCTTTTAAAAAATGATGGCTATTACTACTCAGAAACATTTATCCTAATGTTTCCTCTGTTCACTTATTTGTTATATCTAATGTAGCACAGGATAAAATAGTGTTTTTCTGACTACAGATTTATGAGCAAAAAATCCATACAGTATCAATGCAAAGGATGTGCATAAATTCCCTTGAACGCTGATGGCACTTTATTTCCCAGAATGTATGTGCATTGCATGTCGTTTGGTGCATTGCTTGGCTAGAATCCTCCCAGCCATTTCTTCAATCCTCTGAAATCCAAGCCATTAAGGTACCATCACATACACAGGGAGATATTCCTGAAAAACTTTCACATAGTTACTGTTGCTAGGTAAATTACTCCCTTGACATCCATGTATTTAGATATGCTTCTCACTTTCTTTGTCTCAGATCTGACACAGTGGCATGAATTTGGGGGCAGGTGTAAGGAGAGATGCATGCAGCCCAAGCAGCTGCTGAACTGTGGGAACAAAAGAAATAAAGTGATTTTCTTTAAGGTATTTTAAATATGTTTTAATTATATCTGGACAGAACTTATTCATACTTTGACATAGTTCAGTTCTGGCAGTACCTGATTGTTGAGAAATTGCAAGCTCCAAAATGAACTTGTCTTTAAGATTTTCGCTCCTAATGTACTTCTAATCAAATGTGAAATGTGTTTTGCAACTCCTATGCTTATGCACATTTGTATTTAGGCCAATTTCAGATGATTTAAACAACGCAACAGATTTTTTGTCCATGTCCTGAACATGAAAGTTCCAGTTGCAAAACTGAGACATGAGCATTGATTTCTGACTGTTAGGATTTACAGGTTGAATGCATAAGGCAGGCTAAGGAAAAAAAAGACAAAACTGTTTGAAAAACCCATGAGTGGTGAGTGAGAGAGGGAAATCTCTTTTCAATAAAAGGAATACTAGATTGAGTTGACCTTTGATACTCTACAACAGTCATCTACACATTCTCTTCAGAGCCTTGGAATTAAACAGGCTTGCAGAAGTACCTTTGTTCTAATACTGACTTTCTGTACAAGGGTAAAATCCACCAATGAAAGTTCAATGTAGTTTGAACTGTGCTGGTGATATTTCTAATGGATAAGTTACCATTCGCAGAAAGAAAGTTGTGTCTCACAGCTTTTATAGAGTTTTCTTAGCCAATCCTTTTCAAAAAGTACACAAAAACCTTAGGATTTGACTCTTCGTAACATGACTGTTGCATAAACTCCAGTGGAAAATAATCTTTGCTGGAACTAATAGATAAAATCAAAGTAAAGTTCTAGACCACCTCATCTTTTAAAGATTTTAACGAAAACATGAAAAGGCAGTTCATGTGGTATCGAACTTGTTTCCTCAAAGTCTTTGTAATTTTTGCCCTGAACCATATGACCAACTTCTTCCTTTTCTGTAAGCCAAAAATATGAAGTTCAGAAGCAACAGTACATGTTGAGAGACTTGGGATAATTGATTTGCAGAGTCAGAAATATCATTAGTAAATAGGATTCTTTATGTCACTGTTTCACTGACCAATAAACCCCTATGACGGAAATAGGCTCAGAGGAGATGGGCAAGGAGGATATGCCCATAAAGCTCAAGAAATAATACAGGATGTGACTGCTCACAGTTGTTACACAGAAACAGACTGTATCTCAACACAGGGCATCAGAGGGAGGTCTTTAATTTAGATAAACAGCTATCAACAGTTCAGTGGATCAACTGGTGGTGTAAATGTTTCTCCCTGAGTTCATTAGAACTGTGTGAATGTCTACCTGAGTTCCTCAGGCCAGCATGGGGGGATTGAATATGTGGCTTAGCCCAACACAGAGCATAGAAACTAAACAACTAACAAAAGTATTTCAAAGGGAGCAATGGGCATGAGCTGGCTTCATCACATATTTTTCTTCCCAGATGCTGGGGAAACCTAGCGTCATAATGGTGAATATATTATAGAGACCGGTAATGGGGACCACTTTGGTATTGTGATTGAACTGTGTACTGCAATTGCTATTTTTTACTTAGTGTAACTTACATTTGTACTATGTTTTCAATATATTTTGTATCATGGTGCTAAATCAGAAATCCCACATAACATCAACTGTCTTCAAACAAGTAGATTTGATGTCAAACATTACACCCTCCACTCATGGAATATCTGAAAGAACCTGGTCAGAGAGTATTGGACACTGACACACTGATTTCCTGCTTATTAAAGAGTTGATTTCTCTCTGTTAATGTTGCATTTGTGAATGTTTAGATTTTAGTCACATCAGTAATAGCACAACTAGTAATAAAATAACCGAGTATTTTTTACGCACGCACACACACACATGTATATGTGATATATAGCTAACCCTATGAATTACAAATGCTAATCAAATATAGGCTACATACTTCAGTATTTTTCTTCGTGATCTCTCAAGATGACATTTTTAAGGAAACAAAGCACTGCTGCCAGAATTTTTTTTCTGTTTTCTCATTGTCTACATTTATCTTCATAAGCTGCCCATCTACAACATAAAATTAGGTAACTCTTCAATGGTGTCATCTGGATCATTATTCTTCCTCTTGGAGATTTAATTTCTCTGATAAAAGTAGTATCTTAATTTTGGGATAGTGATTTTCTTTAGCCTTATTGGTTAAAGACAATGTAACCTTCCCAATCTGAATCTTTTCGTTCAACGATTTTATCCACTGCCAAAAGAAAAACTGTAATTAAACTGAGGTAGAAAAAAAAAACGGAATAACTTAAATGTCCATTAATTTCAAAGCAGTATGAAAAGTGCTACTGACTAACTTATATAAGACATAAATTATTCACTGACATTTAAAAATAACTAGAAGGGAAGATGATTCTCTAGAGTTAATCCTTCAGCATTTTCTGCAACACGTGATATCATACTACAAATAAGAAAGCATTATTCTAAACTAAAACAGAAAAGCAAAAAAATAGCTGGCCCTGAAGTACAATCTGAATCTTGTAAATCTTTCTAAGATCTTCAAACGCCCAGAAACCTATCATCAAAAGATGTATGGTCTTTTTCCTCCCCTCCCCGTCTCCCACCTTACCCTTTTCTAAAGCCTTTGGCTTGCTGTTGCTGAAGAGCAATCAGTTCTGGATTCGAGTGGGGCTAGGGACAAGAACTTGAGAGCCCTGTACGTGTTCAGGGAGGAAACCACCTTGGAAAGCTCCCCTGGACCCCTGACTGACACCTCTGGGCTGCTCAGTGCAGAGCAGGAGCCAGCAGTGCCTGCTGCTTCCCTGCTGAGTGAGCAAGCAAGGGGAAGCTGAGCTCACAGCTGGACAGTACCAGGCAATAGGCTCCTGTGGGATGTCTGGGAGGAAGAAGTCAGTGGTCATTCACCACAAACATCAGAATTGTTAGTTGTCATAGTTATGCCTGGGCTAGTCAGGAACTAGCCATACGCTCCACTGGTTTGGAGTTTTTTCACTGTGGATGTTCTTAATGCATTAGTAAAACATATGACTTTCAGATATATTCTTCACTGAGGAATGCCTGTTGTGATTTAAGGTAATTTGAGAACACTACCATATTTCTCTTGGGTGCAGCAACTCTGTAAACCAACAAAAGTTACCACTTGTTCCAACAAGCAATAAAAAGGCAGTCTTCACCTTTGGCAAACAAGAATCACAAAGAGAGAGATCTCCAAAGTTTGAAAATCCTGTGTTATTATTTACACAGGGGATTGAGAACCTTTAAAATGGACCTTAATTTAGAAGACAGGACCACAGAGTATTTAGTTCCTTTGCTGAACACTTTCAGGTACTCTTAATAGCAGCAAGCTAGAGAAAGACATGTAGAGGTATCATGCAAGTTGTCCACTTAGTATTTGTTGCTACTTAAAAGACTTCATTAAGACCACAAATAATAGATTTATATTGCAGCTACCACAGTTCAGTTTACATAACAGGAAATAGAAGAGGAAATAGAATCGAATAGAAAATAAAGCCACACCTACAGACACTGCAAATTCTCCATCATTCAAGACCTTTGGGAAGAGATTGTATAGCAGTATCCAGCAGGAATTTTGTAGGTACAGCCGGCCCAACTTTAGGGTAAGGGAATGAAATACAAGACCTCATTGACAGTGTTTCAACAGTCAGCTCTCAGGAACTGTAATACAGATTTTCCAACAGCAGACCAGGACTGACACGAAAAGCTAAAAGCTGGGTAAACTTGAACAACATGTACCAAGTGACAACATGTAACAGCATTTGGCTTTTAAAACGTCATGTGACAATAATCCTGCATAACGCTTTTGAATTTATGTAGCACCTTTCATCTCAGAGCACTTTCCACATTATTCAGTGCATCACTGGAAAGGAGCTGCTTTCTGGCTTGGCCTGTGGCAAAGATAGCAAAAGCAACTATATACAAGTAAAACCCTGTGCAGTTCAACATTTTTTTTTAAATTTCTATCATTTTAGAATCTTCCAACATGTGCTGTCCAAGGAACCAAAAGTAGCTGCCTTACAGGCATGAAATAAATAAACTCTGCTTGTATATTGATGTTTGGATTCAAGGATATTATTTAGTATTTGTTATTGCTGGAGTCCTCATCAGAAGTTGTTTGCAGCTATGTTAGGCATAAAATGATGGGTTTTTCTTTACTATAAACCATATATAGTTTAAAAAGAAAAACAGAAAACATAAAGCAACAAAGACATTCATGAATGCTCTAAGAATGAGCAATCATGAGACACCAGCCGTGTACCTCTGTGGAGTACTTCTGTAGCAAAACTGAGTTTTAAGGAGGGTTTTCACTGTGGATGCTAAATTGGTTGTCCATTTATTTATGAGTTTACAAAGAGCTTGCTACAAATCCAGGAACAGAATGTCAGTAAAAGCAAGGGTACTTCTTAGACAGAAAATTGTTAAATTGGCAGTAAAGGTTCTTCATTGCTGCAGTGGAAGAAAGAATCGACATCCCAGCAGTGTGCAAGAAGTGCTGGGTAGAATACACTGTGAGAAGGAAAGCAGTTAAGTTTGTTTGACGTATTTGACAGTACCAGTCCTTATGGTTTCTGCTTGAACAGGATAATTTTCTTTTCATATAAAAGGGATTTTCTTCGAAGAGGAAGATGGCAGTATAAAAACCACAAACTGATGGACATACTCTCCATAAAATTATTTGTTGGAATAAAGAATCAAGTCTGAATTTTAAATACATTTAAGGGAATAAACAGGTTTCATCAGAAATCTCATTCTCAGGGTGCATGGCTTCATGGTCTACCCTACACATTTTGTCTTTCTTCATAGATTTCAGTTTATGCCCCCCAAAGAAATTTCTTATTACTTTTTCAGTCTGTAAGATCTCACTCTTGATTGTGTTCTGGGCAGTGTGGAACTTGACTACAGGAAGGAATAATGATTCTTACCATGTAAAACAGGTCCGCCATCAGCCATGCAGAAAAATGAAAGGATTATATTTGTGGAACACTTTATTTTCTGAATTTTCCATATTCCTTAAATTCTTTTTCTCCCTCTGTCTCCACATTTGTCCAATAGTTGCTGAATGCATATCTAACTGCCCGGTGAAAAGTATCCATGTTGTTTTTTGGTTTGAGGGTTTTTCAGGGGGAAGGGGTAATTCCCTGGGCAATGTAGCAAAATAATCTGTTTCTTTCACAGTTTACTTACATTTACATTTTCAAAGCACTGTAGAGTCAATTAACAGTTGTCCTCACTTTTGTGGGAAAACCTATTGGTGTTATTCCAGCCTTACAGAAACAAAAGGTAATGGTGGCTAATCAGTAGGATTTACTCTGCTGACAGTTTTTTGTGTCTTTCTGTGTTTAATTACAGGAACAGTGACTTTGATTCTCTTCTAAAGACCCGTTTTAGTTAAAATAAATTTTGCGTAGGATGAATGAAAGAACTTTTGTTGACCTCAGTTGATTTTGTCATCAGACTGAGTGTATGAAATAAATTGTAGCATGCTTCCATACAGGTGCCCTTAACCCTCTGCCTAAAATGGCAACATAGGTCTTGGAAAATTTCATTTGGGATTAGGAATCTGGTTGTATAATCCTGTTTCATAAAAGGGAATTAAAACAGCAGTTTTGGCAGCAGCTTCAGAGAATATTTGTTCTGTTTCCTCCAACCTTCTTTTAGATGTTTATGAAGTTGTTTCAGGCTAATCTGCTTTTCTTAGATGTCACAGGTTGCTTTTTCAATTTTTCTCACAAAGACTATAACCATCCCTTAATCTGTACCTATACCGTTTGTTCTAATTATTTCTTAAAAAAAGTCATATTAATGATCCGCAAAAATTTTTTTCTCCACTTATCCCTCAGCGTAATTTCCACAGATTATGTGGGGTTTTTATTGTGAATTCAGCTAATTTCTTCTGGAGGTTTTGTGGAGTTTTTTTCATTAGTCAAATGTTTTTTTTACCATTGTTTCTTGGTATTCTTCTGAAAAAAACTGTCTCCAAGTCAGTTAGAAAGCACTTAGAAACCCTGGCAAACTTCTCTTCAGTGTCATGAGGTGCTCTGAATTAAAAATTGTCACTAAGTAATCATCCTTTGAATACTTAATAGTAATAATCATGGCGAATGTTACCACTCCACCAATTGTTTGGATTTGTATTTGTTTGCCTTGCAATATATAAAATCTATATTCCAGGTGCCTCTTGGAAAAGCTAAGGATTTCCTAAGGCAGAATATTAAAACAGTGCAGGACATATTGCATGACTTTCATTACCTTGGGTGAGAAAATAGACCATAGTGAGGTCCTTGACACTTATCAGATACTGCATTTTCGCACGCCAAGTTCAAGTAAGCTGGATATTCCTCAAGGATATTTAAAAATAGCAGAACTGTGAACAGATTTTACTACTATACAGTCCCATCTTCTAGTCAATACTCTCTTTGACTAAAGCTAGTGGGAGTTTTGAGTGAGCAAAGGTGGTAGGGTCAAGTCTGCAGTGTTAACAAAACATTGAAGTCAGAAGAAGGAAAGTACTTATTTACACAAACACTTCTGTGAAAACTCTGCCACCATTGTGTTTTTGAGTGAAAAATATTCTCAATTAGCTGTTAGGCTTTTGTAAGCGCACATGAGTTGGGAAAGGTCAAAGACTTCCCTTGATTTCTGTGCTCTCTGGTGGAGTCTGGCCACAGTCAGGTCAGAGTGTTTCCTTCAGCAATGTGCTAGACTTAGAATCATAGAATCATTTAGGTTGGAAAAGACCTTTAAGATCATATATCCAACCATAAACCTAACATTTCCAAGTCCACCCCTAAACCATGTCCCGAAGCAGCATGTGAACACATCTTTTAAACACCTCCAGGGATGGTGGCTCAACCTTCAACCTGTTTCAGTGCTTGACAACCCTTTCAGTGAATAAATGTTTCCTAATGTTTGTCTGAACCTCCCCTGGTGCAACTTGAGGCCATTTCCTCTCATTCTGTCACTTATTACTTGGGAAAAGAGACCAACAAGTAGTTCTAGAGAGCAATAAGGTCTCCCCTCAGCCTCCTCTTCTCCAGACTAAACAGCCCCAGATCTCTCAGCCACTCCTCATAAGACTTGTGCTCTAGACTCTTCACCAGCTTTGTTGCTGCTTTGTTGCAACTTTGTTGGACACGCTCCAGCACCTCAGTGCCTTTCTTGTTAGTCGTGGGCCCCGAAACTGAACACAGTATTTGAGGTGCAGCCTCACCAGTGCCAACTACAGGGGGACTATCACTTCCCTACTCCTGCTGGCCACACTATTCCTGATACATGCCAGGATGTTCTTGGCCTTCTTGGACACCTGGGCGCACTACTGGCTCATATTCATCTGGCTGCCTACCCTGGGGATGGAGGACCTGAGCCATTATCTCACCCCTATCTTTCAAAACAGTGGGTTAACCAAGGAGGAAAGCTTAGACATGTTTTCTGAAGTCTACAATTTTAAGTTAAATTTGATTAAATATAAGTTAAATCCAGGTAAATTCCCCAAAGTAATTTTGCCTTGCTGACTATTGATAGCTAATCGGAGTACAGAGATTGCAGTTCTATCTTGAAGGATCTGGAGCTGTGCAAACAGAACAAACAGACTATATGCCTTCCTTGTGGGGCACTCTGCAGATGTGCCAGAGGACATATAGTGTGCATTTGATAGTAATGGAAGGCTTTCTCATTTTCTGTTCCTTGGGGCTTGACTTTATTTCATGTCATGATGAGTATTTGCATCTAAAAAGTTATAACACACGTAGGCTGAAAAGTTGCTACAAGGATGACAATATAAGTCCTATAGAAAGGACTAGAAGTCCTTCATTGATCTCTATTTTAGCAATCCACCAAAACAGCCACCCTTGTTTTAATGTGTATCTGAGGTTTAGATAAGAGGCAAGGGAGAAAAACTAATTCCTGACAACTCAAGGTGATTTTGGTTAGATGTGGGAAACAGTTACCAAAAGAAGACAAAGATGCCGTTATCTGCCCAAGTATTTTTGGTCATGCAACATAGATGAGTTGCAGTTTGAACAGACACATTTTTAGTAGAAAACTGAAATTTTATCAGGCTACTGGATTGTACTCGTGAAAAGACCAGAGTAATCCAGAGCCTCACATTTCCTTTTGAGCAGGGAAAAAAGCAGTACAGTGAGAAATCTGGGATAAAAGAAGTGCTGCTGTTGTATACATCCTTGTCATAGTTGGAGAAGACTAGCTTCTAGAAAACTGTTAAAGTTCTATCAGTTTTAGCAATGTTCATGCCGCTATAGCTGTGCCTGCTGAAACCTTTTACTGTGCTGTGGATCAGTTGTATTGAACACACTCATTTTTGTTTATCTACACTAATCACCCTCACTTAGCACTTGAAGCTGAATAGTTCAAGCATGCTCATAAAAGTACAGCTTTGCTGCTGAGGCACTTATTGCTGTCTCATAAATTTTCACTTAACTGGCTGTATTTTCTGAAATGTATTCACTGCAATGGCCTTGTTACTGCCTCAATATAATTTTGATTTTAAGTTGGTGCATATTTTAAAAATTGCTCTACTAGATCTCATGATATTGACAAAATATCGCCATGTACGCTGCCATGTCTGCCTTAATCTCAGACAGGAGTAGGCAGAGACCACTCTGCTCAGTTTTGTTCATTTAGTGGAGAACCATTAAATATGCTCTCTGTGAAGAGCGGGTTCCCCATGTCACACACAAAGGTTGCATCTCTTATCAGGATTGCCAGGTACACTGAGCGGCTTTCCTGGCTATATCCTGATCTGTGTATCCAGAGCACTTATGTGAGATGTTTGCAGGGCTGACATTTTTTCTACTGATGCATTTCATCTGTTTGAAGTCAAAGTCTCAGTATTTTTTTTAATCTTTGTCCTTCAGGACATTTTTCATTAGTGTAATCTATTAATCTGTGAAATTGCTTTGGGTATTGTTTTTGTCTGGTTTCCAAGATCTGTTTCTGTGTTTTTTTTAAAAAGGGGAAGAAAACAATTAAAGTTGACATATTAAATATAAATAAACACACTGCAAATTAGAAAAAGGGGAAGGCAAGGCAAGGCAAGGCAAGGCAAGGCAAGGCAAGGCAAGGAAAGGCAAGGAAAAAGGAAAGGCAAGGAAAAAGGAAAGGCAAGGAAAAAGGAAAGGCAAGGAAAAAGGCAAGGAAAAAGGCAAGGAAAAAGGCAAGGCAAAAGGCAAGGCAAGGCAAGGCAAGGCAAGGCAAGGCAAGGCAAGGCAAGGCAAGGAAAGGCAAGGAAAGGCAAGGCAAGGAAAGGAAAGGAAAGGAAAGGAAAGGAAAGGAAAGGAAAGGAAAGGAAAGGAAAGGAAAGGAAAGGAAAGGAAAGGA
>Ga0065711_1007042_pt1 | contig 15832 bp, 10 predicted proteins | sample Hoacrofraction12_FD_59098 | JGI IMG/M metagenome (GOLD analysis project Ga0065711, IMG submission 59098) | Hoatzin crop microbial communities from Cojedes, Venezuela - Epithelial fraction 12 v2 (version 2) | ecosystem: Host-associated > Birds > Digestive system > Esophagus > Crop | place...
TGGAACAGGCTGCCCAGGGAGGTTGTGGAGTCTCCTTCTCTGGAGATATTCAAGACCCACCTGGACAAGGTCCTCTGCAACCTACTGTAGGTGTCCCTGCTTCGGCAGGAGGGTTGGACTAGATGACCCACAGAGGTCCCTTCCAACCCCTACCATTCTGTGATTCTGTGAAAGAAGGATGCGGGAATAAAAGATACACGAGGTAGACAGAAAAGTGTGCCAAAAGAAGAAAAGAAAGAGGAAAGTTACTGCAGTCAAAACTCTCAGAACAACGAGGTGACTTTGGACCAGATACCAACCTGTCTCTCATACTGGATAAAGCCAGATTTTGGCCCAAAACTGCTACTATTTGTGGACAGTGAGAAAAGCATCTGAAATCCAACATGTAAGGACTGGAACAGGCACTTCAGTCTCTCATCTACCCTATATATCAAATTCCAGATGACCACATGGTTTAATGCCTTGCTTTCACCTCCAGCAAACAAGATTCTGCCTTACCAGCCAAGCGCAAGCAATGTCTATGGCTCCAAAAACATAAGCAACAAGCACCAGAACAGTCTGTAGGAACCCAAATGGTCCCTCGCATCATAAATGTTGCCCACATCGGCTCTACCAGAACATGTGCCTTTATGCTCCCAAACATGATCAGCATTGTTAAGTTCCCCTCATCAGCAGTGCTTTCCACTACATCTCCCCACAGGCATGGACATAGGATAGGCTGACAGGAGCCAGGCACTGGAACCTCCTTTATTCTGTGCAGGAGAGCGTGTAAGCCTGGGGAATGGAGAGGGTGTTTTTAATTAAGCCCACATAAACAAAACTGCCTGAAAACATAGTGAAGAATAGAGGCTCAGCCTTCTGTAGGTCAAACCCAAGGGCTACATTCATACCCTGGGGCAACTTCATTATCCTCAGCTGAGCTGCACAAGGGATTAATTTAACCCTCAGAAAAGGGTCAAGAGAAACCGGGAGAGGAACAGAACAACCCATTAACAAGAGCTATAAGGATATATGTTCACAGAGTTTAGTTCAAATTCCTCCTTTCAGCTGCTGTTTTTAGTGCAAGCGGGTACATATAGCAACATTACCATTTCTATTCTGCTCCCTCTGGTGTTGTCAGAGCCCTTTCTTCTATTATATATTCTCAAATGACTTTTAATATAAATCACTTCTATTCTCAAAACCCGTAAGGTCTAGTTAAGTACTCTGAGGCTTGTTCACCTGTCTACTTGAATTTTTACTTTTGCTTTCTTTGAACAAATTCTTAAAATGTATCTGTAAGCCGGAGAACAATTATTATTTTTATGAAGCGGCTTTCTGTTTTATAGTTAATTGTTTCAGTTGTGGGCTGCAAGCAGTGTTCCTATTCCAGAAAGGGAACACTGTCAGGTTCTAAATGTGACTGTGTACCTTAGATGTAAAATTGTGCAGTAGCCCATTATTGCATTAGCTGCCACTATTAGGCTAGAAAAAGAAAAAAGGGGGTGGAGAGGCAAAGCATTAATAGCAGAAACATCCTAGGACTCAGCATTTTTTTATACTCGTGGGCACATTTTTGATAGCCTATTGTTCTATTTCCAATCTTTTCTTCCTTTAAGATGATTGCTATTTGGCCAACGCAGTGAAGATGATACATTGTCTTTTATTTATTTTGATGAACTAAAGCATCCCAATGTAACTGGAAGCACTGGAAAATGTCAGTGATACAGGATTTGCCCAAATACCTCTTCCAACCCCAGCACTGGTAGAAACAACGTGGAAAAGGCCTCTGTAACAGGCACCTAATTGAAGGTGACCTACCTACTGCCTCCGAAACAATTAAAATGGCCTGTTCTCTCTCTCTGTTTCCCTCCCTTTCCTTCTCTTGAGTGTTCCCTTATTCCTCCCTCCCCAATAAGCCAACCTGCAAGCCTTCCCATGACACAGCAGGCCTACACCTTATTCTGAGAAAGAGTACAAGCACTGGAGGGGGACACATTGGCTCTGGTCATGGTGCGGTACCACCCCCATCACGTAACAGCAAAGCAGCCCTTGAGCTTTTACTTGACCCAACACTGCTCAACCAACAACCAAGCTGGCATCACTAGTCTAGTCTAAACCTTAACAGTGCCAAGCTATTGTCTATCATGTATTTCCACACATGCTATTAAGTATACTTACTCACATTTTAGCTCTTTCAGACCCAAACTTGGCTCTAACATTGACAAACTTGAGTTTTAAAGAAAGACAGCCCTCATTTGGACCCAGTGAGCCAGAAATAAATTTAACCGAACATCACGAACAATTTCAGGGTTAGCACACAGCTACTAGTTATTCTTGCTTCTACTACAAAATCACTTTTGTTAAAGCAAATTCCACATCTCCTTTAAGAAACTAGAATTTTGACGCTTTAACTCCAAAAAGTGTCCTTGGCTAATACAATGTGTTTACATTCATAAACTTTATTGCAGGCCCTTTGCAAAAAAACCTTAACCCTACAGGTTCAAGTCTGTTTTTGCTTGCTCTGAACCACGGCATTGAATCTTCAGTATATTTTATACTTGCAATATCCCATTAAATCACAGCTAAGGACAGTGTTATTGCTCATGTGTGTCAGAGGTGGAAAGTCAGGGAGCAAGAGTGAAGTTCTCTTGCTTGGTTCAAGGCGGCATAACAAATCTGTGGAGGACGGAGAACTGACGTAGACTGTGTCAGTCCGACTTAGTCACCAACCGCACCATGAGACAGTGCTTTCTCCTGTGCTGCTTCTCAGAGATAGCATGCCCGCCAAATACAAAGAATACCTTCTTGTTCAAGACTGGTCTTGGTATTTCCATTCTGGATACGGCATGAATGTTCTCTCTTCCCTTCACAACACAGACTGCCAGCTACAACAAATCTTGGCTTATAGTTCTGCTTTTCCCCGCTGTTCACTCTTCTTTGCCCTCAAATGCTGCAAGGCTTGCACTCTGCTTTTCTCTCGTGGATCTTGCGGAGTAGTCTTTGTAATACTCAGAGCAACTTCTATTTGCCTTTCCAGAGCTTTAGAGACCAGTTCCTTCACTAGTTTTCCTGGTTTTAAGTAAGTATACTAAAGAACTCCAGAAAAGATGACATTCTTGCCATCCCACGTGATAGAACAGAGCAGCAGTTACGTATGTTAAGTTAGCATATATCTTACAGGTAGCTAGTGTCATGTGTGTGTCTGCAGCGTATTCCTACGTCATGCTTAGAGAGCAGCTTCTGGCAGAAGATCAATTTGGCCAACACAGAATTTATTATGCCTCTCTAATACTACGCTGGAGCAAACCTGAGTGTCCGCTGGTGTCAGTGAAGAGCTACTGAGTGGCATCTATAAACATCTACAGTCTAATTCCTGATACTCGTACTGTTGAAAACAGGAGCACTGCGTTTATAGCATTATCCAGGAATTCATGCTTCTGAATTCCTTTATCTTAGGAATGATTTTCTAAAATAAAACTGAGAGGAATATAAGGTGAAATGATTCAGTACTTAAAAAGAGATCCACCCAATTCTGAAGGTTCATTAACAGCATTTGGGTTGGGGGATGTGTTTTGCACTGTAATACGCCTAAGAACTGGCTCTCCCTTTCTTTTGTTTTAATAGCAATCTAGAACACACAGGGTAGGTTAGCTATACTGGCAGTCTTGTAGCCAGTTTATGCTGATATTTCAACAAAATCTATGATGGTTACCATGAGGTATTTTCTCTTATTTACCCTCTGGCAAGGCAGGCTGTACTAAAGCAAAGCACATGGGAAAATGATGCAAAAATGATGAGCAAAGCGAGCAGCCTGTACAAGAAAGCTCTTTTTCATGATGCTAACTGAAGTTTTGCCAGAGGTGGGATTCCTAAGCAGGGATAAATTTCATCATTACTGCAGTAACGCCATCCTCAAAAAGACCCAAAGAGAAGACTGACATCTAAGCAGTACACTGAAACCAACTACTAGACCGGCCAAACTCATTTAAAAGAAAGTCCAACACCACTTCACTGGCTGCTAGGTTAAGCTACTTTCTATTTAAAGACCAGAAAGTCCAGTGTGGCTCTTGATGAGACCAACATGACCGACTGCAGGGGGTTTGGATTATCATGTTTAGAAATCAGTGGTTAAGGATCACGAATTGCCACAGGATTAAGAGCAGAGCAGACAGAATCTCACTCAACTAATCAAATGCTGCTGTCAAACACACACAGTTTAATCCTCCTCTGTATCAAACCTGAAAACATGCATAAAATAGTAGAAATCTGCTCTCATTCTTCCTTTTCAAACTCATACCAAGAATCTTCTTATGTTTAAAATATTTTCAGAACTCAACTCCTCCTCAAGACTGATACCAGCAAGAAAATAACTTGAATGGTAGGTAACATCTTTCAGCTGTTGTACAGCCTTGTTTCACATATACTTTTGTCAGTATGGTACATGTATTAATTTAGCTACTTGTTTTGAAGATGCCTTGAATCACAGTAAAAATAAAAATAACCATCAATACAGAGATCTGCATGTTCTGCAGAAATTTACATTTCCAGCGACGAGTCTGTGCATTGTATTAGTAAGTTGTCTTCTAGGACTACAAGGAAAATCAAAAGGTGAAGTATTCCTTGATTATTTATAACATTTATACACACAGAGAAAATCATTTTTCCTCTTACATCAGCAACACCAAGCATCCTGGTTATGTCCTCCTACTTCATAAAACTCGATTTTCCAGTAATTTTTAATAACTGGATTCTTGCATACTAGTGTCATATTAAAAAAAAAAAACTCCTATCCCCAAGACCAAGGGACTCAGCTTTCCCAAGAAACCCCATCTATTTTTCAAAGTAGCTCAAATTGTGTTCAGATAGCATTTGCATATTGGAGTAATCCCACAGAAATCCATAAAATGGCTCCTGTGACTAGTTCTGCCTAGCACAGTGGAGAACTACAGATTTTGTTATTAAACAACCTGTTCCTAGATATAAATAAAATGCACTTCCGTTAATTATCTCCTCTCTTTCTCACAAACACAGAGAAAACTGAAGAAACAGAAAACTAAATTCTAAAAACTGTAACTAAGACATTATTTTTTTTTTAATACATATACTAATGTGGCAGCCTCCTTTCTGGCCATCATATCAAGACTTGTGCCAGTCCACTGCAGCGTTAAAATAAACGTAAGATGTCACAGCCAGAATTAAAGAGCTAAGCATTCACAGCAGGGCTTGATAACCTATCATGATCTAAAACACACACGTCTACTTCTGCTGAGTCAATGTGGTTGCAAAAATAGCGGATTCTTTTTAAAAAAAAAAAGATTCCCTATGTCTTTAAGGCTGTTAGGGTTAGCGTGGACTATTTATAGGCATCAATGAAAAGGAGGAAGTCTTACTCCACTCTCCTACTGTTCGCTGCAGGTAAGAGGAGCTTGCCGGTTTTCAGCAAAATCTCTGCCTTCCCTGGACAAAACCAGAATTATCAACAGGGGACAACTGCACAGCAGCGAGATAAATCAGTGGTATTACAGAATGACTTGGAATGATGAAACAACTTGATTGACTGTGCTGCTGGACTGTAGCAGCCAACTTGGCTACGAGTACTTTCTTTCTCTTCCCTTCTCCCTGCATCCTGAGAGCAAAGCAAGTAACAAGCTGTTATCCCTGGCGGAACAAACATCTTTTTTTATATATCAGTAATCAAAATTGTTGCTTGTTTCACGACTGACTCACACAGAGCTCTTTGACATCTTTCATTTTCTTTAGGAGGAGGTGCCTTTTGACTGACATCACTGTACAATTTGACCACTTCAGAAGACAGACAACTCCTTGATTCTGGGGACCAGCCTGTAACTGATGGGAGTTTAAGCACTTGTTTCAACACAGCCAAGGTTTCATCTTCTGCACTGGTGTTCCTTTTAAGCAGCTCCTGAGCTGAAGCCGCACCCAAAGCTCAGTGTTCTTACAAGCAATGAATACTGTTGAGCTGACTGGAACTGGAAAGCAGGACCACTGCAGTCTGCACCTAAACTCCCACACAACCTAAGGCATTCACCTTTCCTGGGTGCTCTGTGGCATCGGCCACAGATAGATGCTCCAAATGGGCTGTGGCATCAGAGATCCACAATCCGCTCGTCAGGCTACACGGTTTGCCAGCACTGATGATGCAGAAGCAATGAGGAGGACACCAGATCAAGGGCACGACGTGACAGGATCTGGATTAAGGCCCAGGTGTCTGCCTGTGCAGGAGATCACGATGAAGTGTGCATATTTCTTTACAACCATGAGAACTACACACTGTGAGTACCTTTGGCAGCCCACTGTTGCAAACTGCAACAGCCTCTAGGGTTTCGGTGCAATAAAGCCTTTAAATCATAGCTCAGGCAAACTTCTGGAACAAGCAGCAAATGAGCTCTGGTGCTTAAGTTTAAAATCACATAATTAGCTGTGAGGCTTTCCTACCCTTTTCACATTGCAAATCTGTCATGTATCTCTTTGACCGAAAAAAAACAAGTTTCATTCAATTACCAATACGCAATAACAGTTAACAGATTTAGAAAGGCGATTATTTCCTTCTTGGTTGAAAACTGACAGCAAAGTGCTTTATAATCAAAAAAATCTGAGACACATCCAGCAATTTGTCTTACCAAATCACTGATAAATGATAATGCTCAGATCTGCATGCCCAAAATACTTGACATTTACTCCACTAAGGAAATTCTTTGTTAGAAGTTTCTAGCTTATCCCTTAAATATATAATAAAAACTCAAAGCCTTGAAATTTGCTGGGCTAGAACCTTTAGCAGTGAAAACTATTATTGGGATTGGTGCAAAGTTCAGCCTGTAGTAGAGACCTATGACTTTCAAATGATGGAAATCCTGCATGGAGAGGTGGGCTGATCTATAATTTCATGCATGAACAAGCAGAACTTATTTTGAGATTCACTTGTACCTTTTCTGTACCATTAGAAATGAGCATAATTCGACTTGCAATTGAAAATGGCACTTGAAGACTTTCTAAGCATAAGCCCAAAACATTGTATAGCTGTTTGAAATGGGGGGATAATCTGAACAGGGAATTTTTAAAGGTAAGTTAGGAAGTGAGAACAAATGAATTTATTCGTGAAACAACTGTGAACCGGATTTCCACTCTTCTATTAAATGTTTACTGGGGTTATAATAGTATTTTAAGGCAAAAAAATTCAAGACCAACTACTAGCATATAAATATAATCCAAGTTCTCATTGCAGTTACAAGGCATCAGAGGTATTTCTAACTCAAGCCCTTGCCTACTTACTCTCTGCACCGAAGCAGCTAGTGGTGTAAAAGTGAGAGGTTTCATGGACCTCTTGTACCTCTTTGCAGCTGTAGCCGTTTCAAAGCATGACGCTGGGAGCTAGGATAGACAACAGCGAGTCTCACATCAGGCAGGCTCCCCTTTCCGAAAGCTGAGTGGAGCTTCTGTCAGCCAAATGGCTTAATTCCACCCTACAAAAGGTGAGTATGGGGAGGGGGAGAGGAGAAGGTCCCTCGTGAAGGCACAGAGTCGGGCGAGAAGACTGGTTGATCTGTGGTCCTTCCCTTCCTGGTGGCTAGTGCCACAGGTACATTTTAACCCCTTGTGTTGAACACAGGGAGCGTAAATTAGTTTTCTTGCAAAACAAGGTTCTTCCAGCCACAACAGTCCTCAGCACCACGCTGAATTATCAGATGCAGAGGTGATAACCTTGTGGCGGTGACAAAAACTGGGACATGCTTCCCTTGGAGCGGGTTCAGGGCAGTAACTGCAGCACGTTCTGGCACACCCCAGCTAGCTGAATGCCAAGGGCTCTGCTGTGGCTTGCTGTGCCGAGGCAAGGGCGCAACGCAGCAGAATGCACACGTTGACCCTGCTGGGCCTGATGCCCGTGATCTCTCCACAAGGAGGGCAGAGCCGATGGGCTCTGCAAAGTCACGCTGCTGCTTTCCCACAGAACAGCAGGAAGCTCAAGCAGATCGAACAGAGCTGCATTTCTCGCTCTGCAGATATTTACCAGGACAGCCACGTCAGTCCTTCGGGAAGTATTCACTGGAGCTGGGATAAATCAGTGACAATTTACACCTTCGCCAGAGAAGGGTGGAAACTGGGAAAGACACCACACCTTGAAGAGGGGCTCCAAGGCAGCATAAAATAACACAACCCTTTGCAGTGGCTTCTGTTAGGCACCAGGCAGAAAACCCAGCCTAAAGTTAGAACCTTATTAACTTTCACGGCAAAGTGCTCTCAGAGCTATATTTGTAGGGATCTAGAAAACCTATTTTTGTTTATGTTTTCAAGTCTGTTTAATTATCTTGGTGAGGCTAACAAATAAAGAAATGTTCTGCTACTTCTGAACAGAAGAGTTGCAGCTAATCCTGAAAGTCTTCCCTTCATTTCCAAGATCTGTGGGTGTGTATCTTTCATAAATGTGAACTCATTCAAATATTTTCACCATTTCCCCCACTTTTTTTTTTATATCCATTCCATTCTCACAGGTGTCAGAATACAGTGACAGCTTTGATCTTACTGGAGATAACCATACGTGGGTAGATTCTTTTTCTTGAAATGCAGACTGGGAGCAGATCCAGAGGTCAAGCCAGAAGGTTACATATATTTGAAAACCTTGCTTAAAAGAAAATCCCTTTGTGTGGCTTCTAATGTGCCTTTGGATGCGAATCTTGAAATATATAGCTGTGAAAGCTTCTCTCTGTATCACGATTTTCCAAGTCTTAAGAAAACTAAAGTTCAAAGAGAAGGGAAGACTAAGAGAGTTGGGTTTGTAGCTATGGAACAAGCACTTTCTTTGCCACATCAAAAGCGCTGATAAAAGTGGTCCACCAATTCAGGATAAGAGTATATTATTTGATGTATTAATTTGACAGTAGCACTAATACCAACATCTCCTTCTTCACCCCTTTACAAGATTGATTTTGTGCATTACAGAAGAGTTTAAAACACCCAAACTACAGCTAATCAAAGTTTTGGTTTATATGAAGGTCATATGTGTCCTCTGAGGTCTGACTTTCACATGGTTTTTTGAAACCACTGAATTCTTAAGTAGCAAAACCTGCCAGAACTTGTGTGAAGTCCCCAAAAAAGGGATCTATGCCCCACAGACTTTTCAAAATGCTGCAATTTACTGCAATACGTATGGGTTCTGCACGTTACCGATACCAAGGACGCAAAAAAATTCATACTCTCATTTTAAGAGTGAATGTCATGACCCTTACTGTATTAGATGTTTACTTAACTTCGGTCAGGTGTGTATGTGGATGATGCTACACTGGGAGAAGTAAGTCTGTAAGACAAAGTCCAGTTACACGGCCTCTGATTCTGGACAAAGAACTTCAAACTGAATCTGCCTGATACAAAGCCAATCTTTCTTCCCACCATGCTTCTCGTCCTCACAAGTGCATGTCCCTAAGAGGGGCTGTAGTTCCTAATGATGGTGGGGGGTGTGTATGTGCACGCGCGCTTCTTTTAATTAACTGGGAGGCAGAGCATCTGGAGTGAAAGAACACAGGGCAGAGCAGAAGGGATTTTGCTCCACTAGAGCAGGGGAGGACCCAGATGCTCCACAAGAAGCACCAGCAATACCATCTGAAGAGAAAGAGAGTTAATAAAAAATTCTGCTTGTGGCCGTCACTGCTGTTGTTCCCACCTTTCCAAAGGAGCAGCACGTGGGGCAGGATATTAATATATTACAGTATTCTAGTTCTCTGGAAGACATCAAATCAACATGTAGAAAAACATCTATAATTTCTTGCCTTTACATTTTTGCAATTAAGAACAGTAAAAAGAAGTGGTTTGCAATATTTTTAACAGATGAAAAAATGAGCACCATAAAAGCAGCACACTTGGATGGGGGCAGACGTGCTTCTAGAGGCCTGCACTGGGCTAAACTCTAATTGGCAATGATGACATACGTGAGGTAGTGACACGCGATTCCTCTGTACGAGACCACTCCTGAACTCCTGCCAAAAATTCTCTGTACGCCACTTAGTGCTTCAAGACAATGGAAGAATAATGACAGGTCTGTAAAATCTGCTGGAATTGACAGTTCTTATTGTTCTGAAAACTTTTTGTGATGCACAGTTTTCAGATTAGCACTGCACAATGTTGAACAAAATGGGTGTCAAGTAAATCAATGGGCTTTTCACGATTCACTCGTCTTTGTTTTACTGTTGTTCCATTTCCATTCTGTGCTTGGTGTTGCTTTGTGGCGCGCGGGCTTGCCATTCGAGATGTGAGTGTGCATGCACTGAGCAGGGAGCGAGCGCTCTCTGTGACTTGGCATGATGCTCTCTGTAAGCCAAGTCCTAGCATGGAGTAACTTTTCCTAAAAATGTTTTTTTCCAGACACAAAAATAAGGAACTGTTCTCATTTGAGCTGTTAGTCTCATCTGGAGTTATGACTGTCTGCAGTTCACTGGAATGTAAACACATCGAGCCACCTATAGAAGAGTATTTTGTTTGTAGTTTGTGTAAAAGTTGTACCTGCTCACTTAAATAATGGTGTGAAAACAAAAATACAACTGAGGCAAAACCAAAGACCGGTGACCCTAGCATTTGTTTCCCTAGAACATGAATGACCACAATGATTTTACTGAAACTGAAGGAGAGTTCAGATGCAGTGCAAGAATGAAAAATTCAAATTTAGTATTTCTGGATACGTATACAGAGTCCCTTCCGGATTTCTGCTCTATGCTTCCCATATAGACTAACATATGGGGATGAGGCTCTGCAAGCAGATGAAGGGTAACCTATTAAGTTCAAAGCCCACGGAAACAAGTCAAAACCTCTGGAATGCCCATTCCATTCAAGTTTTCAGTATCACTGTTGCTGAGGCAAATGGAGAGGAAAAATAACCTGCTGCCTTTGTAAAAATCTTGCTCTTCCAAGAAAAACATAAGCATAAGACTGAAGATCGGATCAATGTCTGGTGGCTTCTCGTGTAAGTCAATGGAGGTATGCCAATTTGGTCTGGCACCAAGCGTTTCAGAAGACATATGAGCCCATCAAACCAAGTGTTTTCCAATGCAACCAATTAAAGCTACTCAGAGATAGCATTTTTCAGCTTCTGCATCCTCCCAGTTGCTGCCAGCATGCCACAGCTCTCACTGAAGCCTACTCACTCCTCTGCTGCTGGAACTTTTACAGCCTGGGAATCTGAAACGCCTCTCCCACACAGATCATCCCCAAGCACTAACGACAAGCAACTGTTCGCTGTACAATCAGGTCAAAAATCTAATGCAAGTGTGCCTTTGACTGCAACACGAATTTTTCTTCTTCAGGCACCACTGTTTGTGGGTTTGAAGCCCTCAGACAGACTGATCCCCTGCACCATCCAAAGCTTAGCAGTTACAGGCTGTCTCTCTCCCTCCCCGTCCCCTTCCTTTTATCTCCTAATGCACTGGGATAGACAAGCAAACAAATCCCTTTAAACAAGGTTAAGGGAGATATAGGAACTCTATCAGTCACACAGTATTTGCCTAATGCTAGCGACTAAACTTGAGAGGTTTATGTTGTTTGAACTATATCCCTGGAGCACTAACAAGAACTAAAATACCATCTTAAGAGTTGCAATGACCTTAAAAGACAATGTTCTCCTAGGCTTTCACATCATCTGTTAGAAAATAAAGCAGAAGGTAGTAGGTATAGAATTAAAAAACCCCAAAGATGCAAGAGAGCTTCATTTTGATGCACCCCAAAGGTGTTCAAAATGACCAGCTTGGAGCCAGAAACAAACCATGCCCTGGTGTGCAAGAGTCCAAGCTCTCCTTCAGCTTTTTATGGAATATCTCAGCCTAGATGCAAGCATCCACCTCCAAAATGGGGAGTGGGCACATCTCTTTGCCTGGACTGCCGTACATAATGGGGATTTTCAGCTACACCACTGCTAAGTAAATACAAATGAATGATACAAACCCCAGGGGAAGGTGACATGACAGCAAAATATCTGCTTCATTTTAAAAAATTCATTCTTGGCACTGGCATCACTGCTAAACAAATACAAGTTTTGCAAGAAGAGCTGACAGTTATCTCATTTACATAGATTAGGAATATTATGTTTTTAAAGCCCAGTGCATAGGATGCTGGGGGACATCATTTTAATAAAAGGTGACCCAAACGTCCCTGGAAAACAAAGGGAAAAGTGACTTACATCCATGTCTTCAGAAAAGGCAATAATTCAAACTTAAGGAGGGGTCCTCCTGCATTAGCAATACATTGGGTTAAACGCTCAAAAGCACACAGAGGAGCTCACTATAACCTTCACCAACAGACACTCTCACTGCATTGATGTACTAAATTGTGTGTTCTGTACCTTTCTAATTTATTTTGATCAAACAGGCCATGAAAACACTGGCAATTCTTTTTGGCACCAACAGCTGAGGCAACACCGATTCCTTTAGCCGAAGGGATAAGCTCCACGGACACACCTTCCTGCCACAACTTGCAAGGCAGTCTCTCAGAAGCAAAGCTGACCAGCTAAGCCACATCTAGAAATCACATCCTCAGCCTGAGATTCCCAGGCAGCAATGTGACTTCCCAGCAGCTCCCAACACTGGGAAAGGAAGTTGTGCGTTTAGTTCAAAAACGAATGCAAGATGCTGAAAATGGATCCCTAAAAAGCATCCAGCTTCATATGATTTTTGCACCTAGTTTGGTTACTATAAAATTCCTGATACATATGACTAGCTCAGGCACAGAGTAATGACACAAAAAGTTTTTCCTAAATCTTTGTATTCCTATTTCTGCCCTCTCTCCTATGTATTTTCACAAACCAGATAAGATGACTACAGCCTCCGAGAGTATTAAGCTGAGAGTCACCACGAGCTCCGTGCAGCAAAGCTCTCTGTCTAACAACAAATACCTGATACAACACGAACTATGCTGAGCCCAATTCACGGCTGGTGTAACTCAAGTAACCCCAGAGGGCTACAGAGGGAGAGATTTGCACCCTCCCCTCCCCCTCACTTCTAAATATACAATTGCTGCTTTACAGAATCAAAAGCAGAGTCCCGACAGGCAAAGGAATCAACTTCTAACTTGCACCCTGCAACGGCGAAAAAGGAAACTCTCCACACTTACTATGCACTCACCTGTTTCATCAACAAACAAGAATGCATTCGAATTATATCCCTTTCTTTTTAAAGCCTCCTCCAAATGAGAAATTAGTCAAAAAAAAAAAAAAAAGGCAAACTAACACAGAGGGCAGGAACAGCAATGATTGTCTGTGCTGAGCACAGTGACGGATGACGAGCAACTCTCATCATCTTGGCTCAGTGTCCGAACCGGTGTTTTACAAACCACTGTAATAACGTGTCTGTTATTACTACGCCCACACCACAAATGCTGGTGGCTGCATATGGGCACCTCGGACTTTTCTGCCTGCGATATTCTCCTCCATGTGGCTCGCTTGCCTTCTCAAACACAGAGGTGTTCTGAAATGCCTCGGAGACTACAGCATCCTTCCCCAGACTCATCTTAATTAGGCTAAACAACCACCCAAGGCGATGCAAGCAGCTAATTAGTTTGTCCGATGCCTGAAACCATTAGGAAGAACACGTCTCGCAACACGCGAAACAAAACTGAGAAATCCTTTGCGCTATTTGCAGTTGCCACAGATTTGCTTCTTCCATTCCTCAGCACTACTTATTGATCTGTGCCCGGGCTGAAATAGCAGGATAAAGTACACGGATTTACTTACAGAGATCCCGTAGCTCCATCGCTCCCGACGGCAAATTCGCCTCCCATGCGACAGCGAGCGAATGACTTAATGCCGCTTTCCGCGGGAGGCACCGCGCGCGCGGGCGGCGGGCGGTCTCCGACGAAGCTCTCTAACGAGACGCGTCCTCGGCGCAGCCATGTGAGAGGAGCAGACCCCCCCAGCTCCTTCGCGCCCCTCTGCCCGCTGGCGGGTCCCCGCGCCGCCGGGGCGAGCGCGTAGCTTCGCTTATGTCGCGGTACCTGGCGGCCGGCCGGGCTCCCATTGGCACGGCCAGGCGGCGGCAGCCAATCGCAGCCCGCTCCCGCGCTGGGGAAACTCCTGCCCATCTCTTTAGCATCTTGGGAGACCATGTTCTTTCCGAGGAAGGGCGAAGCTCCCCTAGCATCCTACCATCAGGCGAGGCGGGGTGGGGAAATTAAGTCAACGGTAGCTCCGCGTCTCTGGGTCTCCCGCTCTCCGTCGGCGAGTTTTCTCCCCCCGGAGGGAGCGAGGCAGCGCCGGTGGGGACCCGGCGCCTGCGTCCACCTTGGCGGGGGCCGCGGGGGAGCGCGCCGGAGCTCCACAATTACTCGCTCCATCGCCATGGAAACAGCCTGGATGCAGCGGGCTGGATTTGTGTAGCACATCTGCTGCCAGGCTCATAATCAACTGCAATCTCATCTTTTTTCCCCCCCTCTCTGCTCTCGCCGCTTATTTGATTGCGAGTTTGCTTTCTCTTTTCATACACGCTGGGAAAGTACACGCAGACAGAGCTGCGCACACGTTGGCTTTCTCTCTGTGCAAACACACTGCATTATGTGTGTGTATATGCATGTACGTACCTGAGAAGCATTCACTTGTATGTGTGCACTTGCTAAGGAGGTACGCTCCCCACGTACCCAAGTGATACACATCACTTGTATTTCAAGTTTGAGTAATGGATTTCAAGTTTGAGTAATGGACCAGCACAAGACAAGATTGCTGTATGGGCCGTCAACATACTACATTTCGCTTTCCAGTTCCATAAATTGCATCAGTCCAAAATGGGGTAAAAACAGACACAACTATTACAACTATTCCTAAGCATTCTGCTGTTCTGCTAGTGGGCATCCAAAACTGTATCTGGCACTCACACAGAGTGACCCNATTCTTCAGGCAACCAATTCTACACTGGGTGCTCCCTATTCTGCCCAAGTCCTGATGAAACATGCCACCAGGAATACTTCGCGCACAAAAGGGTTGTTATCCACGGGTATAAATCTCTGTGCTACCCTCTGACAAGAAAAGAAATGAGAAATGACTAGGTCAGAAGAGGAAACAAAGCAAAGGGACTTGGCAATTTGGGCTAATTTCTGCCTGCTCCTCAGACTTTCTCTGGGACACTTGAAAAAANGTTTCATTCTCTGCATGCTTCTGTCAGTGAAATTGCGGAATGGGAAGAATATCTAAATGCATCCATTTATATTACAAAGATAAGCCCAGGCAGACTACAAGACACTGACATACTACTATAACGGTGTTAGAGAAGAATTTCAGATGGAAAAAAGGAGAACATGTTCCTTTTTCATGAATACTTCTTTCATTTATTTAACTAAGGGAAGAATAAAAAATGAAGTCCCATCTGAAAAAATACATTCCTGTATTGCTCTAGTAACAGATATCCACTGCATTAGCCATTGTAAATGGTAGCGTTTTAAAATGCATCCTGACAGAGTCTTGCAGGTAGATTCCCAGATCTCCTTGTATAACAAAGCCCACTCCTTGTTAAATGTCTTCTACCTGGGCCTAATGCAGAGTCCAGCAAGGTCTCTGAAGCCTGTTGGTCTAATGCTCAAGAGCAAGGCCAAGAACAGAGACTTACAGCAGGAGATCTGGCTTTTCAGGGCATCTGTCAATCATTTATCATTTTGACAGAGATAAGAGAACTATTTTTTAATGGCTCACGATGCCATAAGGATTCACTTCTTGCAATGCTGCACTTCCTCCAGCTTTTCCTTTTCCTTTAGAGCAGTACCATCTCCTACTCCCTTGCAGCACCGTCGCCGAGCTCACAGGCTTTGCGGTCACTCTTCTAGTTCTGAAACACTGAACTGTGGAAAGATGTTCAATGTGCATTTGGGGGGGGGG
>Ga0065711_1011356_pt1 | contig 15832 bp, 8 predicted proteins | sample Hoacrofraction12_FD_59098 | JGI IMG/M metagenome (GOLD analysis project Ga0065711, IMG submission 59098) | Hoatzin crop microbial communities from Cojedes, Venezuela - Epithelial fraction 12 v2 (version 2) | ecosystem: Host-associated > Birds > Digestive system > Esophagus > Crop | place...
AGTCTCCTTCTCTGGAGATATTCAAGACCCGCCTGGACAAGGTCCTGTGCAGCCTGCTGTAGGTGACCCTGCTTCAGCAGGGGGGTTGGACTAGATGACCCACAGAGGTCCCTTCCAACCTTGAACCTTCTGTGATTCTGTGATCTTCATATTGAATGCCAAGCTCTTTCTGGACCTCTCTTCCATGTATTTATCCAGTCATCTTCTGAAGCGCTGCTATATTTTGGCATCAAGGGTGACTTGCAGCAGTGAGTCCCACAGTCTAACTGTGTGCCACCTGGAGTGCTCTTCCCATGCTGCAAATCAGTTGTTTCATTTTATGCTCCCTTGCTCTTGCATGGTGTCAGGCAGTGGACAATCCTTCTCAAAGGCAGCAGACTGAAGGGGTACCAATCACAGACCTGTCAGTTCTTGCCCAACACTTCAACCACTCAATTCCCACCCATACTGCTAACCAAAGAACTTGTAATGATTAAGTTCCTACATGGATCTGGGTATTAACCTTTCTACGCTTTTTCTTAATGCAAGCGTAAATATCCCGGGCAGAAATCCTTGCCATTCTTCTGTGTTGACAGGATTTTACTGAGCTGTTCTCTCCTGCAGTGCTACAATATTCAGCCTCATTGATGCACAGGATTTATTTGTGCACATATTACTTTATATCATATGAAGACAGACGTCATGTCAGCCCTGCTTCAGGACTGCTGATGCTTTTATTAACCCAGACGATCCATTAAAGCACCAAATTTTTCTAAGAACTCGCATGCAGGAGTTCCCATGCAGGCTGTTGTAGTAATGAAGGGCCAGATTTTCATAAAGACACACTTCACACAGCCGTATGAAGTAGCCAGAGTGTCAGAGGTTGTCTCTACTCAGCTCTTTCCAGCACTCCGTCTCCATGTGAAGAGAAGACCTGGGACATACAGCACACTTCTGGAAACCCAGCTGCTTTCAGTTCCTTGGTGGAAGTTCAGCTCTTTGACAGTTTGCCCATGGTTTTAACTGCTGAGCAGGTTTGGAAAAATGGAAGTTAAGATGCTTTTTTAGTATTTTGAACACTTGAAGTTCTTACCAAAATAACGAGAGCTAAATATCCCTAAAAATCCACTTATACATTTAAATTCCTAAAATGGAAAATAAATAACATGACTTTAAGCAGTACATGTTCTGCAAGAACTACATACTCAAATCTTACAAGGATAATCTCTGCCTCTAAAGTTTTTTCCTATCTTGTTGTGGTTCACCACACAGTTGTGTGAACACGAGAAAGAATGTGAGACCAAGTGGGACTCAGTTCACCATGACATGGAAACTGCATCATTAATGAGTCTGTGTGTTTGTCCCACTTTGAATTCCTCTCTTTTAAGCAGGAGTGAATAGAACAGTACAAGGTTTTCCGGAAAAAGTTTCCTCTGCCCTCTAAAGCGATACTAACACTTTCCTATATTGAGTGGAAATAGTTATCATGGGAATACAGCCGTCTTTTTCATAGTTGCCTCACACCGTGGCTCCCTGTCATGCTGTATTGACCGGCATTTTCAACCTTTCCTGAGCTATTTCCAACTGGAGAGTTCCCAGCTTTTTCCAGAAAGTGTTATCATTAGTTCATAAGTACATGACCTACTACACTTCTTTTATTCTAATAGTTAGTTCAGTTCTTCATGTATGACAGTTTGATCCTTTGCTGTACTGGCAGTATCCCAAATTCTCATCAAAAAGTTTGATGAATGCGTTCCTGTGCATTCCTATCATTGTGCCAAGACCATTCATGAAAATAGTTGAAGAGATCAGTCCAAAAGCTAATCCTTTCACTAGAGCACAGGAATGTTTTTGCTTCCACCTCCGACGTGGTAATCCCTGTTGTGCATTTGTGACAAAGACGCATCTTTCTCTTCACCCCAGCCCTGACGCAACCTCCTCACATAACTCTTGAAGTTGGCTGCAGCTTTCAGTACTTATGGGCCTGGCTGACAACTTCCGCTGTTTCCATGGCCCCACCAGAGAGAAACCCAAATTGACACAGGCCCCACAGGACAGATCAGCAATCAGAATGACGTTGCAGCTAGGCCAGATAATTTTCCTCCCATAGATTTATGTTTGCTGGTCATCTGGTAAAGATGCAGAGTTCTCAGGTGAGAAACTGTCTTAGCAAGGTCTTTGTCCATCAGAGAACAACTGTTCATGGACCTTGAAAAGCCCCACAGAACAAGTGTCATCGTGTGCATGCCTCTCTGCATGTGTTTGTCTAACTCTTATCTGCTTCTCCTCCTCCTCCCCGCTCTCTCCTTAAGTAACTCATCTTTCAGTTGACTCCTTTTACCCATACTCTAGGAATACCCTGTTGAAAGTTAGTATCAAATGGGTGGTGTCTTCATTGTCTCTGAAGAAAAGTGTTTTCTGTCAGGTAATGTACTATTCAGTCCTGAAGGTCCTTCCGACTCTGAGTAAAACAAGGAGATTCAAATATCTCAAGACTTCTTGTCTCTCAGCCCAAGACAAGACTTCAACACATTCCTGTATCAAATACACCACGCTGAAAGGCAGAGACACAGCAAGCATGCAAATTTAGAAAATACTTCCATGTTGTTTATGCTGTCCAAATCTGTGCTTCATTCCCTCTCCTGCCTTCGGAACTGCAGCCAATGCTGTTGTGCTTACTGAATAATCTGGCAAAGTTTTTGTTCTGCTTTGTCATATACCCACTTTGTTTTTAAGCACAGAAGTTTTAAATGTATTTTCCCTTTTTCTCTTTTCTATTTACATGACTGAGGCGGCCTTTTCCATTTGTTTTAAGGCAGTANAATTTTCTGAAAGAAGCTGACTGGCAAGTTTTCACAATAGCCCTACATTTCTCCAGTTGTAAGATGCAATTTTTCTTTGGCAGACCTTTTTTGAAGATGGATCCTTTCCTCCATATTAGGAGGATCTGTTGTTTTTACTATCCTGTTTTGAGATAGAGTTAGCTGTGAAATCCTTCTCCAGACACCAGTCTGACACCAGTTTTGGATAACCTTGTGTACCTTATTTCAAAGATAGTCTAGGTTTCCTCCACTTTCAAATCCTAGAGATTCTCAGACCAATTTGTTTCCCTAAGCTCATTTAAGTTTTTCCTTCATTATTTATAGTTTTAGTTCGTTTTCCTTTCTCCTAAGTTTAAGGTGGATTGAATCAAGCTAAGGTTGCTTCTCTGAATAGTTTGTCTATAATTTCCCCAACTACCCACCAGAACCAAATCTAAGCTAACATCTCCTTTTGCTGGTTCTGCAAGAGCAGTAGTGAAATAAACCTGCCAGGTACCCCTGCCAGGAACCTCTGGTCTCTAACACTATTGGGGGTTGGACTAGATGACCTCTAGGGTTCCCTTCTGACCCAAAACTTTCTATGATTTCTATGGTAGAATTTGTTCTCCAATGTATTTCTGGAAAGTTGCAGTGTATCCAACATAGCACAATGCTCAGAAATGTTTCTGTCTCCATTAGCATTACATAGATCTTTATTCATACCAAAAATGTGACTTCATCTTGTAGATAATTTTTTTCCCCATCTCCATTTGAAATAATGGTGACCAGATAGTCGCAGTTTTGTTTCTGTTTATCCATCTTTTCTCTCTCTTAATGTACAGGGTTACCTATGGCTTTTATTGTTGCATGTGTTTTTGTGGAACAGCAAGTACTTCCAGCAACTGCTTTTTGATCATAAGCCCCATTCCAACCATAGTTAGACTAGTTTTGGGTTATTCCTGCACTGACATATTTGATATCCTGGGCACCAGATGTTCTGGTTTCCTCATTTCAAGATATGTCCTGTTCTTTCTGTACAAAGTTTCATTTCTGCTTCCCATTGGCCGTGCCTGTCACTATCATCTGACTGGCTGCTGTCCTTATCCTCATGCTCTGTCCATTTATTCTCTCCTGTTCTCTCAGCTGCTGTAATAGCCTGCTTTGTCAGGTGTGCTCTGTGGACTTGGACCAGACATGGAGGTCACAGCCGTCTCCTCCAACCCTTGCTCCTTGTTTTATAATAGAAAGCTTTTCTTTTCCGTTGCCACAGATGGTCAATTCCTCTTTCCCGTCTCCCTTTCCTGTACAGTCTCTTAAGAAACCCATCTTGGAAAGAAGGGATTTTTTTGTCTCTCGTAATCTCAAGAGTAGTCCATCCAGACCTGAGCCTGTCTTTGCTGGGGCCAAAAAGGGAAGTAGGTAGCGGTGTACTTAAATGAGCATAACTTATTTAAAACAAACTTCTTTGAAAGGAGTTATACTGAATTAAAATATAATCTTCTTATTTGTTTGTGTTTAGATGATTTTACAAATCCATGGTGGCTGCTGATTCTGTATAAAGGATTATGCAGTTTGTTTTTCAGAAAAGTCCTTCACTTAATTAGATGATCTTCAATAACTTGAGTTATGGACAGCTAAACAAACTGCCACATGTCCACAACAGTTACTGTACAGCTGCAAGTTCACACCTGAATTTACCGCACAGTATAAAGCTTATCCATCTGAACTCTTAGTATAGTATTGGACATATTTTAATGCACATCCCAGAAGGAGATCACATAGTCATGGACTCTTTGGAGCTATAGGAATATAGCTAGATAAATATTCATGATAATTTGATGTGCCCTTAATAGTTTAATACAGGGTTTTAACAGATTATATCATGTGTAAAATGGTAACAAGCTCATCTGCAGACCTAAAACATTTTTAGTGTCAAATCTCTTTGCCCTGTCTTCCCTTGGAGACATAAGATCTATGATTCTTACCTGAAATTTCAAGTCTTCTGGCAACTGTTTTTGATGCAACCTCTTAAATTTTAACAAAATCACTATATTACATGTAGAAATTACAGTGGCCTTTGAGAGATTTTGGAGATCATACTCACTGCTCAGAATTCAGAACCAGCTTCACCTAACAATGTCTAGTGATACCAGGAACTAAATTTTCCAGGCTATAACTCTTCCTTAGTAACAAAAAAAAAAACCCAACAAACAACTGCTTAGGAGCAGCTTGGTCCAAAAAAAATCTTGAGCTACCAGACTGAATGCTAGTCAAACAGAAATCAGTATTTCTGCAATGGCCAGATCATAAAGTGCTTCAGCAGCAAGCCTCCGTTGTGGCAACAAAGATCTCTTGGATTATAATAGCAAAGTACATAACGGTAGCACAAGTGGCTCAGCTAGTCACAGTGTGTTTATTTTTATGACAGTGAATGCAGAGTATTCATAATATTTTTCGTGAATAACGCTACACGTCATTCACAAGGAACTTAATTGTGCTGTGTGGCTGTTGCACAAGCTCCATACTTTTTGAGTTATGGGCTTGTCACAATGTTTACTAACCTCTGGTTCGACTTTATCAGTTCTACGTAGGAAGGGAGAAGTGAGCAGGAAGGTGACATTTCTGAAACCATGCATCTGTTCAGTGGGTAGTTTTTATTGCAGCTTTACCTAGGCCAGAGAGCTCAACCCAGCCAGAAAGACAGCAGAGCCGTGCCCCTCAGGGTGGCCCAGAGCCAGCACCATCCGCCCACGATTTTCTAACCTAGCAAAAGTTGAGGTGGACAGAAGGGATAAGCAACGAGGGGCTGCTGCCTTTCAGCCCCAGCGACAGCAGCTGGAGCCAAACGTGGCCATGCAAGGCCCGAAGCAGGGCTAAAGCTGAGCTGCAAGGCTGCCTGGCATCAGGAAGAGCTTCCAGTATGAAATAACCCCGCTGAGCGTCTGCTTGGCCACGTGAACGCAGGACTAGTGCCGCTCTTGCAGCGTGTGCCAAGTGACTTGAGGCTTGACAGCGTCAGAGCTTTCGGTGTGCGAAAAGCTTATTTCTCTGGCTGTTTCTGATCCAAAACTTGCAAATCCATGTGTTTTTTTCACCACCGATCTAGCTAGGAGTCTGCGCTGTATGGATGCCAAAGAGACTCTCAAGCATTTGCAGTATTTGTATAAAACAGAGTATTACAGATAAGTGGCTAGAAGTGAGATCAGTCCATCCTATGTCAGGTATTTGTTTCTACTGGGTTCAGTTCGCCAAGTACTGAATTAAAAAAAAATAAACCAAAACCAAAAACAAAAAAACAAACCAAAAAAAAACCCCAACCCTGTTACATAGTCCAGATTGTTTGAGCACAAGTAGCCCAACAGACACAGGACACTGCCAGAATGACCCAAAATTCAATTTTGAACTTACGACTTAAAAGGCCGAGAAAGCCCCAGAGGAGAAAGAGTGAAATTTTTCTTCAGTCTGTGTATATATCGTAAGGGAAGACCTGATCTGGGGATCTGAAGTCATTTGCTCAGAGTGGGACTCTGAAATAATTAGAACAAGGAGACAATGAAACTGATAAAAGGCAACACTTTCTTACAGGGTGTGTAATTAGACTACGGGATTCACGGCCAAAGAAAGCTGTAGAGGTGAGAATTTAGCACTGTTTAAAGAAGCATTAAGCTACATATGTGGCCAGTCGTAATTTCTGTAGACAGAGCTAAGAAGTGAAAGAGGCAGAAATCCCAGCGCATGGCTGCCTTCTGCAGCATCTCTGGAGCTCTGCTCAGAAAGGTTTGATGCTGATCAGCATCATAGACAGACTAGGAGTAGCAGGACCTGTATGGACCAGTCTGGCTCTGTAAGGTGGACCTTACAGGGAAAACCCAACTGCACAGTCTTGTACGCGAGGAGAAGAAGGAGGGATAAATTCCAGCTGAGTTTGTGATTAGTGAAGTACAACAAAAAAAAAGAATGAAATAGTGTCCATGCTAAATTGTAAGTTTTATTTAAAAATTATTTCTGTTTCAATACTCTGTAGTGACAAAGGGACTGTATTTAGAGGCAAAAGCACAGAGCAGAGACAAGAGGCGGCTCCATCAGCATGAGCATCTTAGCCATGGGCACACCAGCAGCAAGTGAGAGGCCTGGAAGCAGTCACCCACCGCTCGACTGCTACATACCGCAGAACTTCATAGGTTTAGACACAGATTTAAGTCCCATCTACTTTTCCTTCCCATTCTGCAGTCTTCCCTGCTCCTGGTCCTCGCAGGTAGTTCAAAACTGTTTCTTGTCTAATTGCTTTCTTTGGACCTGATCTTGCAAACTTTTGCTGGTGGACATAGTGGTCTACCAAGTTAAATGTTTAGTGTCATGGGCTGCAGAGTTGGGGGCTGGATCCTGGCTGTGCGCAGTCAGCTTTAGACATGCTCCACAAGGGTGCAGCAGCCCGCCTACACGCTGCTGGTGATAGGACCTTAAAAGCCTGACAGCTCGCAGTTTACTGGGAGGGGGCTAGAGGGGCTTTGTTCTTCCTTCTCCCCAGTTAGTTCCTCCCTCCTGCTTCCCATATTCACATTTTTGCCCCACAGCACTATGGCTTTTCTCCAGTACCTCCATCCTACATGCCAGATGAAACGAGCCAGAATGCAGCATCAGTGCTGGTGGGAGCCGCTGGTGGGTATCTCCCCCAGCTGCAGCCCCCATCGCAGGCTGCCCCATACCTCCCTCCTCACCCATCTCCTGCTTGGATAGAGGTGGTGCACAGCTCTGGGCTGTTCTACAACCAGGAATGCTTGGAGGGAAGAGCTTTCTCGCTGTGGGTAAGGGTGGGCAATACCTGGCCTTGCACTACTTCTCATGAGAGAGGGAAAAGTAGGAACAGTGAGTTGCACAGTATNGGGAGCCACCTGATGTAAACTGTGATTTCAACAGACAGCTATGAAGTCAAAAGAGTAGTTTAAAAGTGGAAAAAAGAGTCAATGCAATGGAGCATCCCAAGAATAGAACATGAGTTTTTTATATTTTATAGTCCGAAGTAACTCTGTGTCTCAGCGACCAGACTTTAAAGAAACCATTACTTTTTCTTTCTTTTCTTTTTCTTTTTCTTTTTTTTTAATCTTGCTAGAGTATTGCAGCCAATAGCTTTCAATTAACTCCTTTTACTGATCCCATCAGTTGCTGGCACCTAAACAGAAGGATATTTAATTTTGCTGAAATGTGAATGGCGATTTGGTAGGAATAAAAAGTCAAAGCGAGTCAAAGGCTTTTCAGCCTCTGGCACATCAGCGATACTTTATTGACTCAAGGGGTCTCTGCATTCAGCTGTCAAAATGGTACAATGACTATTATGATAGGTCTTAGACAAACAAACACTGAGGGCAATTTGCAGGGCTTTGGAACATGCAGTGAGCAGGTAGGCTGGCATCCCCACTGGATATATTCAGGCTGCTTAAAAGCCTTGTTGTGCACCAGAGGGTTTGTGAGTTTTTTTAAATGAAAGGAATGCCTTGAAATTGTCTTCTACAGATGGTATTAAAGGACTTGATCATAAGTTCACTGCAGTCAGTAGAGAGACTCCTGTTGATTTCAGCATGCTCTGAATCAGCCCTGCTCCCAGTATCAAAAGCTCGTTTTAAATTATGTCATCCCTTACAACGAAAACATTAGTGGATTTTATGGGGTGAGCTCAATTCAGCCTATGACTACCTTCAAATATACAGCATCCCTCGTACTATGTCTTGAAACAAAAGTCTCTACATGTACAGGCATGCTTCTTGAACTTGATCTATCCCTATGAAAATAATAGTTTGACAAATCTTCATGAGCTTTCATTAAGAGAGATTCTCATGTTAAGGGAATGTACACTTGCAGCAGCCAAGAAAAGGTGGGGGGGGAGGGTAAGGGAGTAGGGGGAGAGAGACAGAGAATGGAGAATAAAGCAGAATAATAAAAGGATGCTTACAAAAACTGGACAGAAAAGAAGCAATACTCAGTTTAAAATATCTCCCTTTTCAATATAAAGTCTTAAAATAAAATACTAGTGAAATGTTTAAGTAGAAAAATAATTTATATGGCATGAAATTATCTTATTTACAATAAAAAAATACATGTATCATTACATTAAACATTATTTTATTGTGGTTTTCCCAATTGTTAGGAAAGCAAAGAGTGTAACTGATACACTGGTCAACTGAAACCAGGCGTGGGAGTGTCATGAGTAGTGAGAAGGTGTTTGGATTAACTTTGCAACTAGACTATCAACTAAAACACTGCCCTTAAAAAACTATGGTTTCTGAAGGATAAATATCTTGCCTTTATGCTGAAAAATCTTTAAATAAGCTTTTCTTTACCTGAGAGAAATATAATTAAATAGTGAATTATTATAAAGTGAATCACTATTGTTGAGAACTCTTTTTTTTACTAGGCTGCAAAGGTTGATAGCATTCCTGCATATGCACTTCAGATAAAACCTGTTTTAAGTAACCCAGTTTGCACTACATCACTCTTCAGGTTTTCTTTCGCATAGTAGAAAAATTATTAAAAATAATAGGAGTGGCCAAAATTATTCTTTTTATTATTCTCTTGGTTTCCATGGAATTTTGCCAAGAATTGACTTCTCCTTGGAAAGCCCCAAAACTTGATTAGGAGAGGTTATAATTAAATTAATGGTAACAGTATAATGATAAATGAAGAAAACTTCTAATACTGTTACCAAAAAAAGCCCCTTCATACCTCATTGAATGTAAAGAGACTTTAAATTGGGAGTAAATGAAGCTGTAGGGTAAAAGAGAACCAAAATTGCAGTTTACAATACCTCACGTCCCACTTCAGCGTTCCGAGTAACTTCATGAATTGCCTGGAAACATTGGCTCAGCCGTACAAATAACAGGACAAATCATCAGAATGAGAAGAATAACGGAGAGAATATTAAGCCAGACACTTGAGAAGAACTGAAGTTTTATTCTTAGCTCTTTAGCTGTGAGGTTTTAATTCACAAGCCACATCCTTTGAACGGGCTTGGCACACCTTTTGCAAGTGATGGCTGCGTGTGCAGCCCCCCACCTTCTGAGAGCAAGGAATGAGGTATGTAGTCAGGATTTACTTTTAGTAGCTGTGCACTCAAAGACAAGAATGTGTTGGGTTTTTTTTACCTTTGGCAGATTCGAGACCTCTTTACCCCCAAAACATGGGAAATCAGATTAAGTTTGCAACATTTAGTGTCCTCTATGTTATTACCGAAAGGAGCATCTTCTCTAAACTAGTAGAGAATCCAGGTAAAAATATGAAATAAAGCTTTTGAAAGTTTTTCAGAAATATCTACTGGGCACAGTATAAATAGGCCTGTGATCTGTGTAGCGCCTTTCTAAAATCACAAGGGTTTTTTTGTTGTGGAAACAGCTCTTGTTCTCCTCCAGGAAACCATTAACATCTCCCCTTGCTTTAGGGAAGTGCCTTCAACACCTCCCCCTTCCATTGCTCCCAGTGCTTAGTGTCACAGCGGCCACAGTCTCAGTGTGGAGGGCTGGGTGTCACAGTCTACTTCTACTAAAACCAGTGCTGGGTGGTTTCCCTCACTCCAGACTGGTGCAGGCTTTTTTCCTGAGTGTAGAAATTCAGCAATCCTTCTGCCGTCTAAACATACTGACACGGAGGAGTCGGCGGGACACTCAGATGTAGATGTGGTACACTGTAGTACCAGGCACTCCTGCTTGCCTGGGAGAAATACTGGCTCTTCTCCAGGAGCCAGAGAATTTGCACTAAGACTCCAGGAAAAGACCTGCTTGCAACCGTTCTCACATTTCATGTGAAGAAGCGTTTCCATGTGTTGCAGACGCAATGCACTACAGCTTCTAGTATCTCTTCATTTTAAACAGCCACCACTTAGGTTGTCAAGGAGACTTAACCTTAATTGTAACGATGGTGAGAAGCTGCACTGCATACTCCGTTCCAGGTTGGTGACAGCTTGCAGTGTGGTGTGCAGGTCAGTTTGTGCTACCTGTGTATGTGGCCATCAAGTTTTGCTGCTGTTTGCAACAAGTGGAAAGCTCAGCTGCGGTAGCACTACCAATTTTTCAGCAAAGCTTCCAGAGACCTCAGTGCTCTTTGGAATTTGGCCCCTCCTCCACAATTCAGCTGTAAATTAATTTTTCTAACGACTAGTCCAAACGACTAGCCAAGCAGGGCATTGTTCAGGTCTTGAACTTGGTCCCTGGCGCAGCTCCCAACTCTGTGAGAAGGAGCACTGCACATTGCTCCTCGCGAGCTTACTTCGAACTTNAGAGTGTTTCCAGATGGATGGAGGGCTGCCACAGTTCAGCGAGGAGAGGGTTTACGCCTGGGAGGGGGACTCTGGAGTCCTCCTCACCACCCCAGAAGACATGGCTGGCTTTAGCCTTGCCTATCCCAGCTTCTCAAGAAGCGCAGCCTGACATGAGACTTCAGTACAGGGGTTTGTTTTGTTTGATTTATCATTTGTTCTGTGTCAAATCAAACAGGCCTGTCCTCCAAAGCTGGGCTAGCAGCTCTCTGAAACTTTCTAATGGTCTGGCATGGCAATTGTGAACAAGAGGCTGTGATTTACGGCGTGTGTTGCTGCCTTCTCTGCCTGCTGTAATAAACTCGAGGACTGTGCGATTCAGACATGAAGGCTTAGGAAAAGTTGGGTGACCCATGCTGGATGTGTAGGTGCAGTGGGCAAATCCCAGTCTGCATTCAGATATTCCCTTTTGCGCCTGGACACATCCAGAACCNCAGGCTTCACATTTGGATCTTCTTAGGCATCCTCAGGATCCACCCTGACTGTATGAACACCAAGCTTTGTAAAATGTAACNAGNCTAATTGGACAGCATTTATTGTATAGTGGGCCTTACCAGGGTTCTTGCTAAACTTTCCAGGGAGCTAGCTAAATCACATGTAATTCATGAGTCCTAGCTTCACTATGAAGTACGTTTCATGTTCTTTCTTTCTTTAATGTAACAAAATGGAGTAGATCCACAATTGCTAGAAATCATTTCAGCTCCACTCGCTTTAGTGGAGCTTGACTGGCTTACCCCAGCTGAAAACCTGACTTGCTGGCCTCTGACTTGTACACATTTTGCTGAATTTCCTCTTTCCCTTACACTTCTACACTTTTTCCTTCTAGACACTTTTTCCGGCACTTTGCGTCCTTCTCTCTTTTATTTTTCTAAAACAACCTTCAGCATTTTCTTGTTTTCCCTTCCAGTCTCTCCCTACAGCTCTCTTAATTTTTTCCCTCCCTCCCATTGCTTGTGGAGGGAGCCCGAAGTCTCTGTGGTACATAGAAAAATGTCAAGAGAGAGTTTGGTGCAAAAAGGGCTGTATGAATCACACTGTATGTGCGGGTGATGTCATTACACAAGAAAACACGGGTTGATACTTTTAGCCAGAATCTTGTAAAATCTTCAGTTTATGCCAGCATTTTCTAGTGTTCCTGTTTCTTTGTTTTTCTTTTTTATCAATTATAAGGGCTTTTTTACCTTGTAGTTATTCAGTGTGCAAGAGTTACTTGGTGATGGTGTCGACAAGAGTGTGTTTTCCCTGAAGTTAGTGCAGCCAAAGAGAAACAGGTTAGATGGACAATAGAGGAGATAGTTCTGTTCCTTAGATCTGGGAGACTCAGAAAATGACCAGAAGGGGAAACTTGGAAATAGCAGATGAAAAATTTCTTACTGTGTCATTCAGGGCTAGTGGACAAGCTGACCTGTGGGACATGCCTCCCTAGCACATTCCTCTGGTCAGACACCTGTATGAACCAGCCACCCAACATTATACTCTTCACTCCTTTGAATCTACTTACTCAGTACACCCCATATGCTGTGGTTTTACTTCTTGAAGTCCCCCTTGGTTGAAATTCAATAGTATGATGTGGATAAACCAAAGAAAGCGCAAGGCAGGTGCAAAGGTAGGACAGACAGACTCTCTTTCTCTCACTCTCTGCAAAAGCAAAGCCTTCATCTGAATCTGAAAAAATAGCTAAGTATGCATGCAGTTTTGCTTGCTTGAGAAATCCCTTTAAAGTCAGTAAAATTCGTTGCACAAGTGAAGTCACCCCATGCTGTCTGGCAGCAACAGACAGTGCTGCTGGGACATCTGGCCTTTTAATATGGAAAAAGAAGAATAAAATTGGCAGGGAGATGGTGGCTGAGAATTTTGACCTGTTGAAAAGCCCTAATATTTCACCTGATGATTCCAGGGAAGAATTTGTTTGTGTTTTCTCCCTAAAACTTTTACACAGTTGAAAGAAACAAGATGGTAAAAGTCCACCAAATATTGTTTAATCTTTATATTTGCTTGCAATTCTTGTCTCTTGTCCTGTTCTTAGTTTGTTAAAGGCCATAGCGCTTGAACTGGCTTTTCTCTTTTATATGTGCCTGTCCTGAGAGAGTCACTGTCTCTGCTTAGACACAATGCAAATTAATATAATGGCAGTATCAGTAATATTAAAAACAACTTTAGTGAGAAATGAAATTTTATTTATTTATAGTGCTATGCTGTAAAGAAAAGACATCAAAGTTTCAAACCCGAAAGCTGGTTTGAAAGACTCCTGAAACTATGTGGTTAGTTTTCTGCAGTTACATTGTCTAGAGAAAACCAGTGATGCTTCTGCTCTGATGGAGTAAACCCAACAAAAAAACCCTATTATTTTTCCCCCCACTCTGACAGTAAATTAATTCCATGCATGATCCTTGTTAGTCAGTTGTTTCCTAGTCAGGAAAGTCGGGGCTCAAGAGAGCTGTCCTAGTGTCATGGCTTGTTCCGAGGATTGGGTTTCCCCACGCTTTAGCTTCTCATCTTGAAATGACATTACACTCATCCCTTCTCAGCAGCACATGCCCAATGTCTCTGGGTGCCCTCATAAACCGTTTGAAAAAGCAATTCTGACATTAGCCATGCAAGGCAACCTTTTGTTCTGTTTTTTTATCCCTTTGGCCTTCCCTTGAAGGGAGAAGGAAAGAGAAGAGCAATCTTGCGGTGGCAGAGAGGTTTATTTCCTATATTCCCGCTGCTGTTCCTACTTGTCATATCCAAGGCTTAGCTGATCATTGTATCTGGACTTAAGATACGATATTCCCCCAGATCAGGTTGGCAGAAATTTATGGCTGCCATTTTGCTCTCGCTTTGGTGTGGTTTTGCTTAGTTGTTTTTGATTTAGGGACTCTCCTCTCTTTCTACAGGACACGGTTGGGTTTGTCTGCTGGTGTCAGCTGGACTTCTCTCAACTCTTCTTCTTTGAGGCTGCAGAGGTCTTGAGCAGTGCTGACTTTTCATCTCTCCTGTTTCCCATCTTGGCATATAGTTCAATCCCCGGTGAACTTCAAGTGCTGTAGTCTCACTTTCGTCTTTGAGCTTAATATACTGGTGTCCGGGTGAAACTTAATGGGCTGTGCTACACAGGAGGTCAGAGTAGGTGATCTAGTTGTCCCTCCTGGCCTCCAACTTTATGAAGCCTGTCTAACTGATATTATATAATAAATCAGGAGAAACAGATGAAATGGGAGACCACAGTCTCTCCTACACACGCACCTGCTGACCATAAAAACTGAGGAGAGAGGGCTTGAGTGATGAAGGGATACAGCAGCTTTTACATACAGGTTGGCACTTCAGACCCAGCTGTGGGTGACAGAAAGTTTTTACTGAATGGAGGATTTGTAGCAGCCTTCGTGAAATGAGTTTGGTGGCCTCTGTCCATTTCCCAATAAGCGTAAAAAACTCAACACCCTTTTGATAGATCCTATAAACTGGCATAAGATCTTCATTTTAGAAGTTTTATTCATATCTGTGTAGGGGTACATTGGCTGAATAGTGATTTTCCTTACGTTGTTGACTGGTTTGGGGGGACAAACAAGGGCGTTTGGTTTTCAGAAGAGTCAGCTTCCCAGAAGCCACAAATTCTTGCCAAAGCATGCTGATGCACACTGCCATACAGAGGGGACAATAACACGGACGCTCCGAAGCACCTTCTCAGTTAAAGTTCAAGTTCTTCATTTCTTTTCTCTTGAATATATAAAACTTTCACCATGAAAAACAGTTTTGTGGCTATTTTCTCCTGAAAATATTAAAAAATAAATAAAAATTGAAACAAACCAGCAATTTTTTTCATCTTCAGACTTACTTAAAAATTTACAAGTCCCACAGTCAATTTCCCACCAGGAAAAAAGTACAGCTGTGCTCATGCTTCTGCCCTGGAGCAGCCAGGTAGTCCATGGAACTTACTTAAGAGTCTGAAGTAACAGTATTAAAACAGATGGTCGCACACTGTTCACACCGTCCAGTTGACATTCATGGGGCGTATGGAGTCACCAAGAAAATTCATCCATCCCATGCCTTGTCTCTGCCTTTTCCTGGGGTCCAAGAGACCCTAACTTTCCTCACAGCCAGCAAGATATCACAGAGCCCACGAGAATGCTTTAAGCCTCCAGCCTATTCACTGGATATTTGCCAAAAAGCAAAGGCTGACAGAATAAACTGTTCTGGAGGTGAAAACCTGTTTTGACTGTCCTCTTTCCTTAGGACTCTCTGAAAGAACTGAGAACTCCAAGCACGTTTATAGAAGCAGTCAGTCATACGTGCAAATACACTGTACTACATATCTTGGTACACCATGGGTTGAAGGGGTTTCTGAAGGGGCCTTCAGCTACAATTAGAAGAAGCTCTGAGGCCAAAGTGCTTAGCCAGTCAGGTTGGACCACACATCTAGCAAACAGGTCGTTTTTAGGGACACATATATGCTGGAATTAAATTTCAGCATGCAGTTGCTGTTTTCCTCACTTCTTAGTTCAAGAGCTCATCCTTAGCCCAACGGTATGCTAGAGCTGAAATCTCCAAGGGTTATTTCTGGATGCTGATGTTTTCTCAGAACAGCTTTAAATAAATTTCGATAAAGTAGTCATCTCCCATCCATGATAACAAATTCAGAAAAGGCTATCTCTTAATTTGGGGCGGACCTGCTGGAGAGCAGCTCTGCGGAGAGGGACCTGGGTGTCCTGGTGGATGACAGGTTGACCATGAGCCAGCAGTGTGCCCTGGCTGCCAAGAAGGCCAATGG
>Ga0065711_1007044_pt1 | contig 15831 bp, 17 predicted proteins | sample Hoacrofraction12_FD_59098 | JGI IMG/M metagenome (GOLD analysis project Ga0065711, IMG submission 59098) | Hoatzin crop microbial communities from Cojedes, Venezuela - Epithelial fraction 12 v2 (version 2) | ecosystem: Host-associated > Birds > Digestive system > Esophagus > Crop | place...
CCCCCCCGCGGTGCTGCGCAGCCGCGGCCGCCTCGGGCCGTACCAATGCAGGGAGCCACGGGGGGGGGAAGGCGGACTTGCCTCCTCTGCCTATTGGGCTTTCCCGGCTCCAGGGCAACCGGCATCAACAGTGGGCGGGCGGGTGGCCCCGGGCCCAGCCGCTCGGCCCTCGGCCCTGGCAGCGCCGGTCGCATCGAGGGATGTACCGGCTCCGGCAAGTGGGCTCTGCTCGGTTCCCTCGCTACTCGCCCGGCCGCCCGTGCCCTGAGGTGCTGCCGCTGGGTCTCCTGAGTCGTGTCGGGCTGCCGAGGGCGCCAGGTCACTCCCGTTCATCCCTGCACCGGCGACCTTTGCCTCTGTAGAATTTAATTCCAGGTCTGTTCATTTTCGGTAAATTACTCCTATCCTCCCCGTCAGTAATGCCAAGGAGCTTCAAAAAAGAAAGAATTACTTCAAACTTTTTAAAACTTCTGTGGGCTGAGCATGAAGCAAAACGTGGCTCGACCTTGCATAGCGTTCCAGCAGATTATTTTTTATAATAAAATATATAAAATCCATATTATTATACATATTTCCACTGCTGTGCCGCTGCTGCTTCCCGCTCTGCCCCGCCCTGCCACACGCAGCTAAGGCGTGACAGGATCTCTCCCAGTTCTCTGCTGCCTGGGGTATTTCTGTTCCTATTTTCCATCTTGCGTTTGCCCCCGTAGTTAATACCAACACGGGACTGATCGGCGTTTTCTTTAGTCTGTCTTCCACCTCGCTGTCTTGACTTCCCTGCTCTCTTTCGAGCTGTAGGGATGCAGTTACTTCAGGTATTTGTTTGCATATCCTTGTTTTTTTGGATAGTTCTTGTATTTCGTGACTTTCAAGTAGCTCTCCTACCAGATTAACCGATTTCTTCTACCTTCATTTCCATTCCTGGTGAGCTTGCCATATATTGTTACCTCCTCATCAAGGCAGTTCTTCCTCTCGCTGATTTCGGTTCCCATCTCTACAAGTTGTCACTTGGGGAATCAGATCCCTGGTAATCCTAGTGCTGAGCCGGCAATCTGTTCAAGCCCTTGACTCCCTTACGCTTGTTGACTGCGCATTTTCCTTAGTTCTGTCAGGCTCCAATGAGGGCGATGATGAGGAAAAACTAACGTTTACTGGACATCATTTGCATTAAAACCAAGAAGAAGCTGGAGATATTTACCATGACCGAGTCTTGGATTAGTTAGAGGGCTTCCAAAACTCCACTTTTGTGTTTTACCCCAGATTTGTCCATATGCTGACCTTCTCTACCATTATTAGGAAGTGACTGAAAACCATTGCCGGAGATAACCCACAAAATGAAGGAGGAGGCTGCTCGGAATGTTTTATTACTAGCTGATAACACCGCCGAAACCTCTCATCTTAGCACTCAGAGATACCTGTTAAAAATTTTGACCCAAACCACATAAATTCAGTAAGACTTGCACCAATTGTACTACAAATGCATTTGGTTTTCTCTCTCCGCTTATATGTTTGAAATTTAACAGAGGTGATATAACGGGGTCTAAATCCCACATAGTCTACATGTCCTATAAGCACTAAAGCTGCCAGTCATATTGTAGATTACTTCCTTTGGATTCCATTTATTGCTAACATTTTTCACCAAAACTTCTTGCATTTTACTTACATAAACTTTTTGTTTACAGTTGTGGACTGCTTATAGAATCTGAGGTAGAACACATAAACCGGAATACGTCAACGCTTCTAGTGCAGTGCTCTGTCACACAGATCCCACCATGCCTGTGGAAGGGAAAAGCGATATGGAGAGGATTGGCCTCTTCAGTGAAATGGGTTATATTACCATTGGAGATAAATATGTATCACATTATGTACGTAAGTATATTTAATTTTAATCACTGTTTAGTGATAGGGACCACCTCTAGTACCCAGCTACTTTCAGAATCACTATTTTCTAATATATATTTTTTTCCTATTAGAAGGAACTGCTTTTTCATGCATGGCCTTTGCTCAGGTCTGTATTATTAAGAGAAAGGCTTGATATGTTGCAATGTATATATCGAAGAAAGGAAAAATGGAGCAAAACTGAAAAATATGTATGCATAATAGACGGATAAAACCTTTTAGTGCATACAATTCTTTTTAATATTAATTATTTCCAAGTTACCAGTAGTCTCCTGCTTTTGCAAAAAACAGTAGTTTTTTGTGTGCTCTTTCAGCAGGTTTTTTGTAACTGACAGTTACACTGTCATTGTTTTTAAATTAGTGTTGCAATTTTTTTTCTCTTCTGATCTGACTCACATGTGTGAGATTCCTGTCCAGTTTTTTTAAAGAATATTTTCCTTTTCTCGTTGTTTAATAGGAATACTCATTGAGAAAGGTAATTTTTGTAATTAGTAAGGTTACAGAGGCTAACCCTCCGTAGTTGCTTTGAAGTGATAATGCAGAATAATCCTGGCTTCTCAATACAATATTGTCATTATTTTTAAATTAGTGTTGCAATTTTTTTTCTGACACATTTCTACCGCACTGAGCTGCTGGGGATTCAAAACCCAACTGGAGGCACTTAAGCCATTCTACCTGGTCTGTAATCAATGAGAGAGAGAGATGCTCCGCTGTAATATGTGTTACTTGTAGTATATGAATAGGCGTCAGCTCTAACTCGGATTGTAGTCTCTCCATTGCCTGTAAAGGAAGTGCAGGGATTAGAAAAATAAAACTAGATGCTTTGGATACCTTCTAATAGCATTGTCTTTCAGACACAATCATTTACATGCGTGATTTACAAGTTAAATGCTCTGTACTGCATTCTTTGAGTCACCCAGATCCAGACCTTAGTTTTTTAACGTAGGCTAAGAGAAGCACTAACATCGAACAGTTATTTACAGTGCTTGCTTTTTTAAAGGCCCTTTTAACGAAGCTGCGAGCAAGAACAGACAGATGTTACCTGAGGGGACCAAAACAATGTCAGCTCTGCAGGCAGGTTATTTTGAGCCTCAGTTTGTGAGGATTTTCGATGGTGAAGCCTACTCAGACCCTGTTCAGCTAAGGAGACGCTATAGATTGGCAGAATCAAAGAAAAATTTGGGCAAAGCTTTCCTTCCCACTAATGGAGAGAAACTGCAGTAAGTGTTGTGAAAATGTTTTAAATTGACCTTTTTTCTATTCTATATGCTAAAGAAGACTTTCACAGATTATTTCTTTTAAAACCTGTAATAAGAGTACAATATTGTTGTTTTATACAGTGTAGTGTTAGTCAGTACTAAGCAAAGAATTTTGAGCAGCAACGCAGGGAAGGCTGAACACAGCTAGAAATCAGGTCCTGATGCTTGCTCTTAACTTCTGTTTTTTTACTGTAAACAGTTTTCTTACCCTTTAGCTTTGTATTTTCAATGAAAGTGAAGACGGCTATAGGAAAAGGGTGTGGATAATTAACAAATGAATATTTCATTTTAATTTAGGAGGAAACCTGTTGGAACTTGACAAATACAATATCTTCTCCCTCACATTTCTAAGCCTCCCAAAATAGAGATGGCATAGATATTGCATCAATAGTAGGGCCATTATCCAGGTGCAGCTTTTTCCCCTCAGAGAATCCTTATCCATTCTTTTTTTTGCTAGACAAAATACCAGTTATCCTATAGGATAATCAGAAGATGTTACAGAGTTGAGGAATATATGCAGAATATTAAAATAAATGCATCTCTGCTATTTGCACAACATTAATTGCATTACTATTAGTATTCACTTGTGAAAAACAGATAGAGCCTGATTGGTCATTTACAACTATAGAATCTTGTTTTGTTCTTGTTGCAGCAATAAGAGACAGGACGATTCAGTCTGTGTACAGGGCCTAGTTCTTACAGTCTCATGGTTCTATTTAATCATATCTTCCTGCAGCTTTGTTTTTGGAAAGTTTGGAGAGCAACCTCTTGTGTATGTTATATACATATATTTTAGGATGCAAGGATTAGCTATGTGCTGTTGCCTGTTACAGGAACATCTTAGCTTTTAATAGGAAAGTAAGACATGGTGTGTAGGCTTTCTGTTGGATATACGTGTGCTATATCTGATGGGACAGACAATGTGTGAGCCCTGTGTTCAAAACCTTCTTTCAACTACAACTTTATAGCAACCAAATTATTTATCAGGGTTTAACTGTTAGAAACACCTAGGCACTGATTTCAAATCTGTGTCAGTAAGAGTCTGGTTCACTTATGTTCTGGGTTCTGAATTCAACAGTGGAAGTCTTGCTTACAATGAAGACCTCTCTTCCATGTGCTGCCTCCACAAATGCACTTGTTGGCTGTGGGTGCAGCAGCTCCTGCTCTTATTCTTGTTGGAAGACTTTTGAATTATTCTAGAGAGGTACTTTAGGACAGGTTCTTTATTGTCTCTATCCTCCCCTAAATCTGTACTGGCAAAGTAGTACAAAGCAGAGGCTGGGAAAGTGGTTAGGTTGTCTTTTAATGGAATTCTGAAGCAGCTATGGAGAGAAATTACTCATTTCTTAGATCCAAAACTGGCTCCCGTCGTAACCAAGGAACTAGCGCAGAGCTCTGTTGCTGTTCATTGAGTTGTTGTTCTTGGCTGCCTGAATGATGAACAGCTCTTGAGAATCTTTGCTTTACATTGGAGGCACATTTGTTGTTGGCTGCAAATGGAAAGGTTGCAAAGATACCATATTCTGAAGATGTGACTGAAACCTGGGCCTTTCTTCATATGTCTGTTCTCTTTTACTTTGTTACTGGCATATAAAAAGCCTACACACAGAAGTGACGTTTAAAAAATACGAGATAAAGCAGTTAAGAGCCAGGAAACTCCACGATGAAGGTTGTCTGTGCACTGTCAGTTTACCTGTTTTTTTCTATATATGGGTGTATGAAGTCCCTAATTAAAGGAAGGGCAGGTTAGCGTTCTGTGCAAAGATGACAGATGTTATCTTGGCATCCTAATCCTGTCAGTATTCATTAATGGCCCTTTTAAGTAGGAACTCATTGAGACACTTTACGCTCTCCCCACAACAACTGCAGACAGTACAGGCAAAGCAGATGATCTCAGCTATCTGGAGTAGTTGACAGATCTCATACAGTAGCTGCTGTTTATTTTTTTCTGTTCTGTTTTGGGTTTTTGGGGCGTGGGGAAGGAGGGCTGGTTGGCTGGGGTTTTGCTGGACCGCTGTAGCTGAGTGGACCAAATTGCCATTCAGCTATTTCATTAGTTTGTCTCGGTCCTTTTCTCCTCTAGTGGCTGTACGATCATGTACTTTGAGACCATGTCATACACTTGTCAGCAAATACTGATTTTCAAGTTGGTCTTTAACAAGCAGTCTTTGTGAATTCCTGAACGTTTGTAGGCAGAGGTATTTCTCCTAAATGAGCTTTTACTTTCTTTCTGTGACAAGACAGAAAGTTAACTAGTTCTAACATCTCCCACAAAAAAACCCTTTCAGACAGGCACCCCACGTTGCCTGCCACGCCATGATCATACCAGCACTGACTTACTGGTCTCTGTAAACTTGTGGGAAAGCCTGTCTTCTCGTCATCAAGCATCATGTCTGTTTAACCTGTTCCTCTGGGTCTCTGTTTGTGAATCTGCCTCTAACAGTGTTACTTCACCTTTTTGGTGCAAAATTAAAACAACCTCTGCTAATTATATTATGAAGATACCTTAAAACTTCATCTCTGCTGCCGTCTTGTTTCTTTTCTGTACATAACACGGAATCGCTGTAGTAATAGATCCATGGACAGGAGATCTGATCTGGTTTCCTATTTAGCTTTTGAGATACATGTATTGTTTGGGTTTTCCACTTACTGTCATTTTAGCACACTAGATATGGAAAGCCTGAAATACTTGCAAAACATTAATTAGTGTGTTCATTTGCTATTTTTAGGTGTGGACTTGGCAGCTATTATGGAACCATAGGAGGTTCGTATGCATACTTCAGTCCACAACTGAAAGCCAAAGGAAGATACATTCCTCCTGGAAAGAATTTTTATACTAATCCTGGAAAGAAAGGAACTGGATATGGGTAACTTCACAATATTGCTTCTTGCAGAGTATTTTATTAAATGTTTCTTGAGGTTTGAACACTTAAGTAATTCATTTTGGTTTTACAGTTATGCAAACGTTACCATAGGTGAACAATATCCGCATGAAGCTGATGGGTATGAAGTAGAAAGAATAAATGCAAAGGTAAAAATATTTGTCTTTATTATGTATTAGTGTTATGATTATTTATTACAATTTACATGAATGTTTTGTTCCCTGTGGTGTTTCCTTTAGCTTGAAATCACTAATGTCTATTTAGAAAGTGGAGGAAGGAAAGCAAATTAATGACCATCTTGTGTAAAAAAGATTTAGGTATTGTTCATTTATTATTTTTTCTTTGAGATATCTGGCAGTATCCCATACAAGTTCTACTGTTCAGGATTTGACCTTAATTTTTTAGTTGGAGATCTTAAGCTACAATGCAATAATGACCAATCAATGTCAATAGTGGGAATAATAATACTTCTGTGTTGTTGTCAGAAGAGTGCGACCTCATTATCCTAGACGCTGTGTAAAAAAAACCTGTTCCTTTTTTCATATCTATTCATAAATCTAAGAAACCTTGTACATTTGCTTACACTGATTTTAGTTATCCTGTGTATTTTCGTCATATGTAGTGAAAAATGGCAACAGGAGGGCATTTTTGGTCTGGGGTAAGAGCAAGATTAGAAGAAACAATTCAGCTACCTGCAGTTGAGACAAATTCAGAATCAAAACTAGGCATCCAGGGCAGAAAATGAGAAGAACAGAGAAAAGAGGGAGGCGGGATTGTTTCCACTGGATAGAAAAGAGGAATTTGCTCTGAGACTTTAGCATGAATTACCAGGCGATACTGTATTACTGATGGTACCTTTTATGCTTGTCTTTCAATTGCTTGTAATGTTTTAAACTATTTTATTTTAAGATGGAGTCTGGGAAGAATAGTCAACATCTCCCATGTTGATTGTGTTCTTTGTTCCAAAGAACCAATTCCTAGATAAGCTCAGCTTAGTAAAGTGCTCAGAATCTGGGAAACGTAGTGGCCAGGGTTCCCAAGTGTGAGCAGCTGGGATGCATGCAGGCAGAATTTTCAAGCCTGTATGTATGCATGTAAGCCCAAGATACAGGTATACAATACTGTTAGCCACATCTTAAATGCACAGCGCTTTTCCTGACATTTTCCTACTGTACTCTCATACTGATTGTTGTGCTTCCTGGTCAGTGAAGCTATGTTCCATTACACATGGTGGGTATATAAAATACCTCGATCATCGAACAAGAGCAAAGTCAATGTCAACATTTTTCTCTTAGAATAACATACAGTAAAAATCCTCAAGACTGTTTCTTTCAATGTATTTGTTTTACAGAAAGAGCAAGAGAAGCATAAACAGCTGGTTAAAGGAGGGCCTTTCAGGTTAAATCTACATCCCCAGGAGTATTTTGACATGAATCCCTATTTCAATGACAAACCTTTGCCACCGGTGAAGAAACCACCTCCAGTGAAACGAGTTGCACCACCTTTCAAACCAAGTTCTCCTGCTAAAAAGGTTCGTTTGTCTTATAGCTACTGGAGACAAAAGATAAATATTCAGATATTTCCTGTTAAAAGCTTTTCTTACAGTACATAAGATAGAAATAAATGTTTGGTTTTGCTATTAATTTCTTATTTTTCTTACAAAAGATATTATTCCATTTAGAATCATGGAACCATAGAATGATTCACTTTGTTTTCAATTTACAAAGCAATGGAATCTTGTTTGACCCAACAACAACTGCTAACCAGTTTCAAGTAACCTAAAAAGCGTTTCACTTTAAAATCTCCAAAGTGCTGTTAATGTACAGTTAATTGACTGCACGCACCACAAAAAGATACAAAGCAGAAAGTTACGCAATAAACGACAGTAAGACTAGATTGCTGTAGTGAAATGAAATGCTCTCCTATTTTGGACCCTGTCAGTCACTCATACCGTTTTTGAACCCACTAATTAGCCTATATAGACAAACATTGAAAAGATAATTCCTAGAAATGTCACAGGAATGGATAGCTGGGAGAAGCAGAAAAGCTCAGGTTAGTCCCTCTGCTCAGGGAAAGGCTGCAGAATAAACCCCGGAGTAATCTATGGCTTTTCCATCAGCAGACAGAAATTTGGGATGGTCTTTAGAATTTGCCAACTCTTCAGTAGCTAGGAGAAAAGGAGGAAAAGGATGGGAATAAATACACGTGGAAGGGCTTAGAGAACATAAGAAATAAAGCCTGGAGTTAATATGAAGGATATCTAGGAACACAGTTCATTAGTTCCAGTTGCTTAGTGTCATTATTTCTTAAAATCTAAATGGACATTTTTCCATTCCATAAAGCGTTCCATCCTGATATATTTTTTTGATATGAGATACTGAATTTATGGCATTCATCTTAGGTTAAACCTTAATTTCACTTTGAAATGGGTTTAAGATGCATAAATATCTCTCTGTCAAATGACTCCAGATACCCATGTACAGTAACACCCCTTACTCTTTCATTTTTCAGCTCTTCATTTTGGACTTCCAGTGTCAGTCATTTAATATTGTCCTGTGCTAACTACTATTTTCCTATTATTATGTCCTTCATCCTTGACTTATTTGACTGACATTGATTAATCTGAGGAAAATGATGGTAGCAAGGAAAATCTAACTGCTCAGAAAGAGACAGCAAAAATGCCTACGGACAAATAATTGTGTTGGATGTCTGGCCTCAGAGATGAGGCAGCAAAGATCTTTCAGAATATAACTCTGTTTAGAAAAGTTACCTGCTAGAAAGTCAGCACCTCGTCTGGCTGACAGTGCTGGTGATCCTGCTCCAGGCTTCCCATCCTTCACTCCATATATGCTTTCCCTGTATATTTAAATTATGTGTACTTCCCAAGCTACTGCACACTTTCCCTCTCTGCTCTATAAATTCTTACGGGAAAAACTGCTTTATTGTTGATTGAATCACTTACTGCTGCACTTTTCAGGAATGCAGCCTCAGCAGACTGTGGGGTTTAGCTGTACTAGGGGATTGCAAAGAATTAATCAGATCTCTGTGTGTTTTTTAACTAAAATTTGCTGCTCTTGTAGTATTAGTGGACATGATGTTTCCGGAAAAGCCAACGCTGTACTCAGTCCTATAGGTCAGAAAGCATATTGATAATAATGCCCAAGCCCTGCTGCACGTAGCAGTCCCTACACCAGTACTGGGCATGGAGGTGTACTAGTAAACTAGTAGTGACATAGGAATTCCCTTTTTTTGGCATAACATAGCTCATTTTAGTGAGTTATGTTTTTACTGTTTCTGTGACATTTTTAAGATCATTTCCTCAAAATCCAGACTTACAAAAGAACATGTAAAACTAACAATTCATCAAAATAATGACTAAAATTTTCTTCAAAGTTTCCATTGCAAATTAAAGGAATATTTTGGTTTTGCTTTTTTATATAATGTGTCTGCTATTCAGTATTCAGTCTGCTATTCAATATTCTTACTTGCTTTTGCATGAAAAATATTTTAATTAACTCAATTATATTGTAGATTGGCACTTGTAAAAGTTCTTCTTTTTTTCAGTCAGGGGGCATGAAAGGAGGTACATTTGATCCTTACCCAAGCCATTCCGCTGACCCGTATGTAATTAAAAAATCTGAGGCTGTCCCAACTAATAAAGAACGACAGATTTTTCATCCTTCTCCTGGACCAAAGAGCAGGCCTGTTACAAGCATAATAACTTTAAATGTTACAAGGTAAGCTCCTTTAATTTGAGTTCATGTTTCATGTATGCTGTCTACCAAAAGTCATTAGCACAGCTGTTTACTACTGTCTAAAATAACTGAATCAATGAAGGAACGAATTAATAACAAAAGGATAAGAAATGTATAAGGACCTTGGCTTTCGAAATTTGTTCCTACTCTCTTAAGTAAATTCAGGTTACTTTATAAGGCTATAAGTATCATAGTGACCTTCAAAATCATGCTATACAGATATCACTGAAAAATTATTATGTTTTATTCTTTTCTGACTTGATAAATGTAAAAAGACCAGGAATGTTCCTGTTAAAAACAAAATCTGGTTTTGTTTTCCCTTGTGTTTATAGAATAAAATTGGCTCCCTCTGCTGGCAAACATAATATTAGGTAGTCTAAGCCTGTGAAGCTTTTGGAACGATGGCACTCAAGTTGGATTCCTAACTACAAACATGTCATTGTGCAGAGTTAGAAGAGAATTATAGTACACAGTGTATGTATATAGGTAGATAAGCACATAATTCTTTACTTTTTTGTCTCCCTGAGCTATAACCCTTATCTTTAAACAAATTTATTTTCTGGTTTTGGCTCATAATTCAAGCAGAAAAACTGTGTTCTTTAGAGTTATTTAGAGAAATCAGTTTCAAATGCAGACTTCTAAGATTGCATGTAGAATAGTTGAGGCTATTATTTTGCATACTCCATGAGTAACATGAAATATTTTAGAAATACTTGATTAAAATTTGAAAAACTCTTAGAGGAATCTGCTTCACATTTTTGATTTGTCTTTTACATATCATATGTGAAGTCTAAGAAATACGTCTTCCTTATTCACCCATCGCTGTTCTATTTACTTCATTTCACCATGTATCAGCATTTGCATAATCACTTTTTAAGCTGCAGGGGTAGTTTACAGTTTGTATTTACACTGACAAGGCAGAAACAGAAGCTACATGTTACTCCACATTGCTTTTCGTTACTAATGGAAAGTAAGAAAGAAAAATAAGCAGGGTAACTACCAACACTGATGTAAGAAAGTAGAAGCTTCTGTGTATGCACTGGAGTTTGTAACCTAGTAAAAGGTAAAAAGAATGGTATGTTGATCTGAGTAGCCTTCTTATCGGTGTAATTGTTTGTATTATTGTTTTGTCAACAGAATAAAAATTAATGTTCGCAAATGAAATGCTTTTATTGGAAAAAACCCCTAACTGTGTGTGAAGTAGGTTTCAAAACTGAAAGGGGGGCACTGATTGTGAAGTATCACAATGTGCTCACAGATACAGTTATGATGGACTCATTAAAAATGTTTGTAAGGAACAACAGAAATTTCACAGAGAGAAATTAAAAATAGTACTTCAAATTCTCCACTACTGTTTTCCTCCTAAGAATTTTAAAGACTATAATTATTTTTGGTTCATTATTCCTGGGTTTAACAGAAGGAGAATTATGAACTGAATTTACTATAAGTGTGAAGCTCATAGCTCACAGATTTTAAGAAATGTAGTATGACATTTTTCAAATAATCTGCTTCCCCACTGAACTACAGTTCTTTATGTACTTTGCAATGGAAAGCGTATCTTCTGATATTTGGACCGTAATCCTGTAATTGGATTTGCTAGTGTAGATTCCTGCTCTCATGCAGAGCTGCATTGACATAAATTTGACTTCAGGAAGATTCAAGTCATGAAATCTAATTACAGGACTGGGTGTACCACAGTTTTACATTTTTACAAAAGTTCTTGTAATTTGTACAGTGATATTCTACAAAAATCTAGTAAGTCTCTCTTCATTTACATTTCAGATCGTTAAATATAAAGAACTACAAGACTGCACAGCTGACATCTTATTAGGCACAAAAGGGGAAAAGAAGGGTCCAGTTTTCAGACTCTGTAAACTGTTACCAAAGCAAATAAAAATGTGAAAAGTGGAATTCAAGTTCATAGCGTAATCCAATCTCTTTAATTATTGAGAATGCAATCTTTTGTTTCTAAATGTAAAGCTATAATAAATAATTTAAGGTAATTTATTTATTAAGTCCAAGGTTGTATTTTTATATAAATTTTCATCTTAATGCTTAACTGGACTTTTGAAATGCACTTTTATTTTATTGTAATGAGTAATTTGGGTCGCAGATTGACTATATATTGCAGTGGAAGAAAGTACATGTATTTTAAAGTGAGTATCAGTGTATGTATTAACCAAGTTAGTCACATGTGGCCCACAGTGAAACTAAGGTCATTATTTCCCTTTAGTAGAATTACAACTTGTACTTTATTTCAACTATAATTTTGTGTAAGAACTGTCTTAAAAATATATAATTTTTAGTTTTGATGACCTTCTCAAACTGGCTAATACCAAGCACTGTTCAAGACCAGACTACAAGCAGGCTGTTATGAAGGGAGGAGTCATCCTCATTTATTTACCGCTGACTGGATCTCTTTTAATCTGGGAAGTGCTACAACAGGTAAATGTGAAACCTAATGTCACTTTAAAGGGTTTGGTGAAAAAACCCAACAAATCCCAAGAACTGCTCTGAGATGTGCTGGCTACACAGCAGCACGCTTGAAGTCTTATGGAGACGAGCCTGAGGTAATAGGGGCCAACAGGGAAACACCAGTGAAATCCCTCAAAGGAATGAAGGGGAGTTCCCCTAAGAAGGCGACACGGCTGACAGCTCAGCTGCAGTGCCCCCACACCAACGCACGCAGCGTGGGCAACAAACAGGAGGAGCTGGAAGCCACCGAGCTGCTAGAAAGCTATGACCTAGTTGCCATTACTGAAACCTGGTGGGAGGAGTCCTGTGTCTTGAGTGCAGCTACCGATGGCTACAGCCTGTTCAGCAGGGACAGAAGGTGAGGAAGGAGGGGAGGAGTTTTAAATCGTTAATTTGCATATTACATTTTGATCTTTCACTAGAAGCCATGCCAAGGCCCATGGAGGACAGGGAGGTGACTGGGGACAGCCAGCATGGCTTCACCAAGGGCAAGTCCTGCCTGACCAATGTAGTGGCCTTCTGTGATGGAGTGACTACATCAGTGGACAAGGGAAGAGCTATGGATGCCATCTATCTGGACTTCTGTAAGGCCTTAGACACGGTCTCCCACAATACCCATCTCTCTATATTGGAGAGAGAGGAATTTGATGGGTGGACTTTTTGGTGGCTATGAAATTGGTTGGATGGTCACATCCAGAGGGTAGTGTTCAATGGCTCAATGTCCAGATGCAGACTGGTGACAAAGGGTGTCCCTTAGGGGTCCGTATTGGGACCAGTACTGTCTAATATATTAATCGGTGACATGGACAGCAGGACTCTGAGCAAGTGTGCTGATGACACCAAGCTGAGTGGTGCAGTGGACACACCTGAGGTTCGGAATGCCGTCCAGAGGGACCTGGACAAGCTCAAGAAATGAGCCCATGGGAACCTCATGAGGCTCAACAAGGCCAAGTGCAAGGTCCTGCATCTGGGTCAGGGCAACCCCTGGTATCAACACAGGCTGGGGGATGAAGGGGTTGAGAGCAGCCCTGAGGAGAACGACATGGGAGTACTGAAGGATGAAAGGCTGGGCATAACCCATCAATGTGTGCTCGCAGCCCAGCAGGCCAACCGTACCCTGGGCTGCATCCCCAGCAGCGTGGCCAGCAGGGCGAGGGAGGGGATTCTGCCCCTCTGCTCCGTTCTGGTGAGACACCCTCAGGAGTCCTGCATCCAGCTCTGGAGCCCTCAGCACAGGGCAGACATGGACCTGTTGGAGTGGGGCCAAAAGAGGCCACAGAAATGATCAGAGGGCTGGAACCCCACTGCTGTGAGGAAAGGCTGAGAGAGTTGGGGCTGTTCAGCCTGGAGAAGAGAAGGCTCCAGGGAGACCTTACTGCGGCCTTCCAGTACCTGAAGAGGCCTACAGGAAAGATGGGGACAAACTTTTTATCAGGGTCTGTTGCGATAGGACAAGGGGTAATGGGTTTAAACTGAAAGAGGGCAGATTTATACTGGATAGAAGGAAGAAATGTTTTACAGTGAGAGCGGTGAAACCCTGGCCCAGGTTGCCCGGAGAGGTGGTCGATGCCCAGTCCCTGGAAACATTCCAGGCCAGGTTGGATGGGGCTCTGAGCACCCTGACCCAGTTGAAGCTGTCCCTGCTCACTGCAGGGGGGTTGGGCTACGTGACCTCTAAAGGTCCCTTCCAACCCAAACCATCCTACGATTCTGTGATTCTAGGATTGTGGGGTGAAAGTATGTAAGTGCTTGGTCTCATCACCGGAAAATAATTCCTGCTTTGTGGACAGGTGAATTAGATGTGGAAGCAAAATCTCACCTTGAAAAGAGAAAGTAAATAACTATTTTTTGAGAAAGAGTACCTATTCCAGGCCTCAGGAAGAGTATATAAAGTGCAGAGCAAGCTCAAATAAATGAAGAAGGTCATTTGCAAAATGTCTTTTTTGGATAAATACATGTACAAAGCAGTCAGTGGGTTGCCAGGAAGTTCCTCCCTTGATGGGTTTACCAGACACGAGCAGACAGAGGGAGGGGATGGGAGAAGCCTTTAGGTGTCATCTCAAAGGAGCAGAAAGTAAGGATCCATGTGCAAGCCATCAGAGTCTTGTCTGAACAACACACCAGAGTCATCCTCTCAAATATATTTGTATTTTGTATCTCACGGATTTTAGACTGTACCTGAAAAAGATTGAGACTGCTTACAGAAAACTTCAATGTAGAAATGCTTCAAATTCTCCAAAACTATCCTGTTACCCAAGAAGTTCTCTCTGAGGAAGGACAGACCAGACGGAAGTGGCGTGTAGGAACACGGAGTTGTTTATAACCAACCAAGTGTAAAGATAAATGTCCTTCCAGCATCTTTTATACAAAGAACCAGATAAAACGATGGCAGAAAAAACGCTCCTGGAAAGGTGGCTTGGCATTTGGGGAAACATGGCGGTTTGCAACAATAGAACAGGCTCTGCTGACAGTGACGTGAAGTGGCATTAACTTCTTCGCAAACAGCAGAGCTTCCTTGAGTTGGCGGTGATAGAAATGAGAGAAGGATCTAGTCCTTCCCTCCCTTTTTCTTCCTAACTTGGTTTTGGTTTTCCTCTTTTTCTGAGGTTTTATATAGCTTTTCTAAGGCCCCGAATGATACTGTGACTACGAAAGAGCAAAAACCTAGAAGTGAGATTGTCTTATCAGCTATTTTAAGAAGGACAGGTGATTAAATGTACACTTAATGTACACAGTAGATCTTACTTAAAACAACTATGGTAGTATCTGAAGTGCAGCAGGAGGCTTTTGTATTTTAAGAGTGTTTGTGTCCTACCTTTACTGTGTTAATATTCTCCAGAATTTGTTGCCAAAATGCCTGAAACAATTCCAGCCGTTGCTGAAGAATCTAAAATGTATAAAATAAAGATCAGAAAACTGGTAGGCGGAGGGGGTTGTTGTTTTTTTTTTTAAATATCGTGATGAGCTGGGATACTTTGCTAGTCATTACTCCAGTGGAAATTGTAGCTTGCAAGCAACGCTGACAATTTCAGAATGCTTCAGCAAGCCGTGTTTCTTACTGAAAAACACCAGGAAGAAGCGAGAGCTCCTCCTGTACGGCCCGAGCCCTGCAGACAGGCAGAAGTCTCCTGAGACAACCCAATGTGTTTCCAGTCGCATGGACCCTCTGGCGTTTGTTGTGCAATGTAGAAGAGACTGGCTTTAAAGTGGAGAAGTCTGAGAAGTACCAGGTCGCCCTGGCAGCTCCTGCAGTGGGGCAACTGTGACCGGTGGCCATGGGTGGATGGACGGATGGACGGATGGATGGACAGACGGACAGATCACTACCATTACGGTCTCATTCCTGCGCTCTGCGTATTTCTGCCCGATGCTGGCGAGGCTGAGCCGCCCCGGCTGCTCTGGGCGGTCTGGTGCTGGCCATGCCCGTGGCGTTGGGGCACATCCACAGACTCCACCGGACCTACCCGAGGGACCTTTTGCGGGCCCAGACTCCTGCCGCCCCGTGTACCTGGAGGGGCTCCTGCCCGGGGGGCTACCCCGCCGCCCCGACCCCGCCGCCCC
>Ga0065711_1007886_pt1 | contig 15831 bp, 11 predicted proteins | sample Hoacrofraction12_FD_59098 | JGI IMG/M metagenome (GOLD analysis project Ga0065711, IMG submission 59098) | Hoatzin crop microbial communities from Cojedes, Venezuela - Epithelial fraction 12 v2 (version 2) | ecosystem: Host-associated > Birds > Digestive system > Esophagus > Crop | place...
CAGCCCATACTTCCTGAGCTTCCCTAGGAGGATGTTATGGGAGACTGTGTCGAAAGCCTTGCTGAAGTCGAGGTAGACAACATCCACGGCTCTCCCTTCATCTACCCAGCCAGTCATGTCATCGTAGAAAGCTATCAGATTGGCATCTAGAGCGTCTGCTGCACTGTATGGGAAGCCATTCATCCGCATGGACTGAGGGATGAGCAGAACTTGCATCTGAGATGGGAAATGGCTGTTCAATTGCAGTTGTTTTTTCTTGAAGTACAACATTCGACTTCAGAGAGTAGATTCGTAGAATCATAGAATAGTTTGGGTTGGAAGGGACCTTTAAAGGTCAACCAGTGCAACCCCCCTGCACTGAGCAGGGACACCTTCAACTAGATCAGCTTGCTCAGAGCCTTGTCCAGCCTGAGTGTGAATGTTTCTGGGGATGAGGCATCCACCACCTCTCTGGGTAACCTGTTCCAGTGTTTCACCACTCTTGTAAAAAATTTCTTCCTTATATGTAGTCTAAATCTACCCTCTTTTAGTTTAAAACCATTACCTCTTGTCCTATCACTACATGCCCGTGTAAAAAGTCCCTCTCCAGCTTTCTTGCAGGCCCCCTTCAGGTACTGGAAGGCTGCTCTAAGGTCTCCCTAGTGTCTTCTCTTCTCCAGGCTGAACAGCCCCAACTCTTTGAGCCTATCTTCATAGGGGAGGTGTTCCATCCCTTTGATAATCTTCGTAGTCCTCCTCTGGACCCACTCTAACAGTTCCATGTCTTTCCTGTGCTGAGGGCACCAGAGCTGGACACAGGACTCCAGGTGGGGTCTCAGCAGAGCAGAGGGGCAGAATCACCTCCCTCGACCTGCTGGCCACGCTGCTTTCAATGCAGCCCAGGACACGACTGGCTTGCTGGGCTGCAGGTGCACTTTGCCAGCTCATGTCCAGCTTTTCATCCACCAGTACCCCGAAGTCCTTCTTGGCAGGGCTGCTCTCAGTCCCCAGCCTGTATTGATCCTGGGGGTTGCCCTGGCTCAGGTGCAGCACCATGCACTTGGCCTTGTTGAAGCTCATGAGGTTCACACAGGGCCACTTCTGGAACTTGTCCTGTCCCTCAGATGTGTCAACTGCACCCACTCAGCTTGGTGTCATCTGTAGACTTGCTGAGGGTGCACTCCATCCTGCTGTCTGTGTCATTGATGAAGCTATTAAACAGTACTGATCCCAGTATGGACCCCTGGGGGACACCACTTGTCACTGATCTCCATCTGGACATTGTGCCATTGATTGCTACCCTCTGGCTGTGACCATCCAACCAGTTCCTCATCCACTAAGTGTCCACCCATCAAAGCTTTATCTCTTCAGTTTAGAGAGAAGGATTTTGTGCGGGACTTACAGTCAAAGGCCTTACAGAAGTCCAGATAGATCACATCTATAGCTCTTCCCTTGTCCGCTGGTGTGGTCACTCCATCACAGAAGGCCACTAGGTTGGTCAGACAGGAGTTATCTGTGGTGAAGCCATGCTGGCTGTCTCAAATCACTTCTCTGTCCTCCATGTGCCTTAGCATAGCTGCTAGGAGGATCTGTTCATGATCTTCCCAGGCGCAGAAGTGAGGCTGACAGACAGGTGGTTCCCAGGGTCCTCCTTTCTACCCTTTTTAAAAATGGGTGCAGTGTTTCCCTTTTTCCAGTCACCAGGGACTTCACCTGACTGCCATAACTTCTCAAATTTCATGGAGAGTGGCTTGGCAACTACATCAGCGATTCCTTCAGGACTCTGGGATGCATCTCATCAGGTCCCCGTCATCAAGACTTATGTATGTTCAGGTTCCTCAGGTGGTCTTGAACCTGATCTTCTCTTACAGTGGGAAGGAGTTTGCTCCTCCAGTCCCCATCATGCAGTCCATCCACTTGAGAGGTGTGGGAAGAGAGACTGCAAGTGAAGACCAAGGCAAAAAAGTTGAGTGCCTCAGCCTTCTGCTCATCCATTGTTACCAGTTTGCCAGTCTTGTTCATCAGGGGTGGTACGCTTTCTTTGACCTTCTTCATCTGGCTGACATACCTGTAGAAGCCCTTCTTGTTATTCTTCGCATCCCTTACCAAGTTCAGCTCCAGCCACGCCTTGGCCCTCCTGACCCCATCCCTACACAACCGGGCAGCATCCCTACACTGCTCCCAAGATACCTGTCCCTGCTTCCACTGCCTGTGCAGTTCCCTCTTGCCCTTTGGTTTGACCAGCAGGTCTCAATTCAGCCATGCTGGTCTGTTCCCTTCCTTGCCTGACTTCTTACAGCTGGGGATCGAGAGCTCTTGCACTTTATGGAAAGCATCCTTAAAGATCTGCCAACTCTGTTCTGCTCCCTTGTCCCTGAGGGCAGTTTCCCAGGGGGTCCTGCTGACTAACTCCTTGAAGAGCTGGAAGCTGGCTTTCCTAAAATTCAGGGTCCTGACTTTACTCTTTGCCTGACCCTTGTCCCTCAGGCCTGCGAACTCCACCAGTGTGTGATCACTGCAGCCCAGGCTGCCTCCAGTCTTGATGTCACTGATTAGCTCCCTTGTGTTGGTGATCAACAGGTCCAGTATCCCATCCCCTCTGGTAGGCACGTCTATTACCTTAAGAATTTATCCTCCATGCACTCCAGAAGTCTCCTGGACTGCCTACAGCTCACCGTGCTGCTTTTCTAGTAGATGTTGGGGTGGTTGAAGTCCCCCAGCAGGATGAGAGACTGTGAGCCCAAAGCCTCGTGGAGCTGGAGTAAAAAGGCTTTGTCAGTAGGCTCCACTTCAGCGGGCAGCCTGTAGTAGACACCAGCCACAAGGTTCCCTTTGCTGCCTTGGTCTCTGATTCTTACCCATAAGCTTTCAACCTGCTCGTGGCTATTCTTCAGAGACAGCTGTACTTGCCAGAGACGGTTGTACTTGCCAATGGACTGTTGTGGTATCAAGGCATGTTCAGAAATGCCAAGGATTGTCATTGTCAGTATATTTAAGCTACTGTGAAAAAGTGTATACTTGCAAATACACTTGTAATTTACAAAATGCTGTATTGACAGAACAATTGCACTTGTTTCCTTTGCTTGCAAGTGAAGTAAGATCAGTTCATTGGCACCTGCATATTGGTGATTTCATAGGAGAATTTTTAGAAGCCTCCTCGATCCATTGCTAGTTCTGAGCATTCAGAAACTGAAGTCACAGCAGCCTACTGCGTGTCGTCTATCCACCTCCTTTCTAGCTGCTCTCTATTATGATGACTTGTCGCCATTCACTCTGTAATTACATTCTCAAGGTTATTTCCATCTCTACTCCTGATGTGTCCAAAGCACATACATTTACACCTACTCGTTTCTGACAACCAAGTTGACTTTTCTCCAGTAATGTATTTAATATGAGCATTTATCATCTTTTCTGTCCAGGGGATATGCAAGAGTCTTCACTTGCATCACATCTCAAAAGCTTCAATTTTCTTTCTGTCACTATCAATAATTTCTCAGAAGTCACATTCATAAGTTGCTACAGCAAAAAATTAAGCATTTCACCAGTCAAATCTTTCTACTTCTGAGGGGAAGGGTTTTTTTCAGGCTTTTATAAGGGAAGCCATGGATGGATCAACTGTTTTTCAAATTTTTCCAGTTTCTATTGGACAGGTTCTGACTGGATAAATTTGATCCCAGGAAACTGAATTTATGAACAGTCTCTGTAGCTAGACCATTAAGTTAGCCTACATTCTATTTTTATTAATTAAGTAAAGTTATATTATTTATGGCACACTCAAGAATAGCCTGTATTTTTCATTAGCCTTTTATTGGCTCTCTAATACTTGCTGCACAGCAGAAGTGGTTGTGACAAAGAGCGTTATGTCATCAGCCGAAGGTCACTTAAAAGGAGTCCCTTTCAAATTCAACTTTTCTGTTCTGTGAAGTCCTTCCCAGATGTCTTTTTTTTTTTTTTTTTTTCCCAGCCAGGCTGCAAGGAAATCTGCAGTTGCCTTTAGTTGTAATAGTAGCGTATGGCTCTTTATGCTTGCTTGGTATTTTTGCAAATAACAAGGCAGATTTGGGGAATTTCTGAGTGTATGGGACTGCTTAGAGGAAATACCACTGAGGAAACTGGGAAAGTTTGATGATATATTTAGCCTATGGCAGCTGCCCACTGGAGGGAAGACAGTATGAGCAGAGTCTCTCCCTCTGCCCCGTTAGATGAGAACTGTCCCATGATCTGTTAAAAAATGAGAACATGTGGTATTAACACATTCTGATTAAGAGGCTCCTTTGTGAAAAGTATCGATTGTATTTGTGGTGCTGCTGTTCCTAATGCACAGATGTAATGTCTGCTGCTCGCAGTAAAGAAAAGGAATGATATGAACCTTTGCAAATGAATATGAACTTGGAATTTACCATTACGGTCAAAGAAAGATGTTTGATGAATGGATGTGCAATCTCGGAGCTGTACTGTAATGATGGGGTCATTTTGCGATGATGGATAGGTATGTGGTGTACTATTCAGAGGTTTAAAACAGAGTTGCATTTATCAAACTCAGGGAAGCATCAAAGTGTTTGGGTATGACTGTGAGCAATAGAATCATTACAGTTTGCCTTTGAACAAAGTCAGGAAATATATTGATCACATAGGTTTATGCTGCTAGGAGAGCAACTAATGATGATTCAATCAATGTGTTTTGTGAATGGCTGGAGGGGATAATCATTAAAATGTTACACCACTACACCATTTGGGAACTTGAATATGAAAGTTGGAATTTCAAACCCTTGTAAAGAACAATTTGCATCTGAATTTCCAAAATGAAATTACTTCTTTGGACTGTGCAACTCCAGTCACTTCATCCTTACAGTTCTACTTCATTTAATGCACTGGATGTTTGCATTCACGCAGGTCATCGGCCAGCGTGACAGTGGAGCACACTGACAACATAGTGATCCAGCAGCAGGGAATGCTGAGTATCAGTGGAAGAAGACTTTCCTAAATTCAGGGTATGTGGCAGCAGAGAAGGTAACTAAGGTGATTTGAGCCAGTACTCGAATGGGTATTTAGCAAAGCTGACAATGAATTGGTGTCTAAAGAGAGGACAGAATATCAGATATAGAGTAGACAAAGCTAGAAGCAGGCTAGACAAGGCGAGAGCAAATACAGAGATAAGAAAAGCATAGTCTTGGCAAACATGAATGCTTAGTAATACAAAAGCTGTGTTCACAATAGTCAGATTTCTAACCTAAAATTCTCCATGATGGAATATTAAGAAGTCCATAATGGTAGAGTCATCGCTGAAGGCGATGATATTAAATGCCAGCAGAGGGATTACTGCTTGTAAAGTAGACTGATACGTATCCAGTTACAATTTTACCAACATCTAATACCACTATTTATATCCTATCTGAATTTGGCAAGGCAGCTCATGTGCGCTCTGTGTTATACTAGAACTACACTGTATCAAGCACATAAACACTTGCTTTCTTAAGTATATCTCTGTATTGTTCTTTTTATCTTCCAGACACTGCATACTTAAACCTGATCATTTGTATTTTCAGGGAAGCGCATGCTAAAATTGTAAACTTCCTTTATCTGAGACCATTAAAAAGGCAGACAAAGACTTACAGCCAGCATGATAATGTTAAAGTCACTACTTTAGATGTACTCAGTTTTTGCTTATGGAATGCCATTGATCTATACTTAATAAATGTTTTTTAAACTTCCTTCAAGATCTGCTCAGCAGCCACTTCTGATCCGGCACATGGAGAAGAAAACTTGAGTGAACCATTTTTTAAATCTATTTTCAGTATCATTTAGCTTGACACTGCCTGGATGCACTCTGCTAGGCTTGTATCCTTGCTCCAAAAACTGTAACAATATGTTCTCTCACAAAGCTTCATAGTAAAAAAGATTTAAATGAAAAAATATGTCGACAAGTCTATCAGATTCTGAATATAGTAAGAGAGAACATAACATTACTTCTAGGGGAGAAGAATTTCATCTAGCAATAGACCCTTAAAGCCCCTGAGGAAGCAGCTTCATATAGCAAGTAAGGAGTTACACAAATGCTGACATAATCTATGAATAAAAACACCCAAGGGCTTTACAGTTTCCTGAATTTAAGCAAATTTGCAGTGATATTTAGTCTGTCTTTCCTAACCCTTATTTTGGTGTTTGTCTCTGTGCTCCTTTCCAAAAGGTTTGTCCCTTGGCCCTTTGCAGGATATGAGAAATGGGAACACAAGAAAAGGTCTGAATGAACAGGAGAAATGAGAGGAGCAAAGACGAACAGATGTGGTAGAGAATTTGCAGCTGCCTAAGCATTAGGGAGTTTCACGTGAGCAAACAAAAAATGCAGAGGTATAAGGTGAAATAAATAGTCCTGAGTGAACTGCAAGTATATTTTAAATATCATTGTTTGTGATCAGTAAGTACAATTTTGCCAAATTCAAGCTGAGCTGGAGAAGCCAAATTCTGAGAACAATATGATTAAGTGTTCTGTTGTGTATCTTAAAACTAGTTACACCTACAGTTCATATTTACTTAATGTAGAGGCTCCTTTCTAATTCAATTTTGGCTTTGTATATTTGGAAGCTACAAAAAAATCTGTTCTAAAACTTGCTTGCAAGCAAGCTTGCAAGAAGATTTTTAAAAACCAGAGTGTACTATTAAAATTCAAAGCTAAAAAGGAAATTGTTGTGGATTTCTTTTGCTCCCTGTTTACAAATGAAGGGGAGCTCCAGGTCAGCTAGAGAGCTTCATCAACATATATTGGGAGCTTTTGCTTCTGCATACGTGTGTCCTCCCTGCTGTTTTGATGCTGCCATGGTTAGTAAATGTCTTCTTGCTGCGCCCAGGGAAGAACATACATGTGACAGTGGCTGCAGTCGTGCTTGGGAGTGGCACAACATGCCATCCATGAAGGGGTGAACCTGACAGTGTAGAGTGTTGAAAGGTAAGTGAAAGAAGCTTGAATTATGGAAGCGTTGTTTGTTTTCTATTTCAAACCTAATAATAGGTTTAAATATAATCCAGATAGGGGTTTACTTGTGTGTGCGTTTGGTCACTGCTGAATTTGAAAAGCAGCAATGAGGAGAGTCCAAAAACAGTTGCCTTAAGAGTCGTCAGAGTCACAAACTGCAAATGCTGCTGAGACAAATAATTACGAACATGTGTATGGATGAGGGGAAAACTGGCAATTTGTTCTGCTGAGTATTTAACCTTTTCATTTTCTACTCTTCAGTACTGTGTAGTATATATAGTTTATTTTTTGTATGTGGAAAATAGGCAAGTTCATAACAAACGCTGATGTAAAGATAAAATTCTTACGTGGTTTTGAAGTACGCATTGTTCTCTCCTAACTATCACTGCTGTACAGAAGAGGCAATCATAGCTCAGAAATTGAAGAACTACATAGAAAATACAAACTACTCCCATTTCAATTTTCTTTTAAGTTAGTGTGTTCTTTCTTCCAGGTTTCGATAAACAGAGGAATAAAGTAATTGAAAGAGTTCAGTGTTTGATCATCTATTTGAAGAAAGCTTAAGCATGTTTTCATGTTGGTTGTATTAACTGTTTTCAGGGTTTTAGTTTTGTTTTGTTTTGTGTTGGTTTTTTTTTTTAATAAGTTGTCTATTGCACATGGGCCCAGATCCAAATTACACCACCTGTGCTCCATCCTGAGTTGTGTGTGTGAGCTAAATCTGGTTATAGATACCAATCTGAGTGTCATAAGCTAGAATAGGGTGGAGTGGAGCTTGTCTTAAGATCTGACTCTCTTGTTCTCCGGGCTTGGAATTTGCATGAATTTGGCAGGTCTGAGCTAACTAATTTTTGCCTAGTATTCAAATAAATCAGAAACTTTGGACTACCCTGTTACAATGAGTGACTGTCATTTTATGTCTCTGAAACCATAAGGTGGCCTTAGCTGCCTGCTGCTTTCTAAATTTGAGTTTCTTTTGTTGCTGGTGTTATTCACTGGGAAAGAATGTGGCCCCATTTCCAGTGACAAAGGGTGTGAAATGTTAAAAAGTAGAAGTGATAGGTGGATTTTAGAGAGACCAAAAAAAAAGAGGTCAGAATTTACAGGAAAGCAAAAGAAGGCCTTGTTCCCCATTCAGCAGCAACCAAATAGCATGGAGCCAGTTTTCTATCTAAATAATTGAGTTCTATCATGTGACAGTTACAAAGAATCACATACCAAACAAAGGATTTCCTCTTTAAAAAAAAAAAAAAAGTAGTCTATACAGCTGTTTTTAAATGCACATCACTCCCTGCTCCCTTTCCCCATCTCCTTGGCTTCTTGTTTCAGCATAAGACATGCAGCATACAAGTTATTCAAGTTTAGAAACTAGTTAGTGAAATTTAATTCATAAATGAGTGCTAGTGGGTTTAGACCATAACGAGTTCCCTAATTTATTTTTATAAGCAGTTGGAGTAATTCACAGATGTTCGCGACAGAGGTCGAGCGCAAGGGTTGCTGTAGCTAGCCAGCTTTCGTGTAACAAATGGTGAGTGAGGAAGATTGACGCTAAGCAGGAAACCTGCAAGATACTTTTACATCGTAGAATTTTGAAGGCACTGGGTTGTGGTATCAGCAAATTTTTTAAAATACATGTGTCTGGGTAGGATCTGTACTTGGAAATAAGGTCTCTATGGAGCTCTTTGGGGAAAGAAATAAAACAGATTTTTGTATTGTTTTAATCTTCTATTAATTGAAGGTCAGTCACTCTGAGGTAAACAGAGGGATTCGTAAATCAGGTAAACTCTGAGGATTCATAAATCACTTATGATTGGCAAGCCATTAACTTCTGGTAAATGAATTGTACAGACAATGAAGTAGAGTCTGTCTTGACAGGTAGAGCGTTTATTCATTCAAATGACATTAACAGATGATTGAAACTTGCCTAAAATTCAAGCTCATACATAACATTATATCTGCTTAGAAATTCCATTCTGCAGCAAGGTCCAATGTTTTAACAATTAAAAATTTCAGTATATAGCAAACAATAGACATCCCAAAACTTCCAGGAGAATGAGAGTACTGGGTTTTACTTAGAATCACTGAAAAGTTTTAATGATTTTTTTTCCCAGTATTTTAGTAAGGTGAAATGAACTGATAACCTTTAATATCACAAAACCTGTAAGGTATGAAAATATATAAACTAGAAGAAGCCAAATTTTTACTTGAAATAACATTACCTAGTGAAAAGAAAACAACTGATAGCTTTTTTATCATTTTCTTTAAAATGTCAAATTGACTTTTTCAGTAAATGGTTTGCTTTCAAGTGCTTAAATTCTACATCTCAGCATGACTTGGTCACATTAAGTAAACTTGGGAATTAATACATTTTAGGAAATCCTAATACAAACAAGGTAGTTTCTAGTTTTGACATGCTATCGCAGGGAAGGTAGGCAGGTGAGAACATAAGATTATTTTAACCCTCCAATACTGTCCTGGTTTTGGCTGGGATAGAGTTAAATTTCCTCCCAGTAGCTGCTGTGTTTTGGGTTTAGTACAAGAGGAATGTTGATAACAGTGATGTTTTCAGTTGTTGCTGAGAAATCAAGGACTTTTTCCAGTTTCTCATATTCAGCTAATGAGCAGGTGTTCAGGAGCTGGGAGGGAGCATAGCTAGACACATAGCCAAGCTGGGCAATGGAAATACTTCCTACCATAGACGTCATGCTCAGTTTATGAATGGGGATTGGCTGGGGGGCTGCAATCTGCTCTTCTCTCCTCCAGGAGTTCAAATCCTCCCTTGTCTGGCGGGAGTTCAGTCTTTTTTAGGAGTTCTGCAAAATTCATAAAATCTGCAAGTTCGGGGTTCTGCAGTTGCTGCTTGGGGACTGACTCTGAATTGGTCATCGGGTGGTGAGAAAATTGTATATAGTTTGTTTTGCATATTCATTATTATTAGTAGTAGTATTTGCTTTGTTGTCTTATTAAACTGTCTTTATCACAACCCATGAGTTTCCCCTTTTGTCTGTTTCTCCTTCCCATCCCACTGGGGGGGAGGGGGAGGGGTGAGTGAGCGGCTGTCTAGCACTTAGTTGCCGGCTGCCAGGTAAAACTATGACAAATACATATCATATTATATTGTTCCAACTAAAATAAACAAAATTCTTTTCCTTTCTGCCTCTGCCCTATGTTTTCCTTAGCGAAGAAAAGTCCAACATAGGATGATTTGGATTCAGTAGCCATCACTTATGTGGGGGACTTGACTCTAGATAATATATCCCAGGAGAAGCTCAGCTGCCCAAGAAAATAAAACGCTGGTCTGACTGCAAATTCTTCAGTGATGTTAGTTCTGTCTTAACCTAGAAAATTTTAGCCCAGTTCAAAATCAGTGCAGTTTCTTCTGCAGTTGTGGCTGTCCTCTTAACAACTGCCTCAAGGCAGTTACCTTGCAGACTGGAAACCTGGAGATTTTCTGTCCTGGGGTAGTTTTGTTCTTACAGCTCTGGCTTTCCCAATGAATGGAGGCCATTAATGATACTGTACCTTGGCAACAGTCCTCCTTCTTGATCAGCATACAACAATTATTTTGTAAAAATCAGTAAGTAAACTTTCACATCCTGGTCAAATTCCAGTTCAGATAACAGGACCCCGCTTACAAAGTTCCTACAATTTCAACTGGACAGTAACTGTTAACCTGCTCTGTGGTATTGCATGGTGTAGTTAAATGGTTGTAGCATTTTGTTTGAGAGGTTGTCTCAGCTAACTGATATATAAAATGGATCCCCCTGCTTGTTTTTTCTTTTTTTTACAAGACATTTTGGGGATGGTAGAAGTTACAGAAGTCTCAAACATTATTGGTTGTTGGTGTTTTTTTTCTGTTAAGCTTTGTCTAATTACTGCAGTGATATAAATGAAATCCGATTTTTTTTAAATAATACAGAAATGCAGTTTTACCACTAGCCTTGTTCTTAGACCGTATCTTAAATACACTTATCTCTAAGATCTCTGATATTAAATTTGCTATGGGATAGGATCAATGCAGTTTTTATTCAAGAGATAAGGACATGACAGTTACAATGAATGTCAGCTTATTACTTTTTATCATGTGCCAAGGAGGCATATTAAGCATCGTTTGTATTTCCTTTCTGCAGTTTAAACAGATCAGGATGGATTTTAGATATCCATGAAATTTGACATATAATATTGATAAAAAGAGCATAGCAGAGAACTTCAAATACAGGAATCAGATTCACCACAAATCAACACTGAAGTGTGAGCTTATTCCAAATTCAGAAGGGCCTTGTACCGGTGAGGCTTCTGTCAGCTATACAAGCATTATCTCATTCTTTGCCTGAAGAGAAGATACAATTAAGTATAATTCTTTACTTCTTGAGATACAGCATTTGTTGTCATCATGTCTCTGCATCTCCTTTCCAAAACCCCAAGCATTTTGTAGTTCCTATATTCCAGCAATGTTTAGTGTATCAGGTATAGTAAGCAAATTTTATTTCTGTTCTGCAATGTATCTGGAGTATATTGTTAAAGTACAAGTACTTTAAATGGAGACTAGTAATACGCTGCTTTAGAATGCCTTCAAACAAGGATTTGAAAGTTTACAACTATTAACTTTCAGCAGTAACTTTATAAACTCCTTTGATAGTTTACTGACGGCTAGGTGAATCAAAGTACAGATTTGTTAAGTAACTTGTCAATTCATTAGTGGTAATGCTGGAATTCATGTGACTTGCTCACCTAAAAACGTGATCCTATTGAAACCAGCAGAATTTTTGCTATTCACTTCAGTGGGGCAAAAATTGCCTCATGATCTAGATTTTTGCTGCTGCTAAATACCACTTTTCCACCATTGAAAGTAATGCTGAAATAGAACCCTGTATAAAGGGAATTAAGGCATTATTTTAGTAATAGGTGTAGTAAAAATGTACTGTTTGGAATGAAAAAATGTATGTGTGAATTAGCTAACTTTACTGCAGTGATACCAGCCTGACAGTTTCTACAGTTAACTACGGAATCGATAGCTACATGGAACTGAAGACCAATATACTTCAAGTATAGACGAAGCCAGATGTGGCGTTCCTTTGTGGAGATAAACCACCAGAATTCAATATGCATTTGACTTAAATCTGGAGAGGGGTGGAGAAGAGACAGTTATGTGAGTTATTCTGCGAACATTTATTTTTATAAAACTTCTATCCCCTCCCCCTCCTTTTTTTTTTTTTTAAGGAATTAAATTTCTACTTTGGAAATCAAATTCTGGCTGAGGGAAGAGTTATCTTTTGTAGGAACACAAAATCCAAGATCATGGACAAAGTAATATTAACTGGAGACACAGACATTCCAAGAAGCCAAGTTAAACATCTGAAATCAGCATTAAGGTAAATCCATAAAAAAAATAAAAGGGGAAAAGTTGACAGTTTTTATTTCTCCCAATGGTAAATGAAACCTAAAGCTGGCAACAAAGTGTGGAAGGCTCCTTAGGAAGAGGAAGGGTTATAGCATGGAGGGACTGAATCAACTTTTATGTAAATGGTTTCTGCAGGAACTAGACGAGGGCTTTTTTCACCTCTCCTTTCTGAAGGAAGAAAAAAACCATGATAATCTGAGGCTTTGATTGTATATATTAACAGTCCAAAGTAAAATTATGAATAATGGTAAAAATTATACCTTAAGTTCCTGGAAAGATAACTTATTTCAGATGTACTGCAGGCAGGCATGAATTTTTAATGCACTCTAATTTCTCAGGCATTTTCCTACAGTATTTATTACTGTATATTCACCATGTTACTGTAAGTGAACATGTCTTCAAAACTGACAAAGTTAAACATGTCTTTCTTGCCACATCAGTATGTTCTTCAAACCAGAAGTTTAGCTGCAGATAGTTCTTGCAAATCAAAATCTAACCCCATCTTTTTTAACTGTAGACCCACAAAGACAATTTGAGCATAGAATAAGGGAAATCACAGTTGCTGAGCAGACTTAGGCTGTATATAATCAGAAACATTAAAACATTTCCTTGTTTTTATGGCCCAACTCTGGTAATAATACTATTTTAATGTGAGTTATAAGCAACAACATAGTGAAATATTTTTACTTTGAGAAGGCAGCATTGTAGAAACTGAAATGGAAAATCTGTTGTTAAAGCATTCAGTGAAGACCAAACACTTGAGCCAAACAGCACAGCTTACATGCTGTATGTTCAAGCCACCCCAAGTGAAAATAAGCCAACTGTAGACATAAGGAGAGACAGAGGAATGAAACCCCCCCAAACAATAGCAGATAATAGGTGATTATTGTGTTATGTTTGAAAAACTTGTGTGAAAACTCAAAAAAAAAAATGACACACATAAGAAACTCTATTACAGCAATTCTAATTATCTAGATACCGAAATCCCCCCTGTTTAAAGTGTTAACTGTGGTGGCAACAAATTTGCCAGTACCCAGATTAGTCTGGCATTTTCATGGTGTCAAATACTGTAACATGTACAACTGGCAAAGAACGACATAGTTTCATGGATCAAGTGCCAGCAGCAACACCCCACTAGCAGTGCAGCTTAATGGAGGCTATCAGCGTGCTGAAAGCCTCTCTCTTCCTCTTTTTTGGCAACCTTAAAAATATAAAGACAGTCATTAGACTGGAATTTACATGACCTATTTTTCCAAATGTATGATTAACACATTACCAGCATCACACCCTTCAAAAAAAAAGATTTTGTTTCTGATACTTGTCCAGACACTGAACACATGAAGTAAGGAAACAGTTCCTGGTATATGCGTGAAACCATCAATTGACACCACACGCACACACAAATTCTGATCAAGGCTTTTCCTCCAGGTTTTGGGACATGTACAATATCAGTGCATTGAATAATTATTTATTTTCCTTTTGTGAGTCATGGCAAGAGACAGCTTTTTTGAAACTTAACAGCAGATCTGTGGATGAGTATGTATATGCTTTATGTATTCTATTAGAAATCTAAACGTTTGTCCTTGTTTATTTAAATATTGCACACCACATACCTACAAGATAAGCAGTGAAATAGCAAAGTGACAGGCAAATTAGCAATGCCTAAATCCATTTCATTCCTAAACCACTGAATGCTTTGAATACTAGTTTCAGAATTTCTAACATTACTTTTACTGCGACATATATACAATCCTACATATAGAAGCTATTTGCTTTTCAGTTGCTGTGCTACCAGATAGGCAGGACTTTGGGAGCTCCTCAAGCTCTAGAGAAATTACTCTTAGCACCCTTCTGCAATTTTCACAACACAGCTATACTGAGCTACCCATGCATGAACTACCTTAGAACTAGCTGTTATTTTTGCACTTGGTTGTTCTTCACTGGCATTAAAACTGAAGTTACATCTCTAATGCAAACAGGTCGGTCCTGGTGGCAGAGGGAAGGAGTCTCCAGGCCCCAGAAGGAAGCAGCAGTGGGAGTATCAGTGACTGGGACACGAAACTGGCTGCGACTTCTTGGTCTTTCTTGCGAAGCATGTGAGATTAGGCGCTAAATAAGCAGCGCTTTAGTAGTCTCTCTTTCCCTCTTTGAAGGAAAATGAAGGAGAAATGAGGCTCAGGGGTGGGACCTCGTCCTTGAACGGCGTGAATCACAATGTGAGGGTGCTTCGGGCTGGGAGACGACCTCACTCCCCTCGGGGGGAAATGCCTCTCCTCTTTCACAGCAGCCTCCTTGGCTCCTGTTGCCGAGGAAGATCACAACGGGGCACCCCCAGCCCACGTCCTTCTGAGGCTTTGTGCCCTGATGGGAGGCGGTTGCATACAGATGCCGGGGAGGCATCTCAAGACAATGGGGCGTGGGAAGGCTCCCATCTCCTCCTGGGAATCACACGAACAGGCAGGAAGAAGGGGAGACCCTGCCTGTTATCTTGCTCGGGCAGGCAGAGCTGACAAGGATGCCTATGGCTATGTAATGAAGTCCTAATCTGAGAAATCAGTAATGGGTAAACTTCATGGGTGATTTTCCAATTCTATTTTAACGCCTGTTTGTTGACCGCGAAATTTCTCCAACCAACAAACTATTACAAAAAGACAACTAAGTTTCCCAGTACAACCTCCTCATCTTGAGCGTTGGGTGCGTTTTTTTTGTTTGTTTGTTTGTTGTTGCTTAAGAACTTTGCTCCTTTTCTTGTGTTGATAAATTCAAAACTGTTGTTCAGGTGCCCAGTTCCCTTCATGGTGGCTTCACAGCACTTCGAATTTAAGAGCTGCTTATGATCATCTGTCGGAAGGATGTCCCTCTTCCCTTTCGTCTTTCCATGATGTTCCACTCTCCACCTCCCATCAAATGTCCGTTGCTTGTTGCAGATAACGAAGCCCTCTCCTCATCAGTTGAGAAGCAACTGTGGCAGCTCATAACCTCCACTGCAGTCGCTGATGCCGGATCCCACCAGACTCTCCTCAGCTTCCATAAAAACTCTTGGATCTCTTCCCTGCCACTCTCTCCTCCGTCATCAGCCCGCAGATCCACAGGATCACTGAGCGGTGGGAGCTTTCTCTCCTGCTGCGACGCCAGAAGTGGCATAGCGGCACCGCAAGTTCAACATTCCCCCTTTTTGCTGCCAACTTGAAACCTGTCGCTACAGACGAACAGATCTGACCGCATCTTCTCCACCTCCGGGACCTCCAGCGCTTTGCTGAACTCGCCCCGGTCCCGGGACCGGCCCCACGCCCCGCTACAGGCAGGGGCCGCCTTTCACACCGCCTTCCCCGCACCGGTGGGGCCTGCAGTGACGCTTTCCGAAGGTGGACGCTGGGAGCCGGGTCGGCGGTCGAGCTGTACCGGTAACGGCCGGACACGGTGGCGGAGGCCGCCTCACGGGGAGCACCGCTGCCCTCACCCGGCCCCTAGCCCGGCCCCA
>Ga0065711_1041852_pt1 | contig 15830 bp, 11 predicted proteins | sample Hoacrofraction12_FD_59098 | JGI IMG/M metagenome (GOLD analysis project Ga0065711, IMG submission 59098) | Hoatzin crop microbial communities from Cojedes, Venezuela - Epithelial fraction 12 v2 (version 2) | ecosystem: Host-associated > Birds > Digestive system > Esophagus > Crop | place...
CACCAGTTTCTGCCTCTTTCTTTCCATTCTCCTCCGCACGCCGGCGGGGGGAGGGGCGGCCGCGTGGCGCTTTTGTTGCCGGCCGCAGCCGAAACCAAAACAGTCTTCTGTTACCATTGCTGCTGTTTTGTTGCAGTAGAACTCTTACATCTTTCTATGCCTTAGCTTACCACCTCACTTTCACAAATTGGTCTCTATTTCTTAATAATGGACTTTGTAATTTTCCTGTAAATATCAGTATTCGAGCAAAAATGATACTGTGGTTCTTCAAATTACCTTCTTATGAAGGTAATTTGCAGTAGGCTGATGGGAAGTCTAAACATTTTTTATTTTGATAATACTGGAAATTTGGATTGTGTGCCAAGTGTTGAGAAAGCAAAGGTATTGTTCACACACCTGGGGCATATGCGGCCTGTAAGTCAGCACCCTTCAATTGTCAGTAGGTCTGTTAATCAATAATCAGGTGTATCATTAGAAAACCTCTCTCTACAGTAATGCATGCTCCGTACGTATTTCTCCAGAGCTCAAGTAGTAGAGACAGATGGAAAGGAGGATAAGTTTCTGAGCAGGTCAGATAGAGAAGAAATAGTTCCCTGACTTGATTGGTAAATACAGGTGAACTTGTTCTATTAACAGTATGAACTGTATAAGGAAGAAATAAATTGGGTGAAAAGCACCCTGTGGATACAGAGCATTGTCTTATACCAGTGTCTTCTGTGCAGAGGATGGTGGTGAATTCTACTCGTGCTTGAGGACTTCTCTACATTTTCATCTTCATTTCATGGCCCTGGTGATGGTCATTTTAGTCTTGTTTGAACGCTCTGCCTAATTCCAGTTTAGCATTGCTGTGTTCACAAACAGCAAGCTTTGTCCAGGCCTGGGAAGGCTGTTTCAGCCCTGTGCTAAGAAACTTGCTTAATTCTTCTTGGGAAATCCTTGGACCCAGCTGGCTGGTGCCTTCAAGGCGTTCATTTTTAGGAATATTAAATTTAACTGCAAAGGAAAATAATAAAATAGCCAAGAACATTAGAGGAGAACTTCGTGTTCTTTCTTCTCTCCCTGTCATTAGTTTTGGTTGTTCAGTAAACACTGTGTTATCTAATATATCTATTCTTTTTGAGGATGCCATCTTCCTGCAAAGAAGTGCAATGTAATGCCTAAAGAATTAAAAGGGAATTCTGGAATGTGGGGTCAGTCACATGCATTTCTACAGTCTCATGTGATTTCGACCATCCCGTTTGCATCCCTAAGTTTTTGTTTTGCAAGCTGCAAATTAAAGGAAATGGTATTAACTCTCTTTTGAGAGACCCTTTAGGTCAACTCACAATGGCTGTCGTAAGGACTTGGGAATCTGTTAGAGCTGTGGTATGAATTTGTAGTAGCTATGATGACATCTGATTTCCAGACCAAGCTACAGCAGTCATACTGATGTCTGAGGATCTGTCTTTACAGATAGAGTGTTCTTTAACATAGCCCAGTGGATGATTTGTCCACAGTCATGTAATTGAACTAGAATCTAGGTTTTTGTGACTGGACTACACATATTTCTGACTGTGGGTATGGAATTATAATCTCTCAGTATCTTCAAAACTCACTCATTAGAAAAAGTTCCTCTCCCAGTGCCTTCCAAACTGGGAGAGGCTCTTTTTCTAGTGAATGAGATAGAGGGAAGTGACACCTGTGAGCAGATTTCTGAATGATTTCCTCTCTCTGACACACCAAGGCCATGGGCTTCTGGTTCTGCACGTGTGACTGAGGTGCAGCACATCACTTACATGCGGGAAGCTTTCATTGTAGTAAAACATGCACCCAGGAACCAGCAGAGCAGAGGAGAGCTCTGCCAGCGTTGAATTACATGCCGAAGTGTGTTTAAAGGGTATACTCGCAAGTAATTTTGTATACAGGGCAGAAACTAGCATGGTATTGCTGCCTGTCTCCATCTGACCTGTATTATTTTTGTTTAAGATATTGAGAACTATTAGAAATTAAGAGAAGTATATTCCTTAGAAAAAATAAATTGTAAGGATCCATTTGTATAAAGTGTGTGGTGTGGTTGTTTGGGATTTTTTTAAACTAAAATCAGGGAGCAACTTAGAAAGTGTGACCACCTTGCAAGAGAGCTACTTCTGCACCCAATGTAGTGCGTGAAGTGCAACGTAGAGAAATTTTTCCATGTTTGGATTGGATTGGAAATTTTTCCAGTCTTGCTTCACGGGACATTTAGTTCCTTATTTTGGGGGTGATGATTATTTGTAGAGATGATGATCAGTCTCCCTTCCTGCCCAGTATAATACTAGGCTGGCCTGATTGAATGTAGTTTATTTTTTGTCTAGTAAAAAACTGTTAGAGTCTTTGGTGGCTCCTTCTTGACCAGAGGAACATGGAGGGAGGTCAGGTGGGGAGAGGCGTAGTCCCTAAGGGTCCCTTTCACTTGCTGATGCTCTGATTCGTGTCGTCTTGGTAAGAAAGAGAACCAAACTACCCCAGTTCTTGCCTTGTAGGTGAAGTTTATGACTTTGGAAAGTGAGTATATTTTGGCCTGTGTAAGACGATGACTGGGGAATCTTTGTTATGCTCCGATGAGAGCAAAATACTCTTCGAGCAGCTGCATGTCATAGCTGTACAGGGCTTGAGTAGCTTGCTTCATTGCAGCTCTGTACGAGTCTCTTCAAAATAATGGCTCAAGTGATGGAAAATCAATAGGATTATTAATTTATGTTTCAGAGCTATTTCTGAACAGGTTCTCTTTGCATTAGCCTTCTTAAAAAGATAGATCAGAAGCAATTTTTGTGCTTAGGCTTCTGCTATCAGGTTGATGAAAATGTAAAGTGTTTTCTTCCCCCCCCCGGCCTCCAACTGTTGACTTTCCCACTCTGAAATTGTCCAGGAAGGGCTCTTCTATTCTCGATTCAAAAGCTTCCTTAGAAGGGTTTGGGACAGAGAGGAAGGAAAATTAGGGAGATATTTTGGAAGGGAAGGAGTTAGGGGGTTGCTCTTGCTTGGAAGGGGAGCAGTGCTTTGTTCCTGCTGCACTGATTGCTTTCTGCAGCAGTCTCAGCTGCGAGAAGGTGATTTGACTGTGTACACATGGAGATTGTGCCAGTGGATTTTTAATGCTGCCTTTTTTGGTTTGTTTTGTTTTTAAAGATACTAGCGCATTGTGTTGCTAGTTTTCAGCTTTGTACTCTGAAAATACTTACACGTTTCAAGTATCTTTTTACATGCTCTGCTGAGAAAAGGCAGGTGAAAAATCAAAGGAAACTATCGACTCTTATTAATTTTTTTTTCTTCCTGGGGGGACAGGATGAGACCACAAAGTTAAGATGGTCTGTTTTCACCTGAATTCACAGGCCAATACCTGTGTTTTTACCATTTGAAAAATAATTCTCTCTTACATTTGTTGGAAGAGCTTCATAAGCAGGCAAAATTACCTAAAAGTTTGTCGTTCAAGTGCTAACGAATAGGATAGTTTCCTGTGGGTAGGTATTTGCAAGATGAAGCAGTGGTGGACGTTTTGAAGGCAAAGGAAGGAAGCTGAGTACTCAGAAATTTGCTGAGATGTACAGTGAACAGAAATGTGGCAGAGAAGATCTGTCCCCACTTCCCCCTGCCCTCATCCCTCCCAACCACTGCAGGAATTTCTCTTAGGTTTAGGTCTGTCTTTACGTTTGTTTCCCCCTTGGAAAATGTCAGTCTGTTGTTACAAGCGGTCAGCTTCATGTTTCTGTACATAGGAAGACACAAATTCAAATGCTGTTACTGTTTTTGTTGCTAACATTTTTTTTTAATATGGAACTGTTGCTTAATATTAAACATAAGATTATAGAAGTTTTATTACTTAGTAATAAAATCAAGTCAATGAGTCAGTGGGTTGCTCTTATCATCTAATGACCTAATATTTGCAGTAGATACTGTATCAACTTTCTGTTAAAATATTAAAAAAAAAAAAAGTTAGCTACCTTTTTGGGTAAGATGACCAATAACTATTCTCATCTATACATAGGCTTCTCAAGAAATTTTTTTTTTTTTTTTTTAAATCTCTGGGTTATATCCAGAGGTGTTTAGTAGAGAACATGAAATACTTGGTCTCTCTTTGATTTCAAGTTTCACTGCTGTCCTTCTGCCAGTAACAGGGCTGGTACACAGCATTACTGAAGGCCAAGCCTGGAATACAAACAAAGGAGGATCTGCTAAAAGTCCTTGTTTCTTCTTGTTTGCTTTTATTATGTCAAAGATTAGAAAGCGGAAAACATGCACTTTGTCTGGGTCAAGCTGAACGGCATCCCAAGGGCAGAGCCCTTTCAAAATATTGTTGGGAAGCCTAAATATCCTCCAGATTGTTGCCTGGGTTGTTGGAGTCTGCTGTTGGATATCAGTCTTTGGTAAATCCACCAAAGGAGAGTGCAGAGTTGTTTTGTTGGAATGACCAGCGAAGATCTGAACATTGAAAGTTGAAAGGTTGTGCTGTACTGAAAGCTATCTCTTGCCTTCAGTGTTTCTCTTTTCCTTCTGCAACTGCTCCATTTTCAAGTTCATATCTATAGTAGCTCATCTGCTATCAAAATTCTTAGACACAAGCCCTTGATGTTCATCCAGATTTGTATTTTTGGTAGTGGAGCCATTCTGTGCCATGGGAAGAGTGCGGCTACTTAGGCTACATCAAGAGTTTTCCAGTCTGTTAAGTGATCTTCACAGTTACATATTCAGTAACACGTAATGCCTGAGTGTGCAGCAGTTCCTAGTAAAGAATCAAAGCTTATGAAAGATTTCATGTTGGCTACTGTAATTGTTCCTGTGAAGCTAACAAAATTGATTTTTCTTCTTGTAATTTCACGTTGTGGGGAATTGGTGTGAAAATTTGGATTTTAAAATTATTTATTTATTTTAAATAGTTTTCTGCTCATAGATATTGGAACTCTTTCTTTTGCACGTGCTGATGATGTACTGGTGTGAGGTGTGGGAGACTGGGAAAGTGTTGGCAGCCGTATATGCCCAAGGGAAGGCTGGGTGATTTGCTTTGGGGATCCAGCTGCAACTTGATGGTTCTGTTTTTGAATGCAGAGTTAGTGCTTTGTGATGGAAATCCAAGCAATACACCATACTCTGAGATGCAGAGTTATAAGAACTTGAGTGCATATTGATGCTCCTGGCACCCGAGTAGCTTGAGCAGTTAACCACTAGCTGTGTTCAAATAGAGATGCTCTATACAAGTACATTGACCTTATTCTACATTGACAGGCTCCGTGGCTTTAAAGGAGAGGCCATTTCTGGATTCAGTTAAAATGAGAGATCTGTAGCCTGTCCTCAAATTAGCTCTAGAGACACTTACTTCAGGTCTCAGTCCTTTCAGATCACAGTGTGAAAGGAAGAGCTAGTGCACGCATTAGAAACACCGCAGGTTGTTTCCTGTCAGGTCGCTGCTGAGGTCGCGTTTTGAAGCTGTGGCTTGCTCGGTCTGGTTACCGTGCGTACTGACCCACCGCCCCACTGGGGTACTGGCTGTCCGTAACGTGCTGGTGAACATGCACACCGTGGTAGCTCCTTGTCTTTTAAGCTGAGGCACAGAGGGACTAACAGAGCTGTCATGTCATGCTTTAGATATGTTAAGATACTGGAGTACAGTTTCATGACCAGCAAGTTTAACTAATGCCCTAATCACTGGATCATCCTAGCTTCACAAAGTGTCTTCTGGTGCTGCATAAAAGGGCACGTATGCATAGACACAGGTAGGTGTTTAAGAGACATTAGGTAAGTTACTCTCTCTGTTCTATATTTGAAAGCTGACTGCTGTGCTTGAGACTCCTGAAATACTGGGGGCAGGAGACTCATGAAAATAGTTCTCTTTATTTTCTGGGTATGAATGACTTGAAATGAACCCAGCTTCTGCTCCAGTGAGCTGAAGAGGCTTTTTATCCAGGCTACGCTGCAAGGGTGAGACAACGGCTGGGTCTGACAGTCCTGACAACTGATTGTGCGAAAGGCTCTGTCCGTTACTTTTCCCAAGCTTCAGCAAGGTTGAGCTTGTCTTTGGGGAATTCACTCTTGGTATTCTGCAGGGATTATGAAATACGTCAGACACAGGTATTGCCACTCATGCCCTGTGACGGAAAGCTGCTTGTGTGCTGTGGGTAATGCAGTGGGTTTGCTAAACCCCAGTGTGGATCCTCTTAGCCTCAAAAGAATAATCTCCTATTAGCAAGCCATTAGTTCAGACTGTCTATTCAGCAGAAAGCAACAGTTTGCCAGTGCTAGGAGGAGTGTGGGGAGGAAGTCTGCTTCCCAGTTAGTGTCTGGAGCTGTATCACTTGCTGAGAACAGATGATGCCATTCTGTTCTCTCCAGCTCAGTATTCAGCAAAGTGTGTCTCCTGAGGCCACCTCATTATACTCCTTAGTATCTTTTGGAGTATGTTTTGTTCTCCAAAGTAACCAACCTAAGGAAGTAGGAGGAGATGCATGCTTGTTTGTCCCGTTGATTTTATGGGGCCAGATTGGGGCAGTGATGAATCACAGAATCACAGAATATTCGGGGTTGGAAGGGACCTCTGTGGGTCATCTAGTCCAACCCCCCTGCCAAACCAGGGTCGTCTACATGAAGGAGCTCAGCTTCTGTTCTGAGAAACAGAATTAAGTTCTGTTGTGTTTGCAAGGGCAATACCTGGCAGATGTCTGTGTTCATGGCCAAGTAGTGCAGTCATGACCTCAGGGAATGGGGAATTGAGTTCCCAAGATGAGGATCCATGAGAACGTTAACTTTGCTTCATTCTTGTAGTTGGGAGAGTATGAGCTTGGAGAAGTAGCATGACATATGCTTTCAAAATTCAGTGAAGACACAGTGAAGCAGCAATCTCTTCAGCTCTGCCAAAAAAAATTCCAGCCCTTATCATCCAGCTCTTAACACTGTCTTCAAGCCCAGCTAGAGGACAGCAATAATAACAACATTAAGGAACCCAGATGTAGTTCTGAGCTTAGTTCAGACAGCTGTGATGTTCATGTGCAGTAATTCAATGCAGGGCTGACCTCAAGATAGCAGTGTGTCATCTTTCTTCTCTTAATTGCTTTTCTCAGCCCTGCTCACAGCTGTTACTGTGGCACTTTGCCACTATCTCCCTGCTGAGCTGATGTGGTTGCAGCACAGGTTTCACTGGTTAGTCCACAGGAGCAATTTGCTGTCCTAAAACAGGCAGCTGTCATGTTAGTGTTTGTTTCAAATGTCGGTGTCTAGACTGGTGACTTCCTGCATTGCCAGTGCCCATTTGCCTCCCCTTAAAGAGCAGCTGGACACTGAGGTTTTTAACATTGTCTGTTCTCTTCCCCATCTCATTACTTTTCCACACTCTTCAGCCAACCTAATGCCTTTTTTTTTTTTCTTCATATTTGTTTTGCAGGAGTATATTGATGCTCACCCAGAAACCATTATCCTGGACCCCCTCCCGGCTATTCGTACGCTTCTGGACCGATCCAAGTCTTATGAGCTAATTCGGCAAATAGAGGCATACATGCAAGGTAGGCCAATACCTGCTCTCCCTGAAGGCTTTTACTGTGACCCGAGAGAAGGAAGCAGCTAGCTTCTGGAGGCTAGATGTGAGGTCTGAAGTAGTGGTTTGGGGCCTCTTGCGTTCTGTCTTTCCATGGGAGTACAAACACTAAAGCATCCCTGTGTCACAGGATTGCCCTCTGGAATCCCGTGCTCTTCTTTTTCCGTGTATACAAAGGAGGTTTGCGTCTGGTTAAAAATATGATGTGGGTTTAATGGGGAGCATATTTACTGCAGTGAGTGCTCCCAGAAATCTTCTGGAAAACATCGCGTGCTGGTAAATTGAAATGACTGTACAAACTTAGCAGCTTGTCATAAGAATCCTGAGGCCTGTATTTGGGGGAGATTTATGGAAGAAGAAAAACTGGGTTTGGAAAGGACTGAAAGGAATTTAATAGTGCTGAGATCTTTGAGAAGCACTGGAAGCCTATTGCATAATTTAATTGCTAGAAGGAACATAAATGAGCTTCTGGTGTTGACTAGTTACCTGACACAGGCTGTTGACTTCAATTGGCATCATTTGAGTTGTATTCCCATGTTTAGAAGTCATGCATTTTTCAACCTGAGTAATTCTAATATCGTATCGTTTTAACCATTGTAACTGTTGGGTTAAGTCAGTCTTTCATTCCCATTCTACTTCTGTTACTGTCATATTCTTGAAACATTTGGCTTTTGAGTTTAAATCTAGAGCAGCTCTTGAAAGAACGGTTTTGTATGTTAGATGACTATATTTGGGGGAAGTTGAGTTGCTGAACTATGCTCTAATGGGGCAGTACTGGAATTACCATTGTGATTGTCTAGTCGCTGTCTTGATGGGCAGGTAAGAAGCTCATCCGTTTGTGTTTTTGTAGTTGTGGATTTATAGACATACTGTTTGCATCTGACCTGCCTGGCCCCATTGACAGTGTCTGTGTAAAAATAAGACTAATGATTCGCAGCACTCTCCCTTGTTGTTTGTAGTCTCTTTAGGAGAAAATGTTCAATTAGTTTAAAAGGATTTTGGTTTGGAGTGTTTATTGCTGTTTGTGAGGGAGAGAGAGGGAGAGAGGTACTGAGGAAAACATGTACTCTGAGGAAATGATTGGGATTTTGTTCTACCAGTGCTGAGATTCAGTAGGGTTGTTTTTTGTTGTTTTTATTTTTAAATTTCTATTGGTGTTGTTATTGTTATCTCTATGAGAACAATGGTTGGGAGCGCATCCAGTTTTTGCAAGTAGTTTGTCTTGTGCATATTTCGGCCTTCTCTGGTCAAACTGAAGAGAAAAAGGAATAAATGCTTAAGGAGGAAAAAGAAAAAAGTAGGTTTGTATTCAGTTAAAACTGACACTTTAAAGAGAAGCTGTTAATAAAGTTGAGGAATGAGGTAAGGAAAAGCTTCGCCTGTTCTCACTGGCCACTGCAGTGTTAGGTAACCATACTTCCCCTGTCCCTGTGTCTCCTCATGCTTCCCCACCATCTCATCTTATTTCTTTCTCATCATCAGAAATATCATGACAGAGACCTTGAACCAACTTTTTATTTAGCAGGGAAATCTCAGGAGAGCTGAGTAATTGGCTAACTGCTTATTCTGGCGTAAGTAGATCAGCCTTTCTATTCCCGCACGTAGTGATCCACAGTGAGAATTTCAAGAGACCAAAGAAGTTGCATCCCTCCAGACAGTGTGGTGGGTTTTTTTCCTCCTCCTTGTTTTCACCTGCTAAATTGTGTTTTCTGCTTTGCAGCTGTCATGTCATACCCCAAGGCCATGAGCACTTACAAAACTCGAACAAGAAGAGATACATCTGTGAATAGCATGAGGTCTTAAGAGCCACATCTTTTTTGTTCTGGAATTTCAAAATGGATGTCACTGCCAAGAAAATAATATCCTAGTCTTTAGCTGTAACTAGAGAGCCCAGTTTATCACAGGATACAAAACTGATTTGATGGGTTAAGTTCAGTGCAAGGGATTATCTCTTCCAAAGGAATGCCATAAACTCTGGAGGGTTGAGTATGTGTGTAAGGAGAAATCTTCTGCTTTTGAAAGTCTTTCAAAAGAAAATTTAGTGTTCGTTTACAGACCAGTTTTGCATTCAGGTGATCATTACCTATGTTTGAATTCTGGTTTGAAGTATCTATAAATGAGGTATATTCTTTATTTATGATCTTCAGTTTATACTTCATTTCATCCCTGTAGACCTTACAAGAACTGTATAAGTAAAGATTTGAACCAGTGGGGTTAAAGGGAGGATGACCACATGTTCTGCTGACTCTGGTTTTTACAGTACAGAATCCTCCTCCCTCTGTGTTGCCTGCATCTTTGAAAATGGCAGATGTTGATAAGGTGACTACATTCTGCAGCAGTAGGGCCCCAAGTTCTATAAACACCTTGATTTAAAATGTAATTATCTTTCAGATTTCCAAGTTAGTGTGTTGCTTGTCCTTTTGACAGTGAATTCTCCATGCTTCCTGAAAAAGGGAATGCCTATTTGAAGTGTCAAAAACTGAGCATCTGGACATCGTTAGGCTTTCTGGAAGTCCTGTTGCTTGCTCTCTATTCAGTCAAGTGTCTTGAGTGATAAGTAGTTTGATCCAGCCTCATGAGAATGGCTTGGGAAGACACTTTGTGGCACAGCCTTTGTCTCTGCTACTACAGTCTGTGCCCACTAAAAGAACTGAGGTGGAGCAGAACTAGTAACTAGGCAAGAGGTGTACATGCAGTCTGGGGGAAAGCGTGGAGTTCAACCTGGACTTTGCATGTCCTAGGCTGACAGTGTAACTACTCAGACCTTGTGGAAATACGAGGTTCACAGGTCTGCAGAATCATTGAGGTTGGAAGAGACTTCTTGAGATCATATAGTCCAACTATAGAGCAGGATCCTCTAGAGGAGGTTCCCCAGGTCCGTGTCGTATTGGGTTTTGTGTATCTCAATGGATGGGGACTGCACGACCTCTCTGGGCAACCAGCTCCTGGAGTCACCTTGAACCTGGTGTGCTAGCATGCAAGTAGAAGTTGCTGAGGTGACTTGCAGAGGTTTTATTCTTCTGTGTAGATAGTGATATCTCCCTTGTAAGGAAATGGGACTCTGTTCTAAAAAAAAAAAAAAAAAGTTTGAAGAGATGTTTTAGTATTGAGTTTAGTGGATGCTTTTTTAGAAGCAATAGTCTGGTCAGGGCTGTGACTTCCTCTTTTTCCTGTTCTCTGTTATTCTGAGTGCAAGTTCTAAAAGAGCTAGTCATTTTGAAACCTTCACTTCTGAGTTGTCTTTAAAAAGACTAGAAAAATAAAGTTTGCATTCCCAACTTGTGTCCTACATAGCTGGCAGGTCTATCTTGAAATAAATCAATAAATAGATTTTTTCAGTATGGCAGCTGAGTTCCCTCAGCAACTGTATTGTTTTGTTTACTTATCTGTGAAGAATTGCTTCTGATATAAAAGCGCTCTAGATCAGGTTCTGTAATGTTTGGTGAAAGATTAGGAGCATTATTTAAATGAAGTTTCATTTTTAGCAGAGTACTGTATGGTTGGAGCTGTGTCAGCCTTTTTTAATCTTTAACCTCATGAAAAATAACTAAATTCTCTGATACCTTATTGAAAATCTGTGATCATACGGCCTTGGAATTCAAGATCTGACTTTAAATTATGCTTGAGATGGTAATAGATAATCACTGTGACTAGGCACTAACTAACCTTTTCACATTTCATTTTTAGTTGGAAAATTAAAAGCTTTTCATATTCTCTACGTATCTTACAAGTAATAATCTAAACTGAAGGAATTGAAAACACAAGTGAGGTAAACATGCTACTCGGTGCTCTACCCAGTTAGCAAACGCATCTACAACTAATTTTGCTGTCTCAAATGACTTACAGGTTTCTTCAGTAATGTTTGAACCTCAGATATTGGAGACCTTGGAGTTCCTTTCTTTAACCACTTCCACCTGGCTTTTTTCCATGACTATAAAATCTTGTTGTTCTTACATTCTTAAATTTAACTCCAGATCTAAAATTTCTGCAGAAACTGGTCTTTGCAGGGTTCCTCTACAAGAGAGAACTCCTGCATGAGCCAAGCTGCAACTCCTGAATTGCTTTCTCTCCTAACAGTCTTTTTTGACCTACAGGAACTATTCCCTCGGGACACTCTTAAGCAGTGTAAAACCCTCTAGTTGTGATATTTGTATCCCAGCATGTAATCGAAGTCATTTGTGATTGATTGCTTACTATTGTATGAGATGCTGTTGCTGTTGTGTGTGCTGCTTTCTGATTTTGTGGGGTATTGTGGAACAGATCATGGCACCCTTCTCTTTTCTCTGGATTTCTTTTTATTGGATTCTGTCTGTCTTAGAAATACTCCTTGAACAGCTGCATGTATCTTTGGTGACTAGGAGAGAGGCTCAGCATGATGTAATGGGTAAGGCATTTGATTTGGGGCTTTGGGTTTTCTGCTTGGCGCTGGTTCTGACTTGCTGCGTGACCTTAGGCACAGCATGTCACTCCTGTGTGTCTCTTTCCTCTCTTGACTCTCACCTGCCTGTCTCTTTCCTTTAGATGCCAGGTTTTTCTGGGCAGGAACCTCTTTTCCAGATCTGTATACACATACTCTAAAATAGTGAGTCTCTGATGCCAAGCAATTTGTGTAGGTGTTGTTTTAACAGAAATTGTAGATCTGTTGTTGAGTAAGAAACCTGGGTATTTACAATTCAACACCAAAGTAGGTAATCTGGTTTTATTTTTGGAAGTTTTGGAGCATGTACATTGCTGGAGCAGTGCATACTCAGAACTTCTCAAAATCAGGCCACCCAGTTAAAAGTGCCTGAAAATAGCTGTATATACATAGCTCTAGGCATTCACCTTTTGAAACTGTGGCCGCTACTCTCTGTGACCTAATTTTCACGGCAGTTTTGGTCAGAGGGGAGGGAGAAGAATAGTCACACAGGTCAACTTCAGGCACCTGTATCTGCATTTGAAGCTCCTGTTAAAAAAGGAAAGGAAAAAACTGGTTTTAATTTAGGGCCTCTGAATCACCCACCTGAGGCTCACTTGTTTATGCAGGGACATATCAATAAAGCATCTAAGTTAGAGGGCTGATGTTAGCTACTGCAAGTATCCGCACCAGTTTTTGGATGCAAAAGTCTCCCTTGTTGGTTGTATGCTCGCTTTCCACCATGAACGTATGCAAACAGAGGTCTCATTACCTCACTCTTAAGTGTGGTGCGTGTTCACTCACTGCATTTTAATTTCTGTCTGTAAACTAGAGTACAAGCATCAAGGGAAGTAACTGGAATGGAATTAATACTCTCTGTGGCTGGGAGGACTTTGTCCAAAGAGCATCAGCATACAGCAGTGTTGCACGTGGCGGTGCTCTGTACGCCGGCTGTCAGCACTTGGTAGGTTTCAGCCCTGCTCTGTCGAACTGGAAAGACTCTGGGACTTTTGACCCACGGAGGTGTCACCTGACGTCTTTCTCATAAAAGCTCATTCATTCATCTAGGAGGGGATTGACAGAGGGCCACAGACATGTTGGTGTTATGATAAGCAAGTCCTGGCTTTGAAATTTAAAGTAGAGAGCTGCTTCCAAAGGACTAATCCTGTCCCGAGAGAGGTGGCAGGAAAAGAAAGCAGGAAGCCTCAAAGGGAACCTGAAATCTCCTCACTTGTACCATTGCTTGTTCTTGTTAAGGTAGTTTACGAAAGGATTTTCTAAGGTAAGAATGCTGAAAGTTACATAATTTCGTAAGCAGAAAATACGAACTGACTCTCCTTTCCCTTCTTGACCTGCCTCCCCGTTCCCAAATTTTCATGATTTCAAGCTGTCAGCTTTGTCCCAATGTGGATAGAAGGGACAGCTCGTGAGAGCTGGAGGCCCTTGTGGAAGTGACAGCCACAGTCCCTATTCTCCCAGCCAGGAGCAGCAGTCTGCTGACGTGCTGCTTCTGGCCCGCTAAGATACATCAGCTTGGTAATGTTCAAGCTGACCTTACATTCCAACAGACACAAAGCCAGAGAATAAAATAGAAAGTGTTTTTATCGTTTTGTCTCACAGTGTGCCAGCCAGAACTCCTTGAACCAACAAACAATCTTCGTCTTCGATCCCAGTAGTCTTGATGGTCACTGAACTTTCAAAATAAGCCTGTCAGATGTTACTTTTGGGTGCATTTAGGTTTAATCTTTAAATCTTGTGTGCTTTTCTGGCCAGATACATGGAATCTGCATCTCACTTTCAGTCTCCTTTGATTATCTGAATCTAAAAATAAACAAGGCTGGACCTTTTATCCGTTTATTGCATACCAGTGTTGGAAACTTCTGCTTTGTATCTTTTACCATCATTTAAAAACATTTGTGCATTTGATAAAGCTGAAACCATGGAAAAGTTTACGGCAATTTTAAGCACAAGTTTCTATGAATTTTGTGTTTGGGCTTGGGTGGATCTGAAGAATGACTGCATCTGCTTTTATGGGTAGAGATAAAAGCCATGACTGCACTCTATTGTCATGGGGATTTCCTAAGACGTCTCCACTTTGGGCTTTAAGAACAGAACATGGGTTAATTCTTGAGGATTATTCTCTAGCTAGAATTAGGAAAGGAGGAGCGAGGATTCTTGTCATGAGGAAGTCTTCATTGAATAAACTGGATGTTTTAAATTCCAGCACAGATGTGTGTGTGGCTTTGAGCAACCTGATCTAGTTGAAGATGTCCCTGCTCATTGCGGGGCATTGGACTTGATGACCTTTAAATGTCATTTCCAACCCAAACCATTCTGTGATTCTATATGTTTCAAGTTTCTCTGATATTCTTGAGCAGAAGTTTCCTTGGCTGGCATCCAACAAGAGCAAATAGCTTTCCCAAGTATCTGAGTGCTAGAAAGAGTAAAGAAGGGACAACAAAAGATAAATTGATCACAGTATCAGTGTAAAACTTTACTGGGAATACTTGTTGCAGCAAGTGTCTTTTTCTTTGATGTTTCTGCTCGTATTGTCATAAGATCAGATGTCAAGAAATAGGTTTGGAAAAATAGGACCTTTCATCTGAATTAGAAGCCAGGACCCAGCTGGTAGAACATTATTCCAGTTCTGGTATGATGTGTTCATGTCACTTTTACTGTTGAAAAAGCAGTTTATTATAAGATGTGATACAGTAGTCTAGTATGGACAAGAAAAGCCGAATCCCTCGCATTTCCTCAGACAAGGACCTAGCCAATGTGTGTGACCCCTGGTTAGATTCTAATCTCTCCTGATGAAGGCTCCAGTAGGACCTTAAGGCTTCATCAGAGCAGCATGGTGTCAGCTGATGATAACAGTACTTGAGAGATCCATGAAGAGGATGCTTTCCCATTCCAGGGATACTAACATCCAGTCCAAAAGCACTGCTGGTTCCTGTTTCATGTATCTGCTGGCTTTGTGCAGCTGTTACAACATTTAAGTTTATCAACAAATAAAATAATGAAAGCTTGAGTGCCTTTATGTTCCATGATGGAACATAAAGGTTCTGTTTCATGAATTCTCCAAATGACTTTCTGAAGTTAGAGTGGAAGAGGCTGCAAGCGTAAAGTTTGATGGGAGGGACTTGAGACTTGAGATAATCTGAACATCTTGTGTAGTTTATGATTGTGTGGAACCAAGCCTCGGCGGGCAGTTGCTTGATAGTCTTCCTAGACACGGTCATTTGACTGGTCATTGTCATTGGATACGCTGCTAACATCTTGCTTTTCTTCCTGTTTGTGGTACTCTTCTTACAGCAGTGGTTGGAAAGTGCTGGTTTTTTGTTTTTCTGATGTGTAAACGCTGTGTGTGGTGTAGAAATGGAGATATCGAAATGCATCCATAGGCTGGTATGGCTGTATGGAGACAGTCAGCTCTTCTGGAATGTCAGTAGTCACGGTTCAGGTCACTACACTGCATTTGTGTAAAGGAAAGAAAACTGATTCTGTGGGATATGGCATAGCTCCATGAAAACGGAAAAGTGCTACACTGAGAAGAAAGAGTAGTAGTGTTACACGCATACGTTGCATCCTGTTGCACCCTGTTTGGTGGACAAGTTGTACATGGAGCATGTTTCAGAACTCATGACGTTTGTAGGGGAATGTGCAACTTGTTTAGTTCTGTACACTGAGAGTGAACCAGCGCTTGTTAAATCAGGTTAAAATAATCTGAACGGTAGAAAATGTGTGTGTCTCAGACGGCACTGTGTGGCCATGGTGCTTTGGTTGCCTTACAGCCTTGTGGCCTATTAGAGTTCTTTGAAGCTGTCAGCTAAAGATTGGGTAGCTGGACACAAGTCAGCACACTGAAATAAGTTTAAAAAAAAAAAAAAAAAAAAAGGA
>Ga0065711_1007045_pt1 | contig 15829 bp, 10 predicted proteins | sample Hoacrofraction12_FD_59098 | JGI IMG/M metagenome (GOLD analysis project Ga0065711, IMG submission 59098) | Hoatzin crop microbial communities from Cojedes, Venezuela - Epithelial fraction 12 v2 (version 2) | ecosystem: Host-associated > Birds > Digestive system > Esophagus > Crop | place...
CTCATTTACATGGGGGGAATTTGAAGTATATCTTAAAATGAAGGTAATGAAAATGAAATTGAAATTCTCCATGAGGATTTCTGCAGTTAGAAGTGTTGACAATATGGATAAACTGTTACTTGGCTGTATAGATTACAGCATTTGTAATAACACCTAGATATCCCTATTCTGGCTCCTCTAATTAAGTCACACTCCCAACATATACACTGATGAAAAACGTTGTAGGTACATGTGCATGCTATTATGATAAAATAATGGAGGTGTACATATAACAAGTGTTGTTGATAAGAAGTACTCGATACTTGTATTTCAGCAGGCCAGGGCTGCATAGGTAATGCCAGGACTCCATTAGCAGCCTTAAAAATAGGTAAGCAGACCCTTCCAGAAGTGACTACTGATTTTAAATAGAATCAAGCTGTGAAAGGCAGCTCCTTTGAAAGTACCTCAAAACTGCTAAGTCACTGTACTTGAAAACCAGCCCTCTTTTGAAGTTGCTCACCAGTGATGAAAACTGGACATTTCCAGTGATTTGTAGAATGGTTTTGGGAATGCAATGGAAAATGAGGTCCTCTGGATAAGGTTAAGGATAATACTTCTTGTGGGTGAGGATTGTCATGGTCATCTAACCTGTCGTTGCAGATCTCATTTATGCTTTGGATTACCAAAACTGTATTAAAATTGCATTGTGTAGCTTATACTGCATCAATAATATAAGGAACTATAAAACCTTATGTGATTTTTTATTTACTCTAGTTCTGTAGTAAAAACCTCGAGCAAACTTTCTCAGAGGTCTCTGTTTCTGAGAAGGCACGAGCAATAAGTTTTAACTCCCTGAGAGTGCATTATCCTAAAGGTTTTAGTGAGAGGAGGAAGATTGTATCGTATGGGAGACCAAATTTATGAGATCATTTTCCTTAGTCAGAAAAAGGTACCTGCTGTCAGTAATACTGATCAAGCTGGTACTCACTAGGCAACAAGTCGCAGGCAAAATTTATATGGAAAATGCTGGATGTCAGAAATGTGGTGTTACTATGGAAATGATTTATTATCAGCTGAAGGGAATTTTAATGGTGTAGTTAATTTTTTTTTTGCTAGTTTTGGGCCTTTTGAGTGCTTTGGTTTTGCTTACAGTTCTACTCATCCTCATCTGTACAGCAGTACGTCTTTCACCACGGAGGCCAGGTCTCCTAGCTTCAGGCTTGCTCAAAGCCCTTGTTGCCCCATGCTCGGTCTCCAGCCATCCTGCTTCTGAAAACAGTGATTCAGGTTAACTAGTGTTCTGCGTATTGCCAAATTGTTTTACTAAACAATAAAACTTATCTTTTCCTCTGACAATAAAATATATTCCCTAAAATAATAGTCAGGAGTATACCTCTGCAAACTGGACTAAAATAGATAGTAAAAAGTACAATAAGTCTTCTGTTACGGGCTTTTTACGTGCTGGCAAAGAACGATGACTCTCGCACAGAATCAGCTCACTGAGGCCTCTGGATGCTGCTGTAATATTAGATATGAAACAGTAAAGTATTTGTGGCCTTTGGGCATTTGTTGTAAGGATACAGTGTCAGGATACAGCCCTTCATTTCCACAGCCATGTCCTGAAGTCACTTGCGCCAGAGAGACTGTTTTGGGCAAGAGCGAGCAAATGATGGTTTTCCTAGGACCAAGGGACTTGCAGTTGTAAGGCTCTTTTGGTCGTCTGTATTGTAAAAGCAGTGCTGCTTTGCCCTGTGTATTGTCACCAAGTGTTTACAGTTCTGCTGAGTAGGCATCTGTAGTATTTTCACTGTGCTTAGTGTCTCATAAGACTGAAAAATATGTAATATTTAATTTTTAAATAGAAATGATATCAAGGAATTGATGATCCTAATTCAGGAACACTTTTTTCTCTCTTTCTATGTAAAGATTTGATTTTTTTCTTGTGATTACTGCCCTTGGTAAGAAAACTACATTGCTGCTAAGAGTGTGTTGGACATTGTCCAATAATCATGATCACGCCCCAGGTATTCAACTTTTGTGCTACTGAATTAGGTTCTGCTACCAAAAGGTCTTTTCATTGGCCTTCCTTTTTACTCCATGCTACTAACAGTATAGAAAAATGTTTAAAATTATGTTTAGACCTTGCAAATAACATGATTGTTATCTTTTATAGACATTTGCAGAGTGTTTTTATATTTGCTGGAACTTTCAAGTGTTTGTATTTGGCACTTTTACAGGATGATGTAGATTTTTTTTTTCCCCACTGTTATTTAGAAGTGGTTATAATCGTGAGATTTTGGTTATCCGTGGGATGATTATCCAAATTGTAGGTTAACTATTATTATCTTGTGATTTCCAGCCATTCCCAGGCTGCAGCAAAACCTGAAGCCGCACTAGAAAGCATCTGTGTTTGATGTGTTGTGAATTATAGTGTATTTCCATGAAGCGCCAGTTGCCTTGTAATGCTTAGTCTCTTCTGCTCTCCAAAGAAATGTGCTTCCAAGTTTTTTAAATGTAAATATTTTTGTAAATTGTACCCTGATCTTCCTACATTTTGGAATAACTGTTTTCATTTTATACAAGCTGGTATTTGTCTCCATTATGTCTCATATTCTGAATAGGTGAGCCCTCACCATATTCTAGTGCGCTGGCTTACAATGTTAAATATTGTATAATGTTGTTTCATGTGAAAAGTGCCTCATAATCATTAAATATATGAATTATGAGTGGTTTGACCTGTGTTCCAAAAGAATATGAAATGCTAAGTCTTCAGTTCAAAACATTTCTGAAAACTCAGGGTTAGATCCATAAATACACTGATGCAATGTGGGTTTTATTATAAAAGTTAATACAAAATACTTCTGATTGGTCAGCTTGGTGGGGCTGATCAACAGGCCTAGTTAGGTGGTATATTTGGTTGTTTTTTATTCTTTCATCAGTGTGAGCTGCAAGTAACTTCTTTGACACCAGTAAGTTTATCCTCCTGTTCTCTGTAAGTGATAGTAGAGTACGTGTATCGATTGTCCTTTAATACAGTTTCTAAGAATGATTCCATTCTGCTAGTCACATGGAGAAACGTGTATAGTTGTGTGAACTGGGATTGCCTGCCATGTTTAGCATCTAGGTACTTAGAATTCAAAGCAAAAAAATCCCATGGCTCTGCGTCCAAAGTCAGATGCTGAGAAGATGCTAGAGCTGATGCCTCTGCCTCCGGAATACTCACTTCTCTGGGCTCTCACCTATTAATGGATATTTAGTCATCTAACTCACAGAAGGAATACAGTCTTTAGAAAATGTCAAGTGCAGTAAATAGTGGGGATGGTATTAGCAAAAGAGCCTCATATTGAATTCTTCTGCATTACAGGAGTACAAACGCAAGCTAGCCAGAGTGTCCCAAGTACGGAAAGAACTCAGGTCACGCATCCAGAACCTGCCTGATCTCTCTCGACTTCCCAATGTCACAGGCAGCCACGTACACCTGCCGTTTGCAGGAGACATCTACAGCGACGACTGATGACAAGAACATCCTTCCATAACCTCTACTTTTCTGTGAAATGAGGGGTAGGTCAGACTGATTGGTACTCTTGTAGTATTATTTTTGTATATTGTTGGAGAGTGTCACTAAAAATACTTTAATAATTTATGAAAAATGGTTGAAAAAGTTGATTTGTTTGCTATTTTATTGGCGAATGAACGTAAGGGTACATTTATAAAAGTGGCATCTGTGTCTGTTACATTGAAGAATGGATAACTACCTTATCTTTTGTAAAGATTTTAGTTGGGTGCCCTGTAAAAAACATGCTGAGATTTTTCTTATGTACCCTGTATTTAGTGTATATCAACGTATAATCAACACATAATTCTAATTTGAGACATTTCAATTGCCAGTGAGGGAGTGAAATGTGGAAATCACAAGCTTATGTATGCAGGAAGGTTGATGCAATTTAATGCAAAGTTAAAAGTGATCTTACTGTCCATTACATTTAAATTACCCACTCACAAAACAAGTCAAGTGGGGTTTTTTGAAGTAAATGGTAGTAACCTATTTTGTATTGGAAACATAAATCAAGCTACACTGAGCAGATCTTTAAGTGACTCAAAATATTGCAGTATTTTAGCATCATTTAAAAGTCAGTGCAAGAAACTATACAATCGACCAGTTTAGTTATGTTTCAAAATTGTAACTTTCTTTTTACAGCTGCTTAGTTTCTAAATTGAGGGACCATTCATTTGTACTCTAATCCCTTTCTGGAACATCCGTCTCCATTTAAAAAGGTTAATCCCAGAAATGTGAAACCATTTTACAGCTTTAATTAAATTGAAAGGTCATTCTCGAAACTGTCCCAATTGTTAAAAGCCCGTTATTAAAATTTGACAATGCTGCGTACCATCTGTACATGCAGCAGCACAATGATGCAGCCATGCTTTACAGCTTCTTCCACCAGGAAACCCCAGAGGCCAGCATCGGCTTCCAGCTCCCCACCTCCACCCGCTCCAGCAAACATTTCTAGATCTTGATTGTCTTTTCTCACAGAACAGGAGACAGTTTAGGCTTGTGTAGAAGTCAAACAGTGGAAAATTATTGCTGAGTTTCTTTTTTTAAAAAAGTCCTTTGCGTGGCAGAAATGGCTTTGTCTGCAGGTGGCTGAATTTGTGAGCAGTCTTTGTTACCATACTATGCACCAGCTTTTAAGTTCACCTAAAAACTTAAATGTACAGACAGGCATCTAGCAGATTGCCAGAAAGTTTAGGCTTTTCAGTCAATCAGAATTAGGCAGGTTATTGTTGAGAAGTGATTTAAAAAATGCCTATCTGTACCTTTGGCATTTAGATGACCTTAAAAACCTGGGCTGCAAGTGTTTGAGTTGGATGTGTCATCAAAGTATTTAATGATTGCGTTCTGTTCATGGGTTTGCACTTGTCAGGCATTGTTTAGCATGAGTCAAGTTCACAGTTTACAAGTTTAATACTGCTTCTTACAGGAAAGCACTTTATTTTTTTTTTTTAGAAAAATCTATTCTTCCTTTTCAAAAACCATGACAATTCGAAATAGTCCTGGAGTGAAATTGTTGAAAACAGTGATTTGTCACTTGTTATTGACTTCCTCAGGGCTAATGGCTAGAATACTTGTTGGGTATGAATGGAGAATAATCTTTCTCTTTAAAACAGATACACTTGGACATAAGAACCTCACTCCAGTTATCTTTTCTCATGGAAGTTGCCATGAATTAGACCTCAGGAAGGTAGGGAAAAAAACCCAAAAGATAAAAATACAAGCTGTTGATATAGCATTCCATAACATGCAATGTAGAATACTAATTTCATCAAAAGTTCTGACTGACAGACAGGAATGCTGAAAATAGTTCATCAGAGCTCACTAGCTGTCCAAAGATGTGTAAGTTTTGAGTGGCAATTTTCCACTCCATAGGAAAAAAAGCTAACTATAATGGATCCAGAGGAGTGTTTCTTTAGTTTAAGTCTCGTATGCAAAATTAAAGAACACTTATTGGCATCTTTTCAGTGTACATTCTTGGTAAGTAAATGAATGTTCGAGTAAAATTTTGATGTTTTAAGTATTTCTGTTCTGTTAAACAGCTTACAAGTTCTTATATACATGTATGTGCATTATAGTTTCAGCTAAAGCTCAGTCTCGTTCAAGTACAGCATCAAAATTGTGGTAAATACTGAACCAGCTTAATCTATTAAGAATTATAAAACAAATCAGAAAACAAGAAGGATAAACAGTGAGTTCATGGTTGAATCCCATCCACGGAGAACTTAATTTGTACCCAGAGGTGATTATAAGTGCAGTGACGTGGCTAGAATGCATTGAAGGATCTAAGTCTTGCATACTGAAAGCCATAGGGAATTAAGCTTAAACAGTCTTTTGCTACCATAATTAAAAATAATTGTAATAATGAAGTTGAATGCTGAATTTCCTTGATCTCTCTAGAGTGTTAGAAAAGACATGACACTTCCTTCACTAGACTTGTTTTTCCTATTCATAACTCTTAGTGATAATGTTGCTTATCTACAGGTAATGTAGAACTGATACAAGAATGAGGAAAAATCTCAACTTCTTCTTGATGTATATAAGTTTTAATTTTGAGAGAATGCTATTTTCTGGATATACTTTTCTTTATTTTACTGTGAAATTGTTTAATTCAAGGAATATTTCATAGCTGGGTTTTTGGAAATGATCCCTCAAGATTTGTTTGGAAAAGAGGACATGCGGAAGGTAAAGGTCACTTTTATAGCAAGTGTCATATGTTAGTGGTACGTTGTTTTTTATTTATATGGGAAAAGCATCAGGTATCAACTAGTTAGAAGATTCATGTTGTAACTGTAATAGTATAGCAGGAGATAACATGATATGATACAAATGCAGCCCTGTAGTATCAAAAAATACCTCCAAATTCTCAGGTTCTAAAGCTCAATGTGCGTATTTCTGACATCTCAGGAAGAAAAGAGGCTGGGTGGGGAAAGGAAGGGTGCCTAGGAGCTGAAAGGGAGAACATGCCAGGATGGAAATGAAAAGCAAAACAAATGTCAGCTTTTGTCAAAGCAGAAATAGCAGTGCGAGGCTGGGCAGCGCAGTGTTCTAGCTGTAGATGGGATTATACAATAGGACTGCCTTGGGGCGTTTCCGCCTTGAGAAAGAAAATGTGTGGGTGGACCCTGCCCGTCTCTCCTAATGAGGTCTGACTCTACTCCAACCAGAATGCCCACCCTACAAAAGGCACAATTGTAAAATATCTGAACATTTTTCATCTAATAATAAAAGCATAATAATCAGATTATTTGCTTCACTGTATTGCACTTTCATTGAGCATTCTCTGAAAAAAAGCAAAGAGTTCCTGCAGTTCTTTGCTGTGTGAGAATGCTTACCTTGGAGGTCACTGGGACTGCTTATATATTCTAGAGTTTGCAGGGTCAAGCTGTGTTTTTGCAGAATGTTTTGAAAGATATCAGGAATATTACCCCACTTCTGTGGTTTTAAAAATAAACATGAAGTCCTTAGTTACAAAAATTACTATTCTTAGGAATTGTGTTTCATTACTCCTTTTGAAAATTAAATAAGCTACAACCTGCAGTAACACTAGCTTGTCTGTTTCACTCCATTAATGTTCGTATTAATATATTAGAACACCTCAGTTAATCCCTAGCAACACAACCTGAACGACATGCTTATGACGTATTTTATCTGAGTAGTCCTCTGAATGTTGAACTGAGAGCTTTCATTATGGTAGAACTACATTTCTGTTTACCTGAAGTTTAAAAATCGTTGTATTAGGACTTCCAGTACTGCTCTCACAAGTCGGTGGTGACTCAGTCTGGTACTTCACACGCGTAGGGTGCAGTACCCCCCTCTGCAGAAGACCGTGGAAGACATGGAAATCGTGCTGAGGCTTGACTGGCTTTCTGCAGAAGAGCTGGGTTTCAGCCTCTTGAACCATAAGCGAATAGATTCGTGGGTGTGGGGGTTTTTTCGGTGGAAAAATTAGTGAACTAGAAAACCAGCACGTCTAAAATTTGATGGCTATGTTTATAAAAACTTAGGGCCAGGTCTGCTCATTACTCGTGCATATAATCACCATGACTATTCCTGCAAGTAAAGAGAGCAGACTCAAATGTAGTGTCTGAAGCGGAATTTTTCTTTAATGAATGACCAGTTTTGTCTCGGCTCCTATTTCAGTGTGTCATTTACCTTGATTAAGTAGTAAAATCTCCTCCATCTTGTTATTTAGAAATCTAATTCTGATTTCATCTTTACAATATTTAAAGTATCCTACTAAGCATGATGTTTTTGTGGGAATTTGCAGAAGTTCAATAGCACTCATTACTTGTTTGCAACAGAAATAGACTCATTTGTTAAAAGCTAACAAGAAATTTTGAAATGTAAAGATGTTTCATTATTGTGCTTTTCTGACAGAACGTGTAATCCTTGTGTAATTTATGTCCTCGGAATAACACCTGTATGTACGCTCTTTCATATTTAATAGAATAAAACGTTGTAAAAACATCTTTTGAATCATTGTTCATTGCTTGCCTACTCAGGCTCACGGTGTGAAGTGGCTTGAGTGTAATGGCTCCCTGTACCTGGGAGTCCACCAGAATCTCAGCGTGATGCTGGGGAAATGGTCAGTACTAATTCTGAAGTCTCTTACTCTCTGTATTTACATTTTGTGTGACAATTTTCCATGAGGAAGCAGTGCATTAAAAAAGCGTGAGGTCATATCTCTAGAACTGTAAATTTCTTAAAAAGAAATGTTGTTTGTATACCATCTAGTCTGGCCAAAGTTTGCATTTCGGGGGGGAGCTGGGTGTGAGGGAACCGGTTGTAAGATGCCAGCTGGAGGTTCCCAGTACTCAAAAGTGGGAAAATGACTCAAACTGTTGTTTCAAAATAAAATACGCTTTAGTTGAGCTGGTTATACTACGACCTACTTTGTAACGTTTTCAATATACAGTGTGGTGCTATCACTGCCAATGATATACAAACCATTGCGTGAGCAGAGAAACAGCTCTCGCTCTGTAAGTAAACACCTCTGCATGCTCGACAGAGAACCTTCTTTGTCTTCCTTTACAAAGTCCGGGTGAAATTCTGGCCTCGCTGAGAGCAGCGAGGCCGTTTCCCCTCTCCAGAGCCGTTCCTCCAGCTCGGCCGTAGCGCTGCATGGCAGCGGCATGGCGGGGGCTCAGCAGCAGGCTGCTGCAGCCGACAGCGAGCCTTCGGCGTTCCGTCCGGAACGGGAACGCAATGCATCCCCAAGGGAAGAGCGCATCAGATGCGTATGTGTGCACGTGTATACGTGTGTGTGTACATGTAGTCATCCATCTGAGGGGTGTATACATACTTACATACCTATATATATGTGTATATATGCATCTGATGTGTGTACATGTACGTATATACCCCCACACATCATCTGTAGAGAGATGTATATGCATATATACATACGTCTGTGTCTCTCTCAATACACCAACTCTGTGACAGCCCAGTAACAGAGAGAGACTGTGAGAGGCTTAGGCGTGCCGCAGAAGCACTTCAGATGACAGAACACACCAACACTATTTCTGCCCAGTGTTTTGAAGCACACTCGCAGAACAAGGACTGGCACGTACTGAATGATTTTTTTTTTTCCTTTTTTCCCCACAGTAAGGTCTGACAGCTTGCAGTAGTGATCCCTTATAACAACACATCTGGACGTGCCTGACAACTCTGGTAATTACAAAGAAAAATATGTTGTTTGGAGCATGGCGAGGCTCTGCCTGTGTTAACAAATAGCACGCTGCAGCAGTAATGCACTCGGAGTGCAAAGTACCCGCAGCTCCGTGCCTGCCAGCGACAAGACACTTCTTGGAGCTGTGTGCTTCAGACTAGCTCTCCTGTGACCCTGTGGACAGGCTGCCTGGTTGCAGGACGCTGGTTGTGCCCCGGCTCACGCCTTTTACCTGTAGTTTTGTCCAAAACCAGTGTGACTCATGGACTCCGAGATCGCCCAGTATTGCGTAAAAAGCACAGTAAACGGGGACCAGTGGGAGATCTGCTTCAAAAGCATACCCTCGATTTGATCCAACACACTAATGTTGTGGCACCATAAAACATGGCGAATGCCCACGCTGCTTTCACGTAAGCCTCACAGGAAGCGCAGCAGTAGAGCACCTAATGCATGTACTTTTAATATAAAAATCTATTGCAAGCCTTGTTTTTCAAACACTTTTTTGTAATGCACATTTTCCATCAACAAGATTGATGTGTTTTTCCAGCAGTCTGGATCGTAAATACAGCAACAACAGAGAATTAATGCCAAGTTCTACAGTGGCAAAGGCGTAACGCCAAGGTCCGTTATTTTATCAAAGCACGACAGTTAATTTGATCCTACACGTATGCAAGAAACAAACAGCAGCGAACCCTTCAAAGTTACTGTGCAAGCGTACAGGAGATATAAAAAGGTGACATGCCAGTCTCCGAGACCCTCAGCAGAATTTGCAGCTCACTATTCTGCCCTGCCCCCGGACTGCTTTCAGGTCTGCCAGCTGACTTGCTGGTCCTGTTTCTTAAGCGGTGTTCATTGAGCCCAAGTACACTGAAAGGAAACTATTCATCAGAACACAAAAAAAATGGAAAATACAGACCTTTCAACCCAAGAATTTAAATATTTTAAACTGATTCTCTTTTCAGAGGGGAAATGTGAACCACAACTTGTAGAGCTGTCACTGCAGAGTATACGCAGGGCAGGCTGTGAAGTCAGTCCTGAGTGGTGACATTCTACTGTCGCTTCCTCACCTCGGCGCTGAACTGAAAATGTAAAATCTGACAGTGGAGACCGCTTAAACCTTGATAATTGTCTATTCACATCAAAACATGTTGGTGCAACAAGTTGGCTACTGTCCAGGACACACCTAGTTTTCCAGACTGCAGTGCAGGAAGGAAGCAACTCTGAAGCCTGATAAAACTGAAAGACTTGCAAGACCGTGGTTCTCTCCTAAGTCATTCCTGAACGACACCGAAGTGACCCATTTTGGTAGTACCCGAGCAACTGGACAGGAAGCATCCCTTGTGCTTTATGACTGTGCCACTCCCGCAGCAGTAACGAATCAGGGTGCTGACAGCAGCCCAGCCTGGAGCTGTCAGTCGATACATCCCCACATTAGAGTGCATTTTACCAGGTCCTGCTTTATTCTGGGACCAGTATCATCTGCAGTCCAAATCACAGACAACATTCTTAAGAAAAGGAAGAAACTGAGTCTGGTGATAGACTGTTTTACGTCTCTTTGTATGAGTACTGTCTTAAAGAGTAAGTTATTTTGGAACCTTTGTAAAGGCTGTGCTAAAGGCCATGCTTAAATTACCACAGGTATCAAGACAGTGACCCTACAGGACACTACCTTAAATCTTTGAAAATGCTGTACCTACTACAGACAGTGCCAGTGGCAGTGTCCTTGTTTTTCTCAAACATGCAAAGCACTCTACTGTGATGCACTACCTTAACAACAGTATGAGACTGACATGGAGGAAACCGCAACAATTCTACGCTGCTCCCCACCCTGAAATTGCTTTCAGGTCTGCCAGCGTATCCGTTGGTGCTGCTGGACCCACTGATGGATCCAGTATGGTCAGCTTCCTCCAAGGACAGATCCCGGCTTTCAATTCTTGGGCCATGAGAGACTGCAAAACACGTTCAAGATTCCCATGTGTACCAGACCGGCTATTTTCTCATCTCCCTCTTGCGGACAATCGGTCCCCTCAGAAACAGAGCTTGCTGCTAAAACATACAGTCTACGCTTACGCAGGGTACATGCTGTTAGCTTCAGTTTTAAAGAAAGCACTTTGTGGATTCGCAAAAACTGGAACAATACTTACTGCTGTAATCTTTATTACTTTGAAATAATGAATAACTAAAGTAAAGTCAAGAAGGTTTTCAAATCTGCCTTCTGGCTTTTCTCTTTTTCTTCGAGGTTAAGCATCCGTTTCAGCTTAGAAAAGTGAAATTTGGGGTTTCGGCGAGTCTTGGAAGCAGATCTGGTTGTCGCCTGTCCAGATAGACATGTTCTGAAAAACAAAAGACTTGTGTCTTAAAGGTGAGGAATCAGAATTAACATAAAGTAACTACAAAATGACACATATATAATATGAGCAAAAAATTTTGAACATAGTGTACTTTCATGTGAAGGCAAGTAGTTAGTATATAAATTTTAAGCCGGACATTTCACATTAATGACAAAACCATGACTGTGTGCTCCATGCACATAGCCGCTTTTCATTAGAATCTTTTGATTTTAAAGGTTGGAAAGTTACAACTGATGTCCTCAATCAGACCACTAAAGGAAAATACTTAGTTATCAATTTAAAGTTTATTACTGATCTGAAATCAGTACATGAGGCCCTTTCCCAGCAAGACATGATACACTCTACTCAGCAACGCGCCTCTTTGAATAGGTGGGAAACGGGTACCTGGGAAGCGATGAGGGACTGCTCCCTTTAGATCCCAACCAACTGCAGCTTACAGGTGTCGCTTTGCTTGCAGACTGACTTTTTACATCTGGTGTCCTCAGGCTAGATTTAATACTTGGAGTGCCAGAATTGCGTGCCTTGGTAGCCAGAAGATCCCTGCTTTTACCATAATGTCTTGTTGTTTTGTTGCATGAGTTGCAAGTAACCAGCTATGGAGAGAATAAACGAAATATCAACCATTCTTCCATCTTTCCACCTTTATGTTATAAAGCCGTTGAATTGAATGAATGTGAAGCCAAGAATTACCCAAACTATTCTCCAAATATCATGACATGAGTTAAATATTTGCTTAAGTGAGACACAGAGATATTAAAAAGCAACACATACTTTACACCGAATATTTTCACTCAGGTTTCTTAAGCCGAAGACATCCGATGGGTTTATCTAGAAATGACTCCAGTCCCTGAGCAACTAATTTCAGGAGACCGTAACTCTGAATGTAGCGCCGTACAGTGAAATACGGAAAACAACGTCAGAACAGGAAGATGAAACAGCACCTGAACTGGATGTCTGATATCTTGAGTATACTTAAGGGGCATTCATATTTTGCTATAAAACAGGACATACAGAGTGATCTAAACTCCCTAGCACATTGTATCCCGAATGAAGTTATATTACATGCTTTCCAGGGAGTCTTGAGAGAAAACATTTAAATTACCAAACTCTCAGAAATAATCATCCATAAGTAACAACAGCAGCTCTCAGTGAACAAAGAGGCTTTCTGTTGGTGCAAAAAACACCTACTACAATACGGAAGAGGTTGCAAACAAAGGGCATGTTCTCTTCTCTCTGTTTACTCCTAGGCTGCAGGGAACTTCCAGCAGCACAGTATGCTGCAGAGGTCCATCAGAACAGAAAATGTCAGACAGTCGTGGAGACTGTCAGGGATTCCTAACACCCCTGACTGCCATGGCAACTCCTCTGATTAAGAGACGTCAGAGTCATACAGCCAGACAACTTTCTGAGGCACACTATTACACTGACTGAAAAACAGAGTTGTGTGATCTTTCTAGTTAAAAAAATATATTCAAAAGAATGTCACAAAACTGTCTAAGCAGTTTTGAAAACATCTATACCAAATCATTCTTCATTTCAAAGTGTGTAAATTTACCTACATTCAGACTGCTTAGAAACAATTACACTTAGAAATGCCGAAATGAAACATTTTCAGTTCATTGTTTTGACTGTCTCTAGACATTGCTTTGTCAGCCTAACAAACTAAAGAAAGAGAAAGATAATTAACTTAATACAGCTCAAGTACCCATGTATTTTTAGTTCTTCTAAATGAAGCTCAGATGGGAAAAAAACCCATCATCATATGACAGTTCAGCACTCCACGGAATACAGATGGAGGTGAACGCCTTACAGCGCCGGAACCAGTGGATTAATCGTAGCACTGCACAGCCAGTTTCCATTCCCTGAACTGCATACACAGTTAACTCCAAAAATGTTAACAGCCCTGAAATAGTTCCTAATGTTATCTGCCGTTTCATGGCAGAAGCATTCTCAAATCAAGTTCCACTTGCTAAGAAAAGTATCATCAGAAGCACAATCTGTCCTACTGTTGCTTGCTTTAATTTTCAACCAGACTTGGAAGTTTCATTTTCGCAGGTCTCAGGTATTAGATTACAGGGATCTACATTGCTAATTTTGAAAGCTGTCAGTTCCTGACAGTATTTTAAATACTTAAGACCAGAAATACTTCAACCATAATCCACAGCACAAATGCAAACAGAACTGAGCAGAACGCAAATGCAGCAAACAGTAATTACATCCCAGGATTAGAATGTCACCCAGAGTTTAAACTGGACCTATTTAAAACTGAATTTTAAACTACTGATATGAATGCACAGTGCATCCTGTGAACCCCTCCAGCTACAGAACACATGTAACAACCCACCAAAATTCCCTAGGACACTGTTCATTTGTTGTCTGAAGAGACAGTTCTTCACGTACACTAGAAGTTTGGGGGGGGGGGCAGGGAGCAAAGATCTTCTCAGATGCCCTCCTCTGGCTATTTTTTGCTGCTCAACTACAGTCTACAATTTGGAGAGAGTAATAGCAAGTGTGTCTTTCTGGAGCGCCTTTTTTTTGCCCTGACAGCTGAGAACCTCTGTGATACTTCCTCAGTTTAATTTTGTGTTATTGACTCTATCAATTTTTGGTTTCGCACAACCAGCAGAGTCTCATCTGAGAAAATGCCAAGTGTGCCAGCAACTGCCAGGCACAATAGGGTGCTGTCTCATTTATTAAGGCATCCATTCACATAACCTGTTTTAATAGTAGTGTGTGCCTTGGAAACACTAGATTAAATATATGCTATTATTCTTCAAATAATAGTAATTAGTATAAAAAATAGCAATTAAGTCTTATATTCCTGAGTAATTTTAGGAACAGGAACGGAAGCCTCAAGAGCAACATTAACTTGTTTAAATTACCCATGTGGTTTAGTTTTGAAAGACTTCCTATAAACAGTAACATTCAGACAAATGTAAAAAATTGGATTTGTACAGAAGGCAACAATAATCTGATGTAGCCATGATGGTCTACTGCAATAAACAAAGTAAAGCTCAGAAGTTGTAAATATATCTATTTTTAGACAACTGATAAAACTGAAAACACCTGACAACCTATCAGTCACTCAAGGCCCTCCTTCAGAGCTGAAACAAAGGCAGTAAATACTGGCAAAGCCAGCCTGACTGCAATCAGTGGCATGCTTGTCGTCTTCGATATATTTTGGGGTATTCTTAGCAACGGATTTCTCAGGACTCCAGTGCATTTCAGGACCTACGCAGCTGTATTAAGGCTAGGAATCTAGCAGAGTTGCCTGGTCCTAACTCTGCCACATTCATAGGAAAAAAAGAACAGGCAAAAATCTGCCACACCTGCCACATCTGCAAACCTAGGCAAAAGATACAGTGGGCGACAGCAGAAATACCACAGCTTCCTGACAGGACAGAATACTTCAATTTTCAGCAAGTTCTTAGACATCTGCAGAGACCGCTGCTAAAGAAAAAGAGATCAGAGGGAGGGCAGAGCTGTTGGTGTAGCTTCTGTGACACATGGGGTTGGGGTTTGCTTGGGGAGGAAGCTTACTGTTCTTGTCACTGTGCTCGCAATCTCTCTGTTCTGGAGGGCAGGTTTTAAAAATTTTGATTGTGAATGGAAGTTATCCCAAAAGAGAGTTACGTGCTCACGAAGAAAGAAATGTGTGGGTGTGAGCTCCACTTCCAGTATCTTCTTTTTTATGCCACTGAAAGGTTTCAGGGAAATATCACGTATTTGGCAGTTCCAAGTAAATATCCTTACCAGAACGTTTCTTGACTCCCTGTACTTCTTCAAAAGCTTTGTCTGTTTCATATTAAGTCTATGGTTCTTCGCCTCTCTTTTAAGAACTTTCTCTATCTGTGGAGTGACTTTCATCTTTGGTTTAAGACGCACTCGGTGGCTGTCAGGCACCAGGAACTGGAAGCAGTAAGGACATACCCTTTCTAACCCAGGTTCATTATCTACAGAAGAATAAAAGTAAGAGAGTAAAACTTATTAAATAATCGCATTTTGCAGGCAAACTTTAAAATAGCATGCTTCTATTTTAACATTATTGAGGTAGGTATGGTTTTATTTTGAGATACAACTAGAACAAGAGAGGAAGCCGAGCACTCCGCCAAGCGCAATTCACACCGGGTGTATGCACAGCGTAAGTTTATGCAATACAGAATTGCAGAATGTTCGGGGTTGGAAGGGACCTCTGTGGGTCATCTAGTCCAACCCTCCTGCCCAAGCAGGGTCACCTACAGCAGGCTGCACAGGACCTTGTCCAGGCGGGTCTTG
>Ga0065711_1041853_pt1 | contig 15829 bp, 10 predicted proteins | sample Hoacrofraction12_FD_59098 | JGI IMG/M metagenome (GOLD analysis project Ga0065711, IMG submission 59098) | Hoatzin crop microbial communities from Cojedes, Venezuela - Epithelial fraction 12 v2 (version 2) | ecosystem: Host-associated > Birds > Digestive system > Esophagus > Crop | place...
GACGGAGCACTGGAACAGGCTGCCCAGGGAGGTTGTGGATTCTCCTTCTCTGGAGATATTCAAGACCCGCCTGGACATGGTCCTGTGCAGCCTGCTGTAGGTGATCCTGCTTCGGCGGGAGAGTTGGACTAGATGACCCACAGAGGTCCCTTCCAACCCCTACCATTCTGTGATTCTGTGATTCTGTAAAAGATATGTGGTGTTGTAGACCAGGTCTTTCCATAATTCTGGAGTGTTTAGATTCTGGACTCCTTGCACCAGCCAGACCTTTTGTATTTCACTTTATCTCAATTTCCCAGATGTAAAAGTCAAGTTGGTACCAATATGCCACCTATGATAGGTAGCAATGAGCTTTTGAAGCTTGGCTAGGTTAATCCTGTAACCTTTGCAGTGCAGACTTGCATCATCATACTCACAAATCTGTGCACATTATGTTGGAAAGAGTCATCTGACTTAGGTACAGCTGTGGTTTCTACCACCTGTGTAGTGCCTCAGTGCCAAGTTAACCTTCAATTTGCTGATTACAAGAATATCATGAGGAAGTAATTACTGGGGTTTTGTTTGCTTTTCTCCTTGTGAAAAAGAGATCTGTAAGTTCAAACATGACAATATACTGTCATCACTGAAGTGAGAATAGATCCTCGTCAAACTGCCTCTTTAATAGACTAAGTTAAAAAAAGTACAACTTTTAACCTGTTTACTGACTAAGGTCTACATTTGTAAAATGAGTTGTGCTTCTGAAGACCCATTTCTCTCCATCAAATATAAGGGAATATTTTCCTTTCAGCTTCAGTGAGATCAGGATTTAAGCCTAAGAGACTTGTCCATGTATAGAAATAAAGCAAGTGGTATCTAGTGCAAATCTTGTTCTAACATCTTTAGCACAAAACCTTCCCTGCAAAATTTTCCTGTTTGGTTCTCCTTTGCCCTGTGTCATGTGACAGTTGAAGTCCTTGTAAATCTTCCCACTGTGAATAGTCCTCATGCTGTCATGGCACGAATTACCGCACAAAGCTCACAGCAGTGGACAATCAGACAATTTAAGAGAAAACTATTGCTGCATTTTAATATCCTTTCACTAAATGGAGGGCTTTGCCACAACTTCAACGCTCTGATGAAAGTTCTTTTGTACAATTGATGTCCATGTCATTTTGTACAATGTTATAAACATTTATTGTAAGTAAAACATCTCTTCAGCATTCTCAGCAAGTATTTACAAACAGCATCCATATGGTATTTTCAATATTTTATGTTAGTATTTGAGTTAGTGATATAATGTCAGCAGGAGCTCTGAGGCTGGCATGATGGAAATCGAAAACTGCTATCAACATTAACACTGCATTCCTGCTGTCTCTTCAATAGCTCATGACAAATGTCAATCCTAATCTTGCCCTGCTGATATAAAAAATGCCCCCAAAACAAATGGTAATATAGAAGTCATTTGAAAACAAAAATAAAATGGTAGAAGTCTTGAGTATTTAAATTTTAAGCAGAAATGGATACTCCTGAATAATGCTGTTTCAAAGGAAGGCAAAATACCTTATGTCTGCATAGTCATTGGACGTCAGGAAACAAAATAATAAACAAAAAATCCTGTTTCTGTTCCTGGTTTAATCAGTTATTGGTTGCAACATTGCAGAAATATTTTTCATGAAATGGAGAATGTGATGGGAATGGAAATCAGAGTCCCTGCTCTGGAAAAAATAAAAAAATACTTGTTGTGAAATGGTAAGTCAGTGAAAAAACATTGCATTCTGTGTGACAGAAAATATGTTCTTTCAAAGAGGTATATCAGAGCGATTTTTTTGGCTGTCTTCACAGCAATAGAGTTACCAGATGGAAAACATAGTGCTTTGATGAATTCAGTCTTCCTTGCTGGAAAACTTAAACATACACTTTCCTAAAGCCGCCTGCATCCTACCTACATGAGGGTAGAAACGCACTGCAGAAGGATCTGGACAAACAGGGTCAATGGGCTGAGGACAACTGTGTGAAGTTCAATAAGGCCAAATGCTGGGTCCTGCACTTGGGTCACAACAAACCCATGCAACACTACAGGCTTGGGGAAGAGCAGCTGGAAAGCTGCCCAGCAGAAAAAGATCTTGGGGTGTTGATTGACAGCTGGCTGAACATGAGCAAGCAGTGTGCCCAGGTGGCCAAGAAGGCCAACAGCATCCTGGCTTGTATCAGGAACAGTGTGGCCAGGGAGTAGGGAACTGATGGTGCCTCTGTATTCAGCACTGGTGAGGCCGCACCTTGAGTACTGTGTTCGGTTTTGGGCCCCTCACTACAAGAAAGACATTGAGGTGCCGGAGTGTGTCCGGAGAAGGGCAGCAAGGCTGGTGAGGGGTCTAGAGAACAAGTCTTACAAGGAGAAGCTGAGGAAACTGGGGCTGCCTACTCTGGAGGAGAGGAGGCTGAGGAGGGACCTTATTGCTCTCTACAACTACCTGAAAGGAGTTTGTAGTGAGGCAGGTATTGGTCCCTTCTCCCAACTAACTAGCAATAGGATGAGAGGCGATGGCCTCAAGTTGTATCAGGGGAGGTTTAGATTGGATATCAGGAAAAATTTCTTTACTGAAAGAGTGGTCAGACCTTGGAACAGGCTTCCCAGGGAGGTGGTGGATTCACCATCCCTGGAGGTGTTTGAAAAACATGTAGATATGGCACTTCGGCATATGGTTTAGTAGCCATGGTGTTGTTGGGTCAATGGTGGGACTTGATGATCTTAGAGGTCTTTTCCAACTTTAATGATCCTATGATTATGTGATTCTATGATCTTTTCAGATATCAATAAACCAGGCTAGGTTCAATTCTTCATTGTGGTACTCTGTGTTTGACTCTGAAACCAGGTATGGCAGAGCAAAACCAAACAGAATGCAAAGACTACAGAATAGCTTTAATGTAACTTTGTGTCACTTTTCTGAGTGGCAGTGTTATAGTACTTTGGATGGTTGGCCCATCTGCAAGTTAGACTATTTAATGGTGAAAATTGAATCTCACAGCAAGAGGCAGCTGTGGTAGGTAATACATATGGCTGCATGAAGTCTGGATGATAAGTGATCCCAACCAATCTCTGAGGTCCACAGTTGGCAAGACTGTCTTGGTGTTAGCACAGCCAGAGGTCTCGTCTGTCCTGACACTGCAGCTTCTTCATGAGATTGTTTTGGACTCTGAAGATCGTATTGCATACAAATCAGATAATGTCTGTGTTGGAAAACTTTAAAATCAGAGAGGGATTAAAAATTTTATGTCTCTAGTGCTGACATAATCCACTTCAAATAACAATACCAGGTCCCATGACATATGGTGAAAATGAATTTGTCCCTCAGTCATTAGGACTAGCTCACTTTGGAGCTGGCTGGCCACATCCACACAGAATGGTTTGAATGTGGTGGGTCCTATGATATAATTCCAGATTTTTTTGTGTAATTGTTATCTTCAAGTATCTGCAGTAGTAAGAAGTCTATGTTGCAACTCACTGGAGTAGCATACAGTATTTGTTGCATACCGTGTTCAGTGGCATAATGGTCTGTATCAGAAGGAGAATACTGATGAGCTGCAGAGAATTGTTAGAGATAAGCATGATTTTAGCTATACTGCTTAGTGTAAAGAGTGTCTGGAATGACCTATATCCCCAGAACCACATCCAGCTTTTGTCTTAGAGGAGTAAATCCATGAGAGAAATATCTTGCATATAGTGTGGGCAAACAGCTAATTTGACCATGTCAAGAAACAACACACAAACCCAACACAATTCACAACTTTGTTTAGATTTCCTAGACAAGACACCAGTAATTAATCCAAAATAAAATTTACAGAGTGGAAAATTTAATACATGTATGGGCATGTTTTCCTCTCTAGACACACTGGCAAATTCAGCTGAGGGAGAAAATGTCCTTATACCGGATAAAAAGGAGAACAATAAAGCAGCTGCTTCTTGATAATTTCTTTCCAGGGTTATGCCAAGGTTACCTAATTCTTCTTTGGAATGAGTACAAGCTACAATACTGAATAGTATAATCAGAACTCTGAAAAAAGTAGTTCCAAATCTACACATTTCAGGGACACCACTTTCAAGTGATGATGGTAACAATTTTGCTGTTTCTAGTGAAAGGCTACAGGCCTTGACTCTGTGTGCACAATATGTTCCCTTTTTCTCATAACAGGATTTTGAGTGTAAGAGAGCTTAGGGAACAAGAACTGAAGAAGGGAATCTGAGTGAATTTTTCCTTTCTCTGAGATAGCTGTTCTTCATAATAGCCAGATGGTCTCACTGAACCATGTACAAAAAATACAAAGAAATAAAATTGACTATAGCTCTCTTGTGAGTAGGTCTTTACTTCAGAGTTAGCCTTCATTCTTTTTTAGCAATTACTCCTAGTTGCTGTCTTGTTCACAAGAGGTCATTGTGACTCAAGTGCTACCTGATGTGTCTAGGACTGGGTTAGACCTCATCTTGTGTTTCAGTCAGCTGAAAATTGCATTGCAATTAACCCCTACTATCCAGACTATAGTGAGGTTCCAGACTGAGTAGCTCAAGTGCAGGTAGTCCTGCCATGATTTTAGTACTAGATCAAGAAGAGGAAGACAGACACATTGCCGTATAATGAATGGAGAAAAATCATAGAAGAATGGAGCTTGTTCAGCTTAAAAAACCCAAAGGACTTTCAATAAGGATGAACTGAACAACACAGATCAGGTATACGTCTATTTCGCAGTGAAACCTTACCTATAGGAGAGGCCACAAGCACAGTATATCTAGATCCTGCTGATTTTCTAATCCCATCATTTTCTTATTGACTGTCTGGAGACAATCAACACGAGTGTGTCTGGCATTTAACCAATACAGCGAGTACAGCGATGCTAAAGTGTTCTGGACATAACTGGTTACATTCTTGTAGGCTTGTAAACTAGAAAATTGTTTGGAGTGCTCTTGAGTAAAGCCTGGGTCTACTCTCGATAAATAGCTATATCTTCCTTTAGACACTGAGAGGGCCATTTACCTGATGGTGTTGGAACAAAGCTTTCTAAGTGATCATAGTTGTTGAATTTTGTAGTAAATGCACATTTGGAGGTGTTGTGGCCTACTTGCATTCCTTGAAAATACATTTGCCTCACTCCACTAATGATCTGGTCATGAAGGTATTCAGTGTGCTAAGACCTACCTGCAATGAATTGTTATATCCATGTAAAACTATTCATTTAGTCTCTTGGCTCCCCATCTATCTGCTTTGTGAAGAAAGAAAAGGACTTCTGCCTCTATCCAAAGATTAGATCTTTACATTTTATTTCTGAGATAGACATTTCAATTCGTAACGTTTGCAGGAACTCCCTGTCAGCCACTGCGCCCTTTGAGGATCTGCAAGCACAGTGGAGAAGACTGACTCCTAAATTGTTGTATCCACTCGTGGCAAGATGGAAACTTTTCTCTTACTGTCTGCTTCTGGGACAAACACATTATTGGATCATAGATCCTACAAGGTTTTGAGCTCAGTGAAGTCCGGGCTGTTTTGGTCCTCAAAGAAGAAAGGTCAGTCTTACTGATCCTGCAATTTTGCTGACCTCTGGTTCAACTCAGAGCTTCGCTAAAGCTGCTGCGGTGCGCTGGAACTAAAGGACCCGTTAGCTAGGATCCATGCTCAGAGGACATACAATACAGATCAGCTGTCTGCAAGTTTATGAGTTAGACCTCAACATCCTCTGTTAAATTCTCAGTTTCCCCTAACTATTAGCTCCTGGCTTTCATCACAGTATTCCTCTCAAAGGCTCAAATTCCCTTGAATTCATTCTGCAGAGCATGCTCTATGTCTTTTAAAACAAAGCTGTTACCTCCTTCGGCTGCTAGTTCCATTAGGATCCCCATTCCTACTGTGCCTTGAACCACACCCCCACATTTCCTTTCTATTTTAAGTCCTGTGCATGTGGGTAAGTGTCATGTCTCCTTAGTTCCTCATGGGGTTGTTGAGTCACACTCTTTCATTTTGGTGTCATGATATAGCATTGTGACTAAAAAGTACATGAAACCTAATGAAATGATACAGGGTATTGTCTCTGGCAATTTCTAAGCACTGATATTATATTTTTGTATTTTTGGAGACAGGAAATTAATTTGTGTGCTACAGTTTCAACTCAATAATTTTTTTTTGTACCCTTATCTCTTGTCAAGAAGCCGGTCTGTATTTGTAGACACAACAATATATATCTCATTTACTCTGTTTGACAGGATTCGTAGTATGAATAATGCTGAACTTCAGAAAAGTGAGGATGTAAAAGCTATTTGTTCGTGCAGATCAGCATGTAGAAAAAATCATGAATTATTTGTTAGGAACAACATTTGCTTGAGAGATCTCCATTCAAAGTTCATATTTTTCCTGCAGGCTAAAAATTAGAAGGAAAGTCATTCCTGACATTTTGCAGTTGGGAGTCACAGTTGTTTAGCTCCAGTTAAATGAAAATGTCGTAGGAAGCTTGCACTCACAGAGTGTATTGAATAGGAGCTAACCCATTAGTGATAATGGATAGTGTATCCTGGAAACTAGATGTTTATCAGCTTTTTTATAAACAGTAATGAATTAAGCCTAATCCCACCTCTGAGGCAGATAAGTATTATTAACTCCTTTTTCTGGATGGAGATTGAAAGTCTTGGAGAGGTGAAGTGATTTGCCCAAGGCCACACTTGAAATGGCAGTACAATCCAGCATTATTAACTCTAAGACCTTTTTAACTGCTCCTTATTGCAAAAGTAGTATAAATGAATGGGTTTAGTTCTTTCATTTCTGAAAAGTAACTAAATTTTATTTCTACTATGTAACTAACAGAGAACAGATATGTTACATTTTATTTTATTGAAATATAATAATAATAGTAATAGTAATAATAGAAAAGTAGTGGTTATATACAGTCATGATGAAAATTTTATATAAAAGGTATCCCATTCAAGTACGGATTCACATAAAATTCCAACCAGAAATGACACTACAATTAAGATTAACATTAACCTGATCTGATCCAGAATCTAAATAGTTTGTTTTTTTGACCCAGCACAAATAATGTCATATTTTAATGTAGGAATATTGATATAGTTTATTGGGAAACGTTGAAAAGAAAAGATCTGATTATTTTACTTCATTTTTTTGAGAGGGTGGAAAGGAGCAAAGAAGCTATCAGAATTCCCTAGTCATTGTCATTTTTTTTATACTGGGTGATAATTGTTCTGAGGAGGCAGAAGTGGTCAGGAGCAATAGAGAGAGTACCACCTGTTACAACTGTGTCCACTGTGCTGCAATTTGCATTAACACTGGAAGCATATTCAAATGCTATTGTCTGGCACTTCTTACCAATGTAAATACATTCTGTGGAATAGTCTTGGCATGTTTGCCAAGTCCCCGCCTTGGTGATTGTGGGGGCACTTTTTTTTTGACATTTTAAGGGTTTTAAGCATCTTTTATCTGGCAAACTTTCTGGTACTGTTTTCATGGTAAAGAACATAGTGTTCAAACTCAGGATTATCACTATCACAAATCAAGATTACCATGCAGCTGGATTTCTCAGGTTCTATCCTCTTGTTTTGTTTTGTTTTGTTTTGTTTTGTTTTGTTTGTTTAGTGTTTATGTATGTAGTTTATGTTGGTGGAATACAAGCATGTTTTTCTGTTTATCCAGATTTCAGGGCATCAGACAGACTATGTGGAGCTTCTGGGAGTCACTAGATGCCCTTCCTGTGTCCGAGTGAATTCCCAGCAGTATCAGTTTTACTGGTCACACATTGTACAGTTAGTTCACACACACTAAATACGACAGAGACCAAAGGCACTGGATCTCCTATGTATGCAATGCAGGCACGTGTATTTTTCTCCAGGGAATACTGGATGGATATAAGGCAGTTGTACAGTTATGCTTCCATATCTGGAATTTGCAGTTGGCTTTTAATTATTTAGTAGATAATTCAAGGCTTTGAACTTCATTTGGTCATAACCTTGTAAGTGATTGTTCTCCTATGACAGTTGTCATGGAGTAGTTTGTAAGACTCATCTGTCTGGGGAACAATAACATTTCTGTTGCTATTGGGTCCCTTTGTAATCAGCCAGGGGAGAAAGGGCAGTTAATCTGATATGAAACTAAATTAATCAACTTTGGATTTTATGAACTTGCTTTTGCAGGTGGCTCATTATTATGAGGAGACTGGGAATAATTCCTTGTAGAGGAGATTTGGACTGAACAATGTTGACAGCAGGTTGGAAAAATACTGACGTTCATAGAGAATAAAGGGGTTGAAATCTGTGTTTTGATTGTTATGAATTTGCTCTAATCATTATTTTTAAATCTACTTTCATGGGCTCCTTGAAAGAATTTCTTCTTAGGACAGGATCCAGTTTCAGATGCACAGAATGTAATCGTCTATGTATAACCTTTTTGTCTACACTGCCTTTATATGTTGTGGGATAAAATTGTCAGTGCATGATTCTTCTTATACATTAAGTGGTTTTGGAAAGCCATGAAATTTGCAGAGAAGTGCCTATTTCTCTCCACTGACTTGAGAAATACTTGCTAACTGAACAATCTGTAGAGTTCTACACTGGATATGTCTATAGATGAATGAGATGAATTTCAGCTTTGGAGGTGATCTTCCTTTTAAGGGTTTATGTTTTCATGTATGACAAAACATGAACTAAGAAAAAGACTGAAAAGTGATGATTTTTTTTTCTGTATGTTGCCATAATTCTCAAAAAAGGCAGAGCACGAGTTTACTTCTTTTACCTCCCATATATATATTTTACTTAAATTACTAAGTTCATTCTCTGCAGCAGTAATTATCTTGACAGATGTACAACTCACTTTTTTTTGAAGAACTTGAACGTGCAAATTGAATATAACTAGAGATTACCCCTCCTTGGTATAGGATGTATAGCTGTACCAAGTACCTTCCACTGGTGCTGTTTCTCTCACACTTAATCATTGGCTAAACATAAGTTTAAATAAAATTTCAGATTTTGATTGTATCAATGTTAAAGTCAGTTGAAAACTGAAGGCAGACAAGATGGTCATTGCACCATTATCTTTCTCAAAAGATGAATGTCCATCCTAAGGCATGCAACTGTCAATGCTTACAAGCATTTTCCATGTAATACAAAAGCACATCAAATCTGCCAAGACAGTGTTTTATTACTCGTACTGGGTGGGTATGCACAATTCGTAAGGAAAAAAAAAAAGCAAACTGCCTGAACTTCTATCCCTTTACGAAGATTTTAGAATCTATGAGTTCTCTTATGTGCTGTCTTTTAGTGATATCACATTAAAAAGATGCTTCCTCAACTGTGGATCACGCCTTCTTTTGCAAAGCCAAGAAGTGCTCAAAAAAGCATACCAGAAAGAGCTATACAAATATTAACAGACTTTGTATGTCTGAGTTACTACGTAGTGTTGTGTTGGTCTGAATTGATTACGGACCCAAATAGATTCTACACTATTTGGCCTATGCTGCAAAAATAATTCTGTGAGGTCTCATGTGAGCAGACACTTCTGAGGGAGAAGGAAGGGATAATTTTTTTTCCTTCAAAAGCTTCTGTAAAACACCATGGTGTAATTAATTACTTTAGAATATTTCTTTCGTTAAGTATAAGGAAAATCTGGAGGTTTGGGCATCATTCTGTGGTATCTGTGATTAAAGACTAAGCACATTAAATGTGAGTCATTATGCTTAGATTTTCTTAAATGCATGTTGTTAAATGTACATCCTCTTACTAACTGTATAATGAACAGAAAATCAATGGCAGTTGTAATTGTATCTCACTACTGTGAGATAAATTCTCCTTATTTTGATAGTAAGTTTTAGGTGAACTCTTCAAGCCTTCCTATATGAAGATCAATAAAATTACATCAGACATTAGCTGTGTCAATTATGGAGAAACTAATTTATGAGATGAATGTGATGATTTAGTTTTAAACCCATGAAGTTATGCAACCAATTTTATTGACTACACAGTTAATCTAAATCCCAGTCTTTACCTATCGTGCATGTATACCACTGATGACACAGAGCTTTTGCAACTCAAGACTGTCCATATCACACTGAAAAACTGGATGTTTTCATATTTCAAAAACAAGAGTCTTGTAATTTACAGTCTGAAAGACTGAGATATAAAGAGAGATAGATGAGATCCTGTCATCTCCATCGTATGCTGTTCCATTCTACAATTGTTACCGCATGTCATCGGCCTTTAGTGCTGGTACCCTCTACTTCAAACCTGTGAAAATTTGACCAAAAACACATAACCTCTGCATGTTGTATTTTCTTCTTTTTTTCTTTTCCTACTAAAATCTGCAACATGTTAATGTAGAAACATTTTCACCATATCCCGAATATTCTGAAGAATGTTCTATGGGATGTTTCCAAAAGTTTATGGCTCACCTAGGACTGCAGCTGTTAGACAAGAGTCATTTGTCACAGAAATTGCACAGTATCTTCTTGTGTCATATGAGTTTCCAGCTCTCTCAGATTTTGTATGCCAGAAAATGCATCCAATGGCCACAGAGGCTAAAGAAAGGAGGCAGATAGATTCTTGAGTGCTGTGTGCAGTTGGTCTAGATACACTGGGATGCGTTATTTCTCTTATCCCTTCAATTTTTCTGTGTAGAGGTAATCATGGTTGAGAGACACATTAAATGGCCTTTCATCCTCTGCTCACCACATGTGCTGTTTAGGCCATGCTTAAATTAAATTAAATTGCTTCAATCAATATGCTATAGTTAGATGACCCCTTCCATGGTCCACTGCTGTGTGCCCTGTTCCTAGTAAAAGTACATATATAGAAAGGAGCATAATGTAGTATGAAGCCGTAAGGTTGCCTTATCTCTTCTATTTGACAACAGGAATATTTAGTGATTATGAGGATGATCAAAACACTTGATTGGTATATTCTGTATGGAAATAAGTTTGAAAAAAAGTCTTTGATCAGTGATCAAAGATTAGTAAGTCCATGCTATGGATCTTGAATGGATTTCCTGACTTCTACCCAGAAAGTAAAAACTCCTCTGCCCTTGAATAACTCTTCTGGAGAGTCTGGAAGTACTATTCTGTAGGAACTGGCTGTAAGGACTCATTCTTTGCCAAAGGTCTGTATATGTAAAAAGAAAGCATGAGTAAGAAAGAAAGGTGTTCTTCTCCCTTAGGCAGCAGTTTTCTCCGAGATATTTATTACACATGCATATACATGCATGCATAGACACAAGCATTAAAGGTCCTTCCCCTACAGTCTATAGTTATGCACTTGGGTGCTGTTGACTTGCCCCACAGAATCTGGGCTATACCTCTACCAAAGAGGAGTTTGGGCTCTCTGGCAGATGGCAAAGAGCCCCGAGGGCATGATGGTGTGCCCTGGACCCTAAAGTTTTGGAAGAAGAAGAGCATATCCTGCCCTATGCAGACATTCTGGTGTGACCATAAGAAACCTTTGGGGGAAATGTGAAAAAAAAGCCACCACCCTCTTGCTCCATGCTCCACCCCAAAATCTTCCACCTTCCTTACTCACCTTTTTCATTTGGCAGACTGGTGGATGGTGTGAGAATGTAGGTGCGTTCCATATATCTTCTCAATTCACAGGAAGTTTAATGTTACTGTGTATCTTTCACAATGCCATATTTCTCTAGGAACTGGACAGAAAATTTAGACAAATTCCTGGAACAGAGAGCCTCTGCCTAGCATGTATGCAATCCACACATCTAAAGCAGTGATGACCCTCAGCTCTTCAAGCAGATTCTGTCTGGACTTCCCACTATGACCCTGAGGCAGTCTTGATAGCTCTCGCATGTCCTGCCGGCTCTGGAGTCCTTTCCATCTCCTCAAGCACGTTTATCTGAAACTTCTTTCTCAGATTCAGCAAAGAAAAAGCATATTTGCAACTCTGTAAGCAAATGTCTTTTTGCCTTTTTTCTTTTTTGCTGTCATATTTCATTGCCTGCTGAGATCTTGATGACAATCTGGGTAGCTTTCCCTCCAGCTGCAGTCATCCTGTTGCTGCTTCCATTTGAATGACTCTCAAGTATACTGTGCCTGAAGGATATAGACAACCAGCCTTAGGCCACGCTACTGCTTTTGGGAGCAGTGCCAGCTTATGCAGATACTGCTCCCTGACCCTGAGTTTGTAGTTCCCATTACTGCCTTTTCATCTGTGATGGTACAACTGTTTGTGTGGTTGTGGGGTGGACAAGACTGTGTGCTGAACCAGGGTTAACTATTATACAAAAAGTTTATTTTTAAAGCAGTGGTGTTTAAAATTGTCCATTTTTCCAATATTTTCGCAATCAGTTTCATCATGTCTTTGAGAGGTTGCAAAGGAAGAACAAAAGACCAAGAGAAGTGAGGGGCAAGGCCGTTTATGAAGGGACTGCCACTGAAATATATGACAATCCTCTCCTAATGGCTACTAGCTTATTAAGCATTGTTGAGTGTAATAAGAACACATTTATCAATGTAGCTGATGCAAACAAATCTCACAATTTTCACATAAAAAAGTATCTATCTTACCATTATATTCTTTTGTGGGACTGAAAGGATACTGAAAAGGAAATGGATAAGAGCATTAGCAGTGTGAAGTACTGGCATTAGAAGGCCTTATTTATTAACGGGTTCTTACAAGACCTGAAGATTTTGCTAAGAATCCTGCTGGTTCTCATACTTCTGAACCTCGATATTTCATTATCCTGAGTACTCTGATCATTCAAAGGGAAAGAATAATCCTTTCTCTGTGTGCTTTGTATAATGTAGTTCAGAATTTGCTACAGTTGAACAGTGGTATAAAAAGCATCTGATAACCCTAGCACTAAACTATTTATAGCACCAGGATGATCGGTATTTCTGAAGAGCTTTGTTTATATTCACATAAAGTGAAAAAAAGTGGTGCTAACCCCTGTTGTTTCCCCATGAATTAGTTAGTGTTCTTTTAAAAGCAGTTACGAAATACTATCTGCTTTGCTTGTATACTTGCAAGTACAGGTATCTGAATCTCTGTCAAAATTTATTAAGCTTTACTCTTGGCCTTCAAGCCAAATAGAGTGGGGTGACATAGACCCTCTTCCTTTAAGTAACTTTCCATAAGCATCTGTTGCTTGCCATCAGACTTGAGTATGACATGCCAAGATAGAAGAATAAATCATTAATTTTGGGAATATGGGACAGTCAGTTATCACCTGGAATAGAAAATATAGTATCCACATTTGGTATGTCAGTACTCAAAACAATCTTTTGAATTAGGAATCTTCTTCTTAGGACTGAAGTCTAGGTCTAGGAAAGGTCTAATCTGTATCCATGTCCACTACTATCCTTCTGATAAAGGATCAAAAGGATTCTTTAGTTTTTTTTTACTTTAATCTATGAAGCGACTTGTATGGAACACCAGGTGGCAAACTCTAAAACCTTAAGAAGAATCTTCCCAGAAAAAATAAATGCTGCAGTCTTAGCAAAGAACCTTATGAACATGTGTCACATTGCAGCATGACATTAAAATTTTCCTAAGTGGGAGAATATTCAGATTAGGATTTGAACTTCAGGGTTCAGACACATTTCTGATTTTACGGTATGTTCAAATCACACAATATGCTGCTTTAGTTTCATAAGCCTATTGCCTCACTTAGTTAACCTAATATACTTTCCTCTTGATACAATGACAACAAAGAAGGTATTCATTATTGTAATGAATATTGATACTGGTATTACAGGGTTTCCTAAAAGTGTATCACGTGAGTTACTTAAGTGGAGTCCCAAAAGGTGGTTAACAGCTTAAGTAGTTATTAACTAAAGTTATATATGCAACATATTTTTTTTGAATATGAAAAACAAAAAAGAAATCTTATTAATAGTATAAACTTCAGACTAGTGAACAGAAAAAATTTGCATGTGATTATATCTCTTTAAGTATATTTCTACAACAGCCTAGTCTCAGTAGTAAGTCAGTGGGTCTAGTTCTGCTTTGTGAGAGTCCACTCTAATAGCCAGAATTGCTCACGTTTATCTGACAGGACTAAGCTTCTTTAGCTTTTAGAGGACAGAGAGAGGACCAATGAACTGTTAGGTCTAGCTTTTAAACAATAGGGGAGAGAAAATCTCTCTTATACATTGAGCAGGTCAATTAATCTGTACCACCACTCTCTGGTTTCTGCCACCTCGACACAAGAGTCTTTTCCAGAGAGGATACTGAGGGATGAAAGAGAGCACAACTCTGTAACCCATCAAATGGTTTCACTTTATGGGTGTTTATAACTACACCAAAAAGGGAAAGAAAAAAGGGCAATATGGAAACAAAATGAAAAAATATAGTGATAAAGTTAGGTGAAACTTACTACGGTTACCTGTAAGTTTTCTATAACTGATTCTTTTAAGTATTATTTTTGTTGTTTGATGAATGTATAAATAGAAAGTTTTTTGTGGTCTGTTGAGGTTGCCTGGAGCTTCACAACTAGAAGGTGCTCTCCTTTGTTCTTGGTTCCTTCTTGCCAGGACGCAACAGCTGTCTACATTCGCAAGCAGTGCTGTGCAAAAAAAGCAGATCTCCAGAGCAAAGCAGTTGGTGGTAATGAACCAATAAACATATTATATTTGTGTGTGTGTTTGCTCCTGACTAACTCTAAGCCAGTCCAATGACCTTAACTCTTGTTAGTGTTTTAAATGCACACCTTAGTGCTTCTTCACGTTCTAAGACTTCTCCATAAGGCGAATGAAATTGTGTTATGTGGGGCAATGAGGAGATTTGTTATAAAAGCACATTTCAAACAAGACATTACATTTTACAAACTCATTTAGCTAACTGCCAATACACCCAATGCCATCCCTACGGGCAAACTTCCCAATATCTAGTTCTATTAATAACTAATTTTACTACCACAGGAAATGTAGATCTTGCAGTTCCCTTCCCACTCCACTGAAATCAACACAAGTCATGACATTACTTAACAGGAACAAGATATTGACACCAGAGGTCTCATAGCTCTCTACTTTGGCAGTACGTGTCAGTCCTTCCATCCACCAAAAGTGATTATTGTATGAGTATCAAGTTATGAGAATCAGGTTACATGACACACAGTTCCATGCTCGTTTTGCTGCAGGGATTTGCCAGGTATACTTATCACACTTTCATTTCTTAGGATCACTTACGTGTGCTTGAACTACTGTTTCTGGGATCATAAATGACTGGACCTTGGCACCTACCTCACCGTTGTACACTAGAGATAAATATCTGCGATATCTGGATCTCTTGTCAGTCTTGTGGGTTCTTACTGAGGACTTCAAGGTTGTAAGAAGTAGTGGGAAAACCCAGCAGCAGTTTGTAGCTTCTGAAATAAATGGATGTTTTCCAGTTCATGGCTTGGAGCATGGCTTGGAGCCAGGGTCCCTGTGATGTATTACTGGTCAACAGCAACCAAATCTCTATGCTCTCAGTACTTTGACAAAATAGCATTACTGGACCCAGAAGCAGGATGGTTTCACATGTTCTTTAGTCTTGCAAAAAATGACAACCAAGCTGAGTGGTATGGTCGAGACACCAGAAAGACAGGATGCCATCCAGAGGGACCTGGACAAACTGGAGAGGTGGGCCTGTGTGAACCTCATGAGGTTCAACATGGCCAAGTGCAAGGTCCTACACCTGGGTTGGGGTAATCCCCACTATCAATACAGGCTGGGGGATGAAAGGATCGAGAGCAACTCTGCTGAGAGAGACTTGGGGGTACTGATAGACGAAAGGCTGGACATGAGCCAGCAATGTGCGCTGGCAGCCCAGAGGGCCAACCGTGTCCTGGGCTGCATCAGGAGAAGCGTGGCCAGCAGGTCGAGAGAG
>Ga0065711_1041854_pt1 | contig 15829 bp, 10 predicted proteins | sample Hoacrofraction12_FD_59098 | JGI IMG/M metagenome (GOLD analysis project Ga0065711, IMG submission 59098) | Hoatzin crop microbial communities from Cojedes, Venezuela - Epithelial fraction 12 v2 (version 2) | ecosystem: Host-associated > Birds > Digestive system > Esophagus > Crop | place...
TGCCCAGGGAGGTGGTGGAGTCTCCTTCTCTGGAGATATTCAAGACCCGCCTGGACAAGGTCCTGTGCAGCTTGCTGTAGGTGACCCTGCTTCGGCAGGAGGGTTGGACTGGATGACCCGCAGAGGTCCCTTCCAACCCCTACTATTCTGTGATTCTGTGATTCTGTGATTCTGTAATATAACAGCAACACAAAAGTAGCACTGCATGACACCTGTGTATCTTCAGTATGAGCAAACCTAGTTTTCTTAGCCAATGTGGAATTTTTCTACTTGAAAGAGAGCTACCGTGTAAGTTAATTTGGTGCCATCAGTGGATACAATGTAAAATAAACACAAACAAAATAGTCTGGTAAGGAAATGTCATATCCCTTCAGACTCATCAGAATGGATTTGGGTCACTGGCACAGTGCAGGAATGCTCTATATTTGCTGACAAATATGTTCGTAGTCAATTCTTGGTCAATGAACCCTGCTTGCAAATCAGGTGTGATTTATTCCCGATCACTGCCTAACACAGAAAAGCCTGTACCCTGATTGTTTGAGCGCCATTACAAAGCAAAATCCTGGGTCTTCCACAGCCACAGGCTGGTTATTTTTAAGTTCCAATGCCATCTGCGTATAACTGCCTCAATTCATACGATTACAACTCTAGGAGGTCCTTAGCTCCAGCCCCCAACTCTTTCATCTCAGCTTACCTTTAACTAAGCCAAAATAGTTAATGTAATTTTGAAAGGAACTACAGGGAGGAGGAAGACGCCAATGGAAAATTCTGTGCCTCACTCAAAGGCAATTAAATGCGTGGAGGGAGATGCTGAGAAGGGTGCAACTAGGTGAGGTGGTAGACAAGGGAAGGAACCACTGGTTGTCTGGTCACATGCAGTATGAACGGGGAATTTTTGAAGACAGCTGCCAGCTACAACTTCACAGTACCTTCGACAAGTGGGAACGCCAAAGGACAAAACACGAAATCAGTTAACAGCATTCTCAACACAGCCTCAAACCCCAGTGTGTCCAAAATGGCTCACGCGAGGCCTCATACTGTCTTCACCGCAGTCACTGAGCTTATCCTAAACAGCTTTTCGCAGCAAATCAAATTTATCTGATCTTGCTGATATGTGGCTTCAGGAAGGTGCAGAGCCACTTACACAATCTACTTCGGCATCTCGGCTTTGGGGATGTAGAGAAAGGGAGCATGGGCGGGCAGCGGCATTTAAACAAGCACTGGCATTTCTGCAGTGAATGTCTGACCGTGGCCTAGGATTTTGGCCTTTGGCCTCCAAATATATTTAATCTGAGACATGGTCAAGACACTGTAAACAGGAAGGGTCCTCAAGATATCAAATCAATAATCTGGCATTTTCACGTTGTTCTCTCAGAAGCAGCACAAATAAAAAAACAAATGCAGAAAGTGTTCGTCCAGCTGTTGTTTTTAATTACAATGCAAACGAAAAGTTAAGTCAGCAATTAATTGAACTGAGCCCGCTAACAGTCCTTGCTCTTTTACAGCAAAATTACATGGCCTGAAGGCTTGTTAGATAAATTGTAGCATAAAAATCACCAGTAGGTCATTGATGATTTTAATGTTTCCTGTATGGATTTATTGGCATTCTTAAACAGAGGCTGTGTGCAACATTATTCTTTCAACATTTTTCAGGATAATATTAGATTAAACTGTTACTTGAAATAAGCTGCATCTTTACTCTGGGTTCTATTGTGTTCACCAGAATTCCACTCCCAGGTGCTGTGGGACAAGTCCTTGGTGAGACAGGAGCAGCAAAAAGTGAGTGTCTGTTGCACACCACCATGGATGCAAGAAATCAAGTAATAACGTGTTAAAATCTTACAAATTGCATGGGACCCTCACTGCTGCGTTTCAAGGGTCCCCCCTCTATCTGATAGTACTGCTCAACTTAAAAGTTTTCTTCAGACTTACTTGAAATAGAAATGGAGGTTTTTAAATGCTATCAGTGAATAGTCGTAATGTACCTACGCTACATAGAACTCATACCAATTTTCATATCTGCATATACAGCTCTTTGCACAATGGACCACAAACAGCTGATGTCTAGACTTTCCAATTATATTACCACTAATAAGGTAAAAATAATACAATATAGTAAGTATAATATAATAACAGTAATTTGGGTAACTAATAGGACAACTACAATAGGTGTAAAATAAATTGTCACTTTCCAGTGTTACCTTTATAAAAAATAAACCAGATGTACAGCACCTACAATGGTATCACACATGAAATTCAGCAGAACCCCGTACAATAGTATGATCCCGCGCAATGACATAAGAGTGGTAGGCCTTCTAAAGTGGTATCGAATGGCAAAAAAATCATAAGGGCAGGTTTAACTAAGACCAAAGAAAAGGGTGATTGCATGAGATCTGAAAAGAAGCAGAGATTTATTGTATGAAGTGCAAAGGCTGGGCAGAAGTCTAATAAGGGCAGACGATGCTAGGATATTACAAATGCATCTTCAAGCAGAGTTATGAGAGCATACTGAAGTACAGCTATGGGTTTGTTATCTAGAAAAAAAACACAGAGGTAACTGGACTTGGAATCAAGAGAGTAACATTTCTGTAAGTTAGACATGATAGTAAGAGAAAATCCCACATCATCAGCAGCTGATGAGGTATTGCCTGCAAGTGTCAAACAGAAGATCCTGTAGTGGTGACCGGCAACACTGTATTTCAAGTAGCTCGAGAGAATAAAAATGGCCCTCCCATGGAGGCTTGCATGAGGATCATCAGAAAATGACATAGCCATAGACCCTACAAGTAATCTATTTCATGATCACTTCTGATCTTTTGAAACTGCATTCCCAACTGGAATAATAACTTGAGACACTATCATTTCCTACAACGGGAAATTTCACGTTAGTGTTGCCCCTGAAATGTAGATGATTTCACTGTTTCATTTTAATGGGAGTGATTACTTGCCATTTTAGCATCAAAATGAAGTGCCAATAGTAACAAAATCTAAGTTTTCAGTTTTGAAATAAACTTCTAGACAAAAATGATGTGGTGTTTTCAAATTAGTGTTTTCCAACCAAAACCATTTTGTCAGCACGTGTTTGACTAGCTGTAATGACTTTAATAATGAAAAGCAAATAGTTTTTACGTGATACCATTGAGATGTTCTTCATTCTTCTGCAGAGTAAAAAACCACTTAAATTATGTGAGTGCATGGAGAAGAAAGAAGAAGTAATTGTATACAGGGGAGTAGGTGCTATGCAAACACCTGGCTAGATTACAATCTACCTTAATTGAGTAATTGATCACATCCTTTTGACTTCTATTTCAATGACCTGAGAAGAGGGGTTAAATAGGGGTTACTGGGTGCAGTAAAGTGCTTATAGATGGCTAAGGTAGAATCAGAGTTCATGTACATAGGACAGACAGACTGACAGTGAGAGGTTAAATAATGCATGGTAAACATGTCAGAGGGCTATTCCCTGGCAATTACACCTCTTTGTAACATTAGGATATCTCCTAAATAATTTCTCCCTGTTGGCTCAGTGTTTCAGCTAACTGATCTCGTCCCAAGTACGTGCTACCTAGGTATGATTTGTTATATCTAAAAAAACCCCAAAACAAAACACAAAAAATAGTTTCAGTAATTATTTGGAAAGCTAACTGGGAAACATATGAACAGATATGCACTAGTCAGCATGGATATATCAAGGGAAATTGTGTTTAACTAACGTGATTAACTTCTTCATGGGAAAGACAATAAAAACTGACAGATGTGAAGTAGGAGACATCTGAAGTTGACTACAAAGAGGCTTTTTGATTTAGCACCACATAAAAGATTGATATGTAACATCATCAAATGCAATATTGATGGTGATATTTTACACTGGGGAAAAATGGTTCCTTAAATGAAATGAGAGCTGTATTAATGTATAAATTGAGGGACATCATAAGAATTGTAATTAGGCATAGAATTTTTTCCAGTAATATATAAACACTCTGTAACAGATAAGCATTTGTGCAAAGCCAAAAAAAATTGTAAGGCTAAATTTTAGTGAACAGAACCAAATGAATAGTTCAAAGCATTGGAAAAGATAGATATTTTAAAGTAATGAATCTTAGATCACATTTATTGTCAAAATTTATTCTTGCATTTCTGTGAAAATAATCAGAAAAAGGTTTTTAGAGTAATAGCAGAATTTCAAATACATCGATTGATACATGTAAAAATCTGGGAAGGGAAATAGCTTCCTTGCTGTTTGTTTGCTTGGAGAGCACAATGTAAATGAACATCTTCAGCTTGGTATGCTAATTTGGCAGCACGTTAAAAGCAGACAAGTAAGGAATGCAAAAGACACCAAGGGCAGGTAGTAACAGCGCGTATCTCACATCTGAGGAGCTTCGAATCTACAGAAACAACAACTCTTTTCATGCCAACCTGTAAGGTATGAAAAGAAGAAAAAGAGAATTTCTTATATGCAATCCTGTATTTTCACCACAGAACAGTTTTATGCATACAGCCTTGCACTCCATGATATTCTGAATCCCATCACTCTTAAAATATTTATGGTATAACCTTAATCTTAACTGAAAGCTTAAAAGTATTAACACATGCATGAAATAGCATTCCATGTCAGAAAAAAGCCATCAGTATACCAAGACAATGCACATTATTCTAATCTGAAAACAAGTATTCCTAAAACAGATAATGATCTTTTCACTAATTTTGACTTACTCTAAGTCAAATGCCCAAATTGGTTAAGACTCACAACAAAGGTGAGACGGAACTTTCATTTTTATATTTGACTTCACAAACCCTGAGTAACTCTGTGGTTAGGACAAAAAATACTATTGCTGGTTCATACTGTTTATAAAATAGTTAATTTCCAAAGACATAAGTACCCTCCTACTGACTATAATCATACTAGCTACGATTAGCTCCAACAGAAACCCCTGGAAATTTTCATCATATGCTTTCAACCAGATCCTTATCAGATACAACCTTTGAAGTATGTCTGCAGTGCCCTGTGTCTACGGCATGGGCCCCATCAGACTTCTCGCCAGCTTTTGGGCAAGTACTGACCCTGTGTTTTTAACAGTTGAGTGCCCCAGGGGCTCCAAGTTCTCCCAGGGCCCATGGGAGTCAGACACCCCCCAAGGCAGAGCTTGGCACCCCAGTGTCCGTCCCATGCCTAAGCCTTCACTGGAGCCCACACATAGGTTTGGTTTTGCTGACATCTCTGGAAGGGCCCGTTTTGTTCAGCAGAAACCAGGTGTGTACAACGGATGGAAAACCTCAAGATTAAATATAGCAGTTCAGGCCTCTTTTAGCCAAAATACATTCAGTGACAAAGGCAAAACCCATTTTTATACTTTAGCCTTGGGCCAGCTGATGCAAAGCCTAGAAGCAACCTCACAGCAGAATGCGACGACTCGTCCCCAGGTTGTACAGTGGGGCTCTTCTTAATGCCTTCTCTCCCGCCCCAGAGGCCTCCTTAGTCTTCACCGTGCCCAGCTTAAATGCCATGGCCTGTGACATATGAAATAAAAAACCCAGTATTTTGGTCTAAAAAAGGGTAATAGGAGCTTATAATCTTTACACAGAAGATGCCTAAATACAGAAGGACTTGAGGCTTTGTGGACCCTAGTCTTCTCCCAGTACAAGGACCCATAAGTAAGGGCCATAGAGATTGTCCAGAAAGATCTAGGAACATTCTTTCCTCACCACCTTCACTCAGCTTAGGCAGATCTCTCTCAAGGTCCAATATACATTGTAAAGCCTATTTACATAGAAAATTCCCAATTAAAACATTATTAAAAATTTGTTTGATCTTGCAGCATAGTTTACACAGAGCTGTCATCAGGAACTTTGTTCCTGAATACTAGAAATGGCTCATAGGATAATTCAGGCTGGAAAGACCTCAGGAGGTCTCTAGTCCAAACTCCTGCTCAAAGTAGGGTCACTTCTGAGCTCAGATCAGGTTGCTCAGGGCATTATCCAGTTGGGTCTTGAAAACCTCAAGGGATGGAGACTGTACAGCATCTCTGGGCAGCCTCTTCCACTGCACAGTTGTCCTCATGGGAAGAAAGTTTTTCCTTCCATCCAGTCTGAATCTCTTGTTTCAAATGATGCCTGTTGCCTCTCGCTGTCTCTCCATGCTCTGCTGTAAAGAGTCTGAATCTACCTTCTTGCTAACCTCCCCATAAGTACTGCGGGGCTGTTGGTTGCCTCCTGAAGCTGTGTCTGTTTCAGGCTGAACAAGCCCAGTTCCTTCAGTTTCTCGTCACTGGTAAAGTGCTCCAGCCCCTAAGCACCCTGGGGGCTTCCGCTGAACTCACTCCAGTTTGCCAATCTTTTTCTCGCACTTGTGGGCTCAAAATTGGTCGCAGTATCTCACTGAGGTCCAACAAGTGCCGAGGAACGGGGAACAATGCCTTCCCCCAGCCCCACGGCTGCCTCCCTGTCCACACGTGAGGCAGCTGGCTGTCCTGGGTGGGCTGTTCCCGCTGACCTGCTCCCCCGCCTGGGCTGCTGCAGGGGGGGCCTCCCTCCCGGGGACAGCACTTCGCATTCGTCCTTGCTGAAGCTCACAAGGTCCCCTTAGTTCTTGCAGCTCCTCAGCTTGTCCTTTCTGGGGATGAGTGCAACACTTGCCTTTCTCCAGTTGTTATGGATCTCTACGTCTCTAGCACCTTTCAAAGATGACAGATAATAGAGAATCATGTTGTATACAGGAGGACCTAGTTAAATACAATTTGCTCCTATTTGTTATGGGAAAAAAATGTTTTAATTGTGATAGGGAGACATCATTTTGTCCAGAGACCTCAAATACAAGCAGTGAAATCTTGGCTCCCTGGAAGCCTCTGGCAAAGCTCCCGTTGCCTCCAGAGGGAAATGTAATGGCCTTTCTAGTTCAGTTAGGATGTGGGTTTCCTTGCTCCGAACCTGTATTTGTCAGAGTAATCAAAAGCAGCTTTTCTTTTTTTAAATGTACTGGTGTTTGCTCTAAGCATGACTCAAAGCCCCCCAACAATGGAAAGACTATATTTTTTAATGTACATTAGATCAGATATTTAATATGAAAATGTCTGTAATTAATTAATTAACCTTGTTAATCAAGGAAAAAATTAAAACTCTGCAGAGACCTTCTAGCTGCCATGCAAAGTTAGGAGGGTTAGTACTGCTGTGCTCTATATATCTCTGCTATTTTGCATTGCTTTAATTGCAAAAACAGAGTAAATTTTCAGAAGAGATTAAATTGATGCAATGGGTCATTTTTTCTAATTAATCTTAGGAAACTATGCAGGCTTTATTGCTGCAGGAACACTTGTGCTAAGCGTATTTATTGTACTTTGACTACATCTAAAAGTTACTTTATCTGAAATTGTCTTTCTACCTGACAATCAAAGAAATCATGGGTTCCTGTAGGGATTAAGTCAGGAAGCAGTTTTTAACAACAACAAATTGAAACATTTACACAAGGAAGTGTTGCTTTTATAAGTGATGGGAAACTTCAAATTTGATTACAAGCAACCTTTGGCTTCCTATCTGTTCAACAATAGGCCATGTTGTTAAGGGCAATTTCCATGCACAGCATGTGGGTCCCATTTTTTCATCCTTAGACATGGTTGTTTACTGTTCAGAACTGTTTATGCATTTTAATCAGGCTTATTCAGCAGCCCTTAATAAATCACCACTAAGTGAATGTACCAAAACAAGAACTATTATACAGGATTTGTTCCCCTTATGCAGTATTTGCTGCCTCAGGTTCCACTGGATATAAAAATAAAGAGTAAATGGGTAATTGAGTCAAAAGAATAATTATGAGACATATGATTTTAATGCCTTTTGCTGAGCCGTTGCCTCCAGCAACTTCCGCTAGCTACAGGAGCCTGCCTTTAAATTCAGTCCGGGCCAGAATGACTTAACAATTGGAACCTGCCTTCAGCTCATGGCACTGGAAGGCTTTTTGACGGGATGAAGCTGACAGCCCAGTTCCTGCCTGGCAGACGTTCACATGAGACAAGGCTGAAGTCGTATAGATAAGCGCTGCAACATTCAGGTACCTTGGGCTCTGGAAACAATGGAGGAGAGCACTGTTGGTAAGAAATCGGTACACAGAAGAAAATACTTCTTTTTTGTTATTCATATAGGGAACAACCAGAAAAATATTTTTTTCAATAGTCTGGTGAACAAAAAACTTCCAGAGGAATTTTAATAAATGCTAATGGTTTTCTGTGATAACTCTAGTTCATAAACAGAAAGAATTTCCAGAAATGAAGTTATTTAATTTTCAATAAAAGAGTATTTAATCCTGAACGATTTTTTCAATCCTGCTTTTACTGGATTTTACTGGATTACTGTCCCTTCCTGTGAAAAACAGGGGAATTTTACAGACCTATAGATCATGTGCAGGAAAGATGTGACACACATGGCATGGTGCCCTACACATGTCAAAGAGTCACGTCTGGGAAAACCAAAGTAAAACACAACCATAAAAAAGGCTTGCACCACTTAAGGCACACTTTCCCAGAAACCACTACTGAAATGCAAAATATCATTCTGGAGATTACTTAGCAGGATCCTTGCCTCAGTCTGTCAGTTTGCCCCACTGAAGCCACTAGGAGAACTCTGGGTGGGTAGATTTGAGCTCTCTTCTCTTTCCTTTGGGTCAGTGTGCTCGCTCAGGCTGCCCGGTCTCTGTGTTGCTCATAGCAATAAAAGTTTTGTCCGGCAGTCAGCAGCCATGCAAGATTTCCCACCTACTCGCCTGCTGGACCATAACCCCTACTGCAGCTTCACAGACCTTTTCTTCTCTCTCCCTGCCCCCCAGATTGTTTGTGAAGCATTTACGCTTCTTTCCTAAGAAGCAGGATATTTGGGGGTTTTGCTTCAATCTGTTATTGTTTACCATGATAATGAAAGGTTGCTTTGTGAGCAGAAAAATTGCGACAACATAGCAAAACTCTGATAGCTAAATAGTGAGATTTCCTTTGGGAAATTATAAGGGCCAGTTCTCCAAAAGCCTAACTAATACGAACGATTATCTTGACTTTAGTGGTGCTCAGCTACCATGATCAGCACGGCATGTAACCTTTCAGCTAGCTGGTTCAGGTAGGCTTGAACCTTTCAAGAACACCAAGCTGAAATGCTACTGTTTTCTTCAGTAACACCTTGGCTAGACCTTCACAAAAGATGGTCCCTAAATTGTGCAGGCAAAGTGCTCAATTACTAATACCAAACTGGCAATTGCACCATTCTTCCTTTGAAAATAGATTACAGTCATTCCACCCGCAGAAAGAGAAAAGATGTTGTCCTTGGATAAATGAATGGTTATATTCAACAACAATGCTGTTTTATTTAATTGCTTGTTATTACGCAAAATGTGGCCAAACCTCTGCTTCTTGTGCACCACTTGCAAAGCATGTCCAGCTCAGACCACATTGTCCTCTTTGCTCTGAATTTAGATTTCTTTCTTGCTATTCTGGTAACACCCTTGCTTGTCTCGGTGAAAAAAATAAAATGTCCGTGATGTTATGATGGTGTGCGGTGAAGAGAAACTGCCACAGGACACCAGTCCAGTACTTTCTATGCAGTGTTACCTGAGCGGGACTTTTGCTTGACTAATGGACCACGTAATTGTATTGTAAATGTTGGGTTGAGACCTAGCTGTCAAGATGTTACTTCTTTCACAACTGCAGAAGCTATTTGTGTTTTTCTTTGCCTTGAAATTTCATTATACTACCTAACACTTCAGTTACGAAGTGCCAGAGTCATCCAAGTCAGCCATTTGGGACCTCACCAAATTATGAACCTTCACCTCTCAAATGGTAAAATCCTTCTGAATGCAGTAACACACCTCACGTTTGTAACGATATCAGTAAGTGGGCAAATATTGTCTTTTTCATATGCACCCCGCCAACTTGATTCTCTACTGTTTTTTGGGAAACAATTATTTCTAATGTTTGAGGAATAATGTTTTACAAATAACTGAAGTTGTTTTTTTCAAAGGAAGCATGAAGAGGGTACACGCCCTCTGATAATATGATGGTAACTGATTTCTCTTTTAATAGCATTATCTGCATGTGTCTCCCTGTAGGGCCCTTCTAGATGCAGTAGAGAAACTAGTACAGTAATTGAAAGATATGCGGGGAATAGAAAAACTCTGTTCATCTGTCCCAGTTCTCTTGAGACAGCCTTACCTGTGCTGGAGCAGTGCAGCAGCATGCTGCACCCTCTGACCTGAAGATGTTAAAGCTTTGGGAACTGTGGCAGCAGCCATAAAACAGGAAATAGGGGGAAGATGAACCATAGGAGAGAATGGACAGAGGAAGCCTCCTGCAAAGGGAGGGGAAATAAAGAAAACTGTGACTCTCTCGCCTTCTTTAAACTAGTTAAATCTGTAACTTGTTAGAAGGACATTTAATAATTTAGTCTTTTGCTAAAAATACAGCCTGAAACTATGATCTGTGAGAGGACTGCAGTGCTCTGATCATAGAAATAGCTGGTACTTTTGAGGACTACTTGGATTTCAGCTGGTTAATCCAATATTGAACAACATTCTTTAAAAAAAACTACACAAGTCTCTAACACCATTGCTTTCCCAAGAGGATGAAGGTACTCACTAGAAGCTGTGTGAAATACCCAAGACATTGTGAAAACACCTTGCTCTGTTTTTTATATCACCAGATGCCTTAAGTATCGACACTGCTGTAAATCATACCAAGGTATAGAAGACAATGCTGGACAGACTATTGGATAAGCTCTGTATTTCACATCAGCAGAGCTGTAAATATGATTTATTCTTAGGAATATAAGTCATCTTCTGAGAAATTACTGTATGTTTTATATACTGCCTTCTGAATCCTTTGTATCAGAGTGGGAGCAGTAGATCCTGCTACTGTCTAATTAAATGTGAATTACAAGTTCCATTACATAAGCACTCTTTCACATGCTCCGCTTTATTCCTGGTATGTCACAGAGGTGAAAAAAATTCCAAACTATGAAAATGAAATTTCCAAGTAAAATCCTGTAGGATTGAAGTTTTCCATGTGTGGTTTCTGCACGGAGAAGCATAGTTTTAAAAGCTTGAGTCGCATCCATATAGCTAGCTTTCAACATGTGTTAAAATCATGCACGAATGTCAGGGTGCATGCTGTGCACATCTGCAACATAACTTCACAAGGAATCAATTTCTTTTCACACTTCAGCATTTCACTTCTGTGTATTTTTTTGCAACTTGCTGAGATTTAATGCCAAGTCAGATTTGACGGAAATGACTTCAGTCATTTGAAACTGAGCTCTTGAAGCTTTTTATGGAACTGGATTGAAAGACTGCTAATTCCATCTGTGTTTGTTCAGAATGATGGTGATTCCTAAGCACAGCAGAGTTTCCTGGTGAATGGTTAAGTTCAGCCGGGAGTGCTGTGAAATGCTTTAGCTAAATCTAGACTTCTCAAAAGCCTGACTAACCTGGCAAAGTTTATATTGCTTTCAGGATGTCAGGACTGTAAAAAAAAACCCAGCAGGAGTCAGGAAGAGAAGTAAGTGTCAAGGCGAACTGCCTCCTCAGAAATTAAAATGGCAACAACAGGGTGCCCCAAATCTTCTAACATTGTGGGCTGGATGCCAGTTTTGCTTCTCCCTTGTAAGGCAGCTGTGGCTTTTGAGGTTTGGGAGGCTTGCAAGTGGCTTGTGTGGTCAGCTACAGTGGAAGCCCGTACCCAGCACAAGCCCACCCAGGCTCTCCTTGAGGCTGCCCATGTCTGCTGCACGCAGAGCAAGACAGCAGCATAGTTTCCTACTCTGTTTTCTGAATGCTGCCTATGTCTCCCAAAGCACATAAAATATTTCCAAGCCAAATGGAGAAAATGCTGAGCTGTGACAGGACCCCAGCCTGGCCAGAGTGCACAAATCTAATTTTCCTCTCTGTCCGCACCCTGCACTTTCCTGGAAAGAGATACCAAAGGCTTCCCCAGGCTGCCTGTGGGAGACCCATTCATAAAGCAGTGTAGGAAATGCTCGTCCAGAAAAAGTCTGCACAGTGTAAGTCACTGCAACATTATTTGGTGTAAGCTACGCATAAGAAGTCAGCTTATAACAGGTTCATGCCTCACATCAGGCAGGTTCCATACTTTTTATTTGAACTGTGTCCTAAGCTTCATGGTACACCAAGCAGCAGGTGTAAGTCAGAATAGTCTGGGGATGGCACAAGAACAAAGAAACAAACTTATGGTCAAAACTTAAATCCCTCCTGCAGAGCTGGAGCTGTGCTCCTAGTTTGCTGAGTACTTGTGCTACTTCTGCCACTGCTGTTCTGTGGTATCTTGGGGCTGGAACTAAGCAGAGTGGTTTGCACCCCGGTTAGCACAACCTGACAGCGAGTTGCTTTCTCAGGCCAGGACACTCCTCCTCCCCATATATGATCCCCCATATATGATCATCATCACAATGTCAAGGGAGGGATTTTTGAGTGGGGAGGGGAAATTTAGAGCAAAATCTGCCTAAAAATCTACAGCAGCTCTGCAGTGATGACACCACCCAGCCTGAGCTTGCCAAGCTTGCTATTACTTTGAAGAATGTACTTTTGCAGACTGCTGTCTACCATGCTTAGGTCAGACAAAACAGTGTGAGACACCCACCTCCAAGGCTCTGGAAGACGCATCTAACTTAGAAGATGGCAGAAAATTCTTTTATTAGAAGTGCATTTAGATGCCTAAGTCCAGGGCATTGTTTTTGCCAGAGAACTTCAGGATCATTCTCAAGAAGTGCATGTCACTGACAGGATTTGTGTATTATTGCTTTGGCTGGAATATGTCACTCCAAAGCTTACAAGCAGCAAGTAGAGAGAGTGTGGCATTATTTTTGCCGGAAAAGCAAAGTTGGAAATAATGAGTTCAGATAGATGTCTCTGAAGTGTCATACACAGAATCCAGTAAAATTATGACAAAATTTGCTAGCTATTACTCAGCAGGGCCACAGGCATATGTCTCAGAGACAAAGTGCTCAGAGGCTGCCCTGGTTTAGTGAGTTCATTCAGCTATTCTACTGTACCACGCCTACTGAAGCTCACACCAATGGCTTTAGGTCTGCACTGGGAATCTCTTGAAAAATAGTATTTTCTGTGTTATTGAAAACTTGGACGAGTTCTCTGATCTGGTTCATGGTGCTTTGTTGGTACAGCTATGAGAGCAGAGCCAGAATATGAGTGAGAGGCCACTGATAAACAAAAATAGGAGAGAGGAAGGGAACTGCTTGAACACACGTTGCAATGAATGGGTTGAACCCTGGAACTACTGACGAAACCTGACATGAATTGTTAACCCATCACATGGCAACCGATCTCTCTCTTCCATGGAGCAGAGCAAATTGTCAAATGCTACATGTTTTGGGCTTGTAATTCACAGAAATGCGCAACTACCTAATCATACTTTACAGAACTACACAGCTGAGATTCACACAATAGTAGCCACTTTGGCATGAGAAATGGCTTTGGAAGAAACCAAACCCCAAGCTGGTCTTTGAAGGCTACTGTCTTTGACAACCGTCTCTTCCTTGGTGAATACCTTTTATTCATGCAGCACAGCTGGATGGACTAACTGCACTTTCCCAAGTGTTGAATTATGGTTTTCAGTGTCTCAGGCTCTTGGGAACTCTGTTAGAACTCGATCAGTGAAAGGAAAGACAGAATAAATCATTAAGTGTAAACAAATTTATGAGGGGTAATGGGAAAGGCAGCTACTTGCAATGCTCAAAAGCAGGTGCTCTCCTGGGACGACTCGCTTCTTTCCCTTAGAAACATGATTAATATGTATCTGTGAATCTTAATATTGCAGTGATGCATATTATCTTCAGATGTACTTTGGGATCTGCCAGGCTAGATTCTGTCCTTTTCTATGGCAAGAGGCAACTCGGTCTCAGAATGCTCACAGGCAAAATACTGGCATTGGTATCTTGAATTTACAAAGATTAAGGCCTTCAGATCTGTAAACTTAAGTGCTTAAGCTGTGGAAATCCTTTCAGCTGAGAACAGTTAGATAATGGGAGTGTATCAAGGTAAAACTATCAGATAAGCTCATCTTGGTCTTATTCTTCCTCATACTTTGAGGCACTCCTGAAGGTAGAAGGTCAGACTACATGGGCCCCTGGTGTGAAGCATTCTTATCAACTCCTGGGTTGCTGTTCACCACAGGTAACATCTTCTTGCTGCCAAGGGAGTAAGTGCCAAAACTCCGGCAGGGCCAATCTACCCAAGGATATGAAGGAAAGCTTGGGACATCCGAGCGCTTCATTCACATCTCCCACGGTTACTACTTAGTCCCGCATCAGTTAGACCATCCTCCTAGTTTTGCTGCCTGAGGACCCACTTCTCCAGCTGGTTTTAGCTATGAACTACCCTGACGTCCAAGGGGTGACGCCCCCACTGCTATACAAAAATAAGGGACGCACCTGCTCCAGAGGATTTTGCAGGGAATATCCCCAAGATGAGACTGGTGAACAAATGCTTTGAAATAAAAGGCTTTCTCTGCGAAACAGGGAGGTGCTTTCAGGTCTTTGGGAAGAGCATCCCATTTTAACTTTCTGCATCTGTGTTTGAGCTGGAAAGTGAGACATCTTTGCCACATTACACGGTTTGTAAGAAAATAAGAATACATGCAAGGAAGCAGAAACTGAGCCACCCCCGCCAATGGGTGTTTATGCCCACAGAAAGCATCGTCCCACATCTCAAGGAAAACACAATTAACAGCACTGCGCTGATCCTCATCAGATTTATTAAGACAAATGTTGAAAAACCAGCGTGCATCTGTGTGGGTAACTAAAGGCGAAAAAAGAAAAAAAAAAGGCCAGATAAAAATGCCCAGAGGGAGTGAGCTAATGACTATCTTCCCATTACCTCATGGGATCATTAGGTCGACGTGACCTCGCCGCGGCCAGCACCGGAGCCACCTCCCCGCCGGGCCGGAGGCCGGAGGCCTTTCCCTTCCCCTCCGCACAGGTGCAGCCCTGCAGCGGGAGGCCGGGGCGGGTACGGCAGGGCAGCCACCCCGCGCCAGGACGCTCAGCTCCCCGCCCTACCCCCCTTCCCCGGGGGGCTGCCGGGCACGGCGGCATTGTTGGCCGCGTCCATCACTCCCCGGCCCCGGCTGACATAATGAATGCGCTTGGACACACCTTCCAGCCCGGCGAGGACGCGCGCAGCGAGCCGTCTCCGCGGAGAGCCCCGCCGAGCTCTCCCGCTCCCTTCTCCTCAGCCCTCGGCGACGCGTCCCGCAGGCCCGCCCGGCCCCGCAGCCCAGCGCCCCGTCCCAGCCCAGCGAGGGGCCGCGGCGGCCGGGCCGGGCCGGGCCGGGCAGGGCGAGGGGGCGTAAAAGCCCTCGCCATGCTGCCCAGCGCCCTGTACTGGGACCTGGTGGGCTCCTCGGCTCTGCTCAACCTGCCCGCGGCGCCGGGCTTCGGCAACCTGGGCAAAAGTTTCCTCATCGAGAACTTGCTGCGGGCCGGGTCGCCGCCGAGCCCTGCCCAGCTCCGTCCCCTCCCCGCGAGCCCCGTCCCCCTCAAGCTGTGCCCCGCGGCGGAACAAATCAGCCCCTCAGGGGGTCCCTACCCGACGAAATGGGCTTTCCAAGCGCTTAACTCCTCCGCGGCGGACAGCGGCCGCCCGCCACCGCGGGCTTCGGCGGCGGAGAGAGGCGGCGTCTTGCCGCCGGCGGCCACAGGTGAGCGCCGGCCCCTTCCCGCGTCCCGCCGCCGGGGAGACGGGGCAGAACGGGCTTCGCGACCGCTCGGCTCCGCGCCTACGCGCGACGGGGAGAGACGCGGCCGTTCCCCTCCGCCCCGGCGAGCCCGG
>Ga0065711_1041841_pt1 | contig 15828 bp, 15 predicted proteins | sample Hoacrofraction12_FD_59098 | JGI IMG/M metagenome (GOLD analysis project Ga0065711, IMG submission 59098) | Hoatzin crop microbial communities from Cojedes, Venezuela - Epithelial fraction 12 v2 (version 2) | ecosystem: Host-associated > Birds > Digestive system > Esophagus > Crop | place...
CGCCTGGACGCGGTCCTGTGCAGCCTGCTCTGGGTGACCCTGCTTCGGCAGGGGGGTTGGACTAGATGATCCTCAGAGGTCCCTTCCAACCCCGAACATTCTGTGATTCTGTGACTTTCCAGGTAATTACCTACTGACTAGCTGAGAGAAGCACAGCAGATATAACACCATGGTGTAGCAAGAAGGTCACAGAATCACAGAATCACAGAATGTTTGGGGTTGGAAGGGACCTCTGTGGGTCATCTAGTCCAACCCTCCTGCCAAAGCAGGGTCACCTACAGTACGAACATGGTACAGGTCAGGTACGAACATGGCAGGTTTGGACCTGGCTGATGAGACAGGCTCTGGGGGCAATGCTGAGCATCATCATGGCACCAGCTGCCCCAAGACACATACCCTGGCGGTGGCTGGTAAGGATCCAGCTGCCCAGGATGGCTCTCCAGAGCAGATAGCACCCCAAGAGGACACATCAACCCCCTGTCACCAGTCAGCAGGGACTGGTTTTGTCCCAGCAAGGGTAAGCAGATTGTGGGTTCCCAGGGTTTAGGTGCTGATTAATGGGTTTCAGGGCTGGGCAAGTGCACATGGCTGCTGTGTCCTTCCTACAAAGCCCCGGCACTGCCTCCAACACTCTTGAGGTGCTTTCCCTTAAAAGCCAGCTCCAGACAGAGCTGTCAGCAGTGCCGATGTGATAACAGATTTCGTTGGCAGTGCTGGTAAACAAGTGCCTTGGAAACCTCAGCTGAAAATAGAGTTGTGGCTGTCTCCTGCTCTCCTAAGCAGAATGGAGCATCCCTCCCGCCCAGGCACTTTTTTTTTTTTTCCAAAAAGTCCCCAGATAGCTCAATCTGCTGGTGAAAATGCAGCAGCGACATGCTTCGGATGGGGCCGATGGCTCAGAGCCTCCCCCCAGGTCCTGCCGCAGTCCTCGACAGGCACTGGTTTGCAAGGCAGACCTCAGCCGAGCTTGCGATTACCTGCCCACGTCTTCTAAGACAGACGATCCGTTTTATGGGCTGCCGTAAAAGCATGAGGAAACTCCCACAAATCAGGCAAAACTGCCGTTTCCCTGGAATGATCTTTTCTTCGCTCCGCAGCAGAGACCCGTTAGCACCGCTCCTCAGAGACCCCGGTGATGCTGCCAAAGCTCACAGCCCACCGCAGGGAGCTGCCCGGAGAGGTCCCAGCGCCACGGCTGTGCCAGCAAACGCTGCTTCCCGGGCCTGATGAAGCATTGCGGGCAGTCTCGCTGCTCTGCACGAGACCTTTCGGACGACGCTTGGTTTCCTACGAGCAGACCCTCGTCCTGCAGACTGACCCTCTGGCTTTCAGACTGCCCCTCGTGTCAAAATATTGTGGCTGTATACAGTAAGGGGAAAGAAGCACAGGGATTTGGGGGGTTGGAAATTGCCCGGGGTTTGGGGAAAAGGGATTTTCAAAATTATTTGTTTTGCTGCAAAGCAAATGGTGAAATTGCCCCTGAAGTGTTTGCCCTGGCTCCCCTCCAGCTTTGCTTTGATCTTCCAAACCCACAGGCATGTTGAAACCCTCAAATTTGAGGACTAGCAAGATACGATTCAGCAAGAACATTACGGCACCTTTCAGGTATGAAATTAACAGTCTGTAATTAGAATGGCAATAAGGAGAAGTTATTTAATAATTCATTTCTTCTTATGAATTATTCGGGATGTGCTTAACTTCAGGCCTTCTGTGTTATTTAGCAGAGAACACGCCTGGACACCCCTCGGGGCATCCTCCAGGTGTTGTTGGAGTCGGACCCTGCACTCTGTGAGATCCCCAAGGGCTGGAGGGGCAGCGCCGGGGAGCTCTGAGCTAGTATTGGGGTTCCCCAAGTGCAAATACTTTAAAACACAGAAAATCTAATTTCAGGCAACATTGCAGCCACGGGAGACTTCTGCTTCTGGGGAGGGAGGAGAGACTTGTCATCCACATGCCCGTGTTTATGGTTTGAGCCTCCATTTGCTCTTGTTAACTCTAAGTTACTAAATTTACAAGAAAGCTAGTAAATCAGTCTCAGCCCTTCACAGCAGCAGCAGATATTATCTGAAGGCTGGGTCATTCTCACGGAGGATCTGAGCTCAGCTCTCAGAATAAATGAGATTTGGCTGGAGCCACGGAGCCATCTGTCCTGCCAAGCTCAAAACCCAGGGGAAAAGTGGCCTGGCGATTCCCAGGCACTGCCCGCCGATGCCAGCTGTCACCCTGCCTGCAGCCTGGGCATGCCCATCCTTCCAGCCCAGCCCCGCGAGGTGCCCGACGCTCTACCCAGCACCAGAATTGCCTGGGCTTTCTGAGCCTCTCGGCTCTATTCCTTTTGACACCGGCTTCCCGGTGAGATGCTGACACTAGCAGGACCGTCTCTGATTGCATTTATCGCTGCGGTGTTCTGTCTGGCCTGGTTAGGAACCCGTGTCAAGGCTCATCTTCTCTGAGGCAGAACAGCTTCTCCTGTGGGGCTCGAGCACACCGTTAAAATCATCACCAATTACCGACTCCGCAACGCCAGACCGATTTCTGTGGCAGGGTCTGGCTGATGACATCCGCTCCCCCCACCAGTTAGAGAGTTGGCTCAAAAGATTCCACCTCCATCAGAAACCCTGAGCCCTGGGGTGCCTCAGGCCACAGGCAATTATTGCTTTGCACACCCAGCTCCAACATCCCTCGCCGGAGGCCACCGTGCTGGGCAGCGCTGGCAGGCACCCCTCACCCCACCTGCTTTTTCCCATTTGCACTGCGCACACAACCTTTATGCTCAGGTTGAACCTCAAATTCAAGCTCTTGGTAGCTTGGAACGGTTCGAGCCACTGACACATCGAAGGTAAGTCACTGACACGCGTCGATGGCCGCCCAAGCACAAGTTTTACTCCATCAACATCACCATCCTTATCGCGTTCCTGCTTCACTTCTAATTGCTGCTCGTCTGGTTGGAGAGTCATCCCTTCCTACCAAGCCTTTGGAGGATATTTGTAATGCTTGTGGGCTTCTTCCCTCTCCCTCCTCCCTGGCCCCGTGGTCGTTTCTCCCCGTGGGGAGGGAACGACGACATGCCAAGACCGCACGCTACTTGCACACGCCTTAGGCCACTTGGTTGTCATGTGGCTCGTCCTCAGTCAGCCCATGGAAACCTCAGCATCTCCAGCCTCATCCTTTAACCCAGCTCCTCTAGGTTGCAGCCGCGGCTCCACAGAGATGTTCTTGGTGGCTGGAGCAGTCTCCATCCTCACATCCCTCTCTCCCTACGTGCCAGTGTGGGTTTTCAGCACACAACCCTGTGCTTAAATTTGATGTACTGAGGATTGATTCTGCCGAGGTTTTGGGAGCTGCTCCCAGACACGTCCCTCCCGTGGGACACTCCTCATCCCCCGCCTTTGCTGCCATTGAAGTAGCGAGGGAGTGTGTCCGTCACGCTTGTACCTGCTTGAAGATCCAGCCTGGCAGAAGGCTCTCAATGCTTCAATCACAAATAACTTCAAACTCATAGAATTTTTTTTCCCCTGCGTGTGTTATTGAGCAAAACCCCCACAGATTTTCATTGCGTAAGTCCGTTGGCACAAAGCAATTGACACGCTTCAGCCCTTGCCCTGGCTGGACCCCGTGAAGAAGATGAATTTCGGGCCCCGGTGGGATGGCCAGCACAGCACAGCACAGCACGTGTGTGCTGGAAATGCGCAGCTATGAAGTCCCCACGGTCACCTGAGCAGGTTTTGTCTCTCACACAGGCGTGACTCACCCACAAAGCACACCAAAGTTGGCTCAATCTGCTCAGTCTGTTCCTGGGGTTCCCTCGTTCAGGTGCCTCGCCGTTTTTGGAGCTTTTACAGGGATTGCAGGGGGACCATTCACCTCTTAGCCTTGCAAAGTGAGGTCATTTGGACATTTACACTAGGCTAGCATTTCTGACAATGTATTTTCTTTTTCAGCCATTTTTTAATTAAATGAATTTTCCTTTCATTTTGTGTTCTTTGGCTGATCAGGAACAACATTAAGAATCAAGATAAGCCCAAGAGAAAAAGGTCATTTATAAAGAAATAATTTCATTTTTTCCCCTTCTTTCCCACTGGCAAGGATTCAAGCAACCACCCACAGGCTGGTGTCACTTTGAATTCAACCAAGTGCCAGTGAAGTGCCTCCTCCTCCTCCTACTGAAGAGCTGCCCTCGCTGCTTCAGCAGACATCCGCGCGATGCTGAGCACATTGCTGCTGAGGTGGGATGCTGCTTCGGGGTGAGACAGATGGTCCCAGCTGGGCACCCCGGTGCTGCAGCAGGAAATCTCTGCTCTTGCCGTATTTTGTTCTATTACCTGACGCAGTACTGACATGTGGTACCTGGGAGTAATTCTCTAAATACCCACAGAACTATTGGTTTTCAATATTCAGAAGCATCTCTCTCCAAGGGAGTGCAAAGGGCCATGCATCCTACAAGAGCAAAGACAGTGGCTAAATCCACTCCTGAGTGCAATTAGCTCCGCTCCTCCCGCCAGCCCTTGCTCAGCACTGACTGCTGTGCCGTGCTGGTCCTGCTCCCCCATTTTTTGCTCTGCCATCCTGTTTGTTTTCTTCAGGACTGCCTCCCAGCAGCATCCTTGGGAAGGACTCCCCAGACAGGTGTGGCTCCTCAACAGCATTAAGTTACAATAAGCTTTTCTTTTTGAACCTTTGGAGAGGGTTTTCTGCTCTTTTTCTTTCTCACCTGCCTTCTGAAAGCCTCTCCCTGCAGCAGCCTGTTGTTCCCTTCCTCCAGAATTTACGTCTCACTGACTGTAATAAATCGCATTGGAAATATTGTTCCGTATTTCCAGGAACTAATCAAGTGTGATTGTGTAGCAGCAAAAAGCTGGAGCAGCTGCACAGAGGAGTAAATCCTGAGGGAGCCCCGAGCTGTGCTGCCCAGCGCTGGCCGGTGCCCACGCCTGCCCCTGCCCAGCCAGGAGAGCGGGAGTGGGTGGAGGGGGAACACCAGCTCCCCTGGCCTCCATCCTTCCCCCACCACTGGAGACTGACTAAACCCAGCACTTTTAAGCATCAGAGATTGAGAGAAAGTCTGCGTTTCGTTTTACCCAGTTTTTACCCATCTATTTGTTGGAGCTGGTTGCAGTCCAGGCTTGGCTTATGTAGGAGAAGTCATCCCATGGAGAGCCTCCGAGTGGAGCTTGCAGCCAGGGAGCTGCTAATATCAGCATCAAGATGAAATGATTTGGCGAGTTATGTACATTGATGTCAATCACGTTTCCCTTTGGTTCTTCTCTCCCCGCAGCGAAGTGCAATAAATCACGTGCATTTTCTGAGTGCAATCCTGTGCTGCCTGGCCTTGGAGGCAGAGGATGGACCTCGAGCATCACGTGGGTGGGAACACGCAGGTACTCCTACAATCGTCAAAGAGAACACTTCACCTGCAGCCGCTGCAAGCCCGCAAATCCAGCCACGCCTGATCCAGCCCAAGGTCCCGCACAGCTGAAAAGAGGCTTTAAAATGTCCTGGGGAAGCAGCAGTGATTCAGCTTGCTATGCCCAAATTCAGGATCATGTATTATGTATTTCTCACCAGAGTTTGCATGAGATCAATGAGATCTAATCCATCAGCAGCCCGCTCTTTGATGAACGCCGTGGTGAAGCCTGAGCGCGATGGTAATGGCTGGGGCCGGGAGCACGGGTCAGGGCAGGGCATAGTTTAAAGGCAGAAGGAGCAGAGGGGGAGGAGGAGGAGGACCTACCCCAGAGCTCTGGGCCGTCACCGCTGCGAATCATTGCAGCCTGAACGTGGCATTCTTCCCTGGGTTAAGGCTCAGAGTTTCTTCTCTGCGACGTCTGAATCCTTCACTCTTATTTATACACTCTTCCCTAAACACTCTTATTTATACACACAAATAAAGCCTAGGCAGTGACCCACTGCTCTATGAAAAATCCCATCATGCCTATTTTAACTGATTTAGTGCGTGCTAAGTAATTTTCAGAAGATAGGCTTAGGACTGTTTCACATCTCTCTTTTTGAGAAATACAGCACTTTTCCTGGGCCACAGCAAATCGTCTTCCCTCCAGCTTCCCCTTTGCCACAGGGAATGAATTTCAGAGCTCTTTTTCAGCTCATTATTCTGAGCATTTCCCGTTAGATGTCTGATTAGTGTTTCGCAAGCTGTGTTGTGCTATCATATCTGCTTCTGACGGCTGCGGCAGCCAGAAGAGAAATCCGTTGTATTTTAGATTGAGATAACGGTTTAATCTGATCTGCACTTGGGAAAAAAAAATCTGCCAGGGAAAGTCCAGGTCCCTGAAGGCAGTGTGCAAGGCAGAGGCACTGCTGGCTCCCGTGCACATCCCTGCAGAGAGGTGGCCTGTTCTCAAAAGAAAGCACTGGGAGCTATTTGGGCTGTCTTACTTGAAGGCTATTTTTCAAGCTATCTTTAAGCCTGCAATAAGCCCCATGAGCAGGCTTTGTGCCGTGAAACAAGAGAGAAATCGAAGCTTTCTCTGGCTTTGCGGAGGCCTTGATGCTTAGCGTAGAGAGACCTCCGCATGTTCGCAAACACTGCAGATGTAGCAGCAGAAATGGGTTGTCCTTGAGAGGAAAATCAGCCCATGATCTGGAAGATCGTCCATTGAAGCAGGGCAAGGGCCCCTGCCTGGCCAGGAGAAGGACTGTTCCCCCGCATGCCATGCCAACAGCTCACTCTCTGCTTGTCTGAAGTGCTACACACCTATGACAACCTTGAAACCTCAAAGGCAGATTTAATTTAAAGGTGAGGTTAGCCAAGAGCATCAAAAAGATCTGTTTATGTTTGGAGTCAAAAGTTTTTAAGCCTATTCTGTGGGTTTTTTCCCCCTTTTTCCTACCAGCTGTAGTTAGATAGAAAAACCAAACCAAAAAACTAAGCAAATTTTCTGATTAATCACTTCTTGTTTGAAGAAGACACACTTTGGTTTTGAGTTCTTCTGAAAACAGTGTCCTTCCATGCTGAGCAGAGTTACCCAGCAACAAGGCACGGAAAAATAACAGGAACGGAAGGCGAGGAGGGAGAGGAGCAGAGCCTGTTTTCTCCCCGATGCCCTTGGTGGGCTCTGCCTGCAGATGCAGGGGTGCGTGGCCCAAATTGCTGCATCTCCTGGGCCATCAGCTTCTGCCTGGCTGGCCACTGTCCTCCTCCCCAGTGTGTCAACACATCAGCTGGAGGCTCCTTTGGTTGCCCACTCCTTGGCAAGGTGTGGGGACACCATCAGAGCTGCCCAACCCCATCCATCCATGGGAGGACACTTGCTCCGAGAGACCCAGCACTGGGCATTGCTTGGACCCCCACCCCCCAGCATCCTTTGCTTGTTCCAGCCAGGTTAGCAAGAGGTTTTACCTCTAGCTACACCCTGGCTCTGTAAAGTGTCATTGAAATCTGGCTTTAAAATGCCGCATGATGGAACAGCTTGCCTGGAGTTGTGGTGGAGCATCTGAGGGTCAATTACGCTTCCAGAATAAAAACATTCTGTCCTTAATCTTTTTTATGGCTTTGCCTTCTAGATTTAAGAGCCCTATATATATACAAGCCCTTAAACAAATAGACCCGGAAGTATAGTCTCCTCCTGTAGATTCTTAAAAAATTGTGTTCAAACCATCTCAATCTTCAGACTAACTAAATGGATTGAGACCATTAGGTTTCTTCCCGTGAAGTGGCTTTTAGAAATGACCCTTCTCTGAGCTGTCCCAGTTTTCCTATATGTACTTTTAGATGCGTAGCCAAGTGCCAACACCAGCCCATATGTCTGCTTAGCTTTTTCCTTTTTATTCGTTCAAGGATCTCATCAGTTCATTTGTGCACAGCATTAAACTCCTCGTGAGCACTCGTAATTCCTCTGCGTCCTGACAGTGTCTTCATCCGCAACTGCACAGCACTTTGGAAGAATTACACTGTATTTGCTATCTGGCTGATCACCACAGTTCTCCATCATGAATAAAAGCCTGCACAATCAATGCCCTATTGAATCACGAATGTGACATTTTTAGCAGGATAATACTCTAAGAGAGGTTTTGGGGCTAACCTCACCCAAACACTAGATAGAAGCTGTGAGCTGCTTCTTCCTGACCAGGACAAAGTGGTGCTTCCACCCTTCGAGTGTTTTTCATATTAGAGAAGTTGTAGCCGAGCCACAGTCGGAAGAGGGGTTGGGGACATGATTTATGTTAGAAGTACATAGTAACTCCAGCTGTCAACTTCATAAGCCAGGCAGAACTCAGCTTTCCATCTTCCGGCTGGTGGGAGCACTGTTTAAAGAGGAAGAGTTTGCACTGGGGGAGGGAACAACCAGAGGTGTACGAGTAAAACCTGTACAAGGCACTCTGGCAGTTCGTAAGGGGCAGGAGAAGGGGAGCACAGATTTGGGGGTAGTGGGAAATGTTGCATCTCCTTCAGCTCTGTTCCTCAGGAAGCTTTACTCTGAATTTCCTTGGATTGCATTCATCTGTCATCCCAATAACCCCCCTGTTTGGTAGTTGCAGACAGCAGTATCATCCCTCAAGCCTTCTCTTCTGAGCAGACCCAGTGTTCTTGGCCTCTCTTCGTCTGTCCTGTGTTCTGCCCACCTCAACATCTTGGTGGCCTCTGCTGGACTTACTCCAGTGTATCCACATCCTCTTGTACTACTTGTTTTCTTGCGTGTCCAGGATGGAAATGGTTGGTTTGCTTTTCTCTGAGCCTGGCAGACATGAGGCCAGGCCTGGTTTATAGATGAAAGGCTTTCCTGAGAGCCTGCCTGCAACTGCTGTTCCTTAGATATTGTTGTGCCTCCTTGTGTTTGAGCCAATATCAATACTCAGCCAAGTCTGAGGAGAGGAAAATCATTACAGTGCATCGGTTCATCTTCTCTTCTACTTAGTGAAGAAAAAATCATGCTGGCAGCAGATGTAGAAGCAGTGTATCACATACGTTTAGGCAGAGACATCAGCTAAGTCCTTCCCACGATGAGAACAGCCCGGAGCATCGCAAGGTAGGCGGCCAAACCAAAGACCTCCAGGCTCTGCAGGGCCAGGGTTTGCAGAGTCCCTGTGGTACAACCATGGTAGGGACAGGATAGCAGCAGTGCTAAACACAGGCTGAGAGGTCACTAACCTGGCCTGACCAGGCTCCCTGGCTGGCTGCCCAAGGATGCTAGTAAGCAATCTGGGTTAAATGCTCCAGAAATGGTCTTGGTGCAGAGCGTCTAGCTTCATCACCAGTGGTCTTTGAGCGGGAACTGAAACCACCACAGTTCCTTTCCCCATCTGCCCTGTCCCAGTCTCTGTCCCCTGCATTTATGCTCTTGCTGGTCCCCCACACCTGCTTCTTTCTCCCTCACTTTCCCAAAGGGCAGGTAACAACTTTACCTCAAGTTTCTTCTGTTCCTTTGCTTGGCCTCAGCCACCTTCCCAGGACCCATCACTTGCAAAGCTCTTCTGGTCAGACGATCAGGTACTCACCAGTACTGCCTGGCACAGCATCTCATCTCCAACCACTTTCAGCATCTGTGCATCTCCTTCTCTTCCCAGCCTGCCTAAGGGCCTGAAAGGAAAGAGAAATAATCTTTTTAATCCCATGAAGCAGGCTAAGCATTTGTATATAGACCTATATGCAACTCAAAAGTCATCATTAGCCTAGTTCATTAAGCCATTAATGATGCTAAAGCATGCAAAGTACATTAAAAACATCTTCTTAAGCGGCTAATTCATCCCATGGCCTTTAGGGCCAGTGCAAATTGATACATATTAGTGCTGCTGCAGGATTTAAGAGCTCTTGCAGAGCCCTGACCGGTGCTGCCCTCTCCTTCCCATAGCAAGGCACAGGAACCTCTGACCTGCAAAGGTGCCGAAATTGCTCTGAACTTCTACAGAAATCTGCCCTACAAGGCTTGCCTGGCCAAAGAGGTCACATTTTTTCCTTTCGGCAGGTGACAGCAGTTAGACATAATTTAAGGCACCAGGCCAGCACGCTGAAATTCAAAAAGCATCACCTGCAGCATGGATCCAGCTGAAGCCATGCCGAGGACCACAGAGCCTGCACACCCACCCCAGACACATGCTCAGCAAGCACCACGCTGCTGGGGGTTGTCTCCCATCCTCCAAGGTCAGGAGGTGGGTGCAGGGGCTCAGGGCAGAGGCTTGGGATGCCCATAGCATGAGGAGTACCACATGGAGCTGGTGTGCGTGGGAGGAGGTTGTGGGATGCCTATATTCCCCAGGAAGTGCCAGGCTTTCACTGGAGCCCAGCAGCTAGGAAGAAGTTTTCCAGAGGGCTACAGTTTGGAGGTAGTGCACGGGCTGCACATCTCTCCAACTGTATTTGGTGGTGTTTCTCCTGGAGAAAGCCATTTGTCTTCTCCCGAGACATTGCTGCTGTTCCTCTGGACTTGAGGTGGCAGTTATCTTTGGTCCGTGAGCTTTTCTGGAGAAAGCAGATTGCCATCTTGGAAGAACTCGAAGGGCTACCTCTGGCTTTTGAATTACCGCCCAGCTGAGCAGAAGAGCTAAGCAAAACACCACCTCCGCCAGCCAAGGAAATCCAGCCACGTCTTGCAGCTTTGCTTTTGATGTGGCACAGGCTGTGAGAGCACAGAGGGAGGAAGCAGCAGGTCTTCACATAGGTGAACTTTAAGGGTCCCCTCTGTAGCCCTAAGTAACTTGGTGGTCTCCAACGCTTACTTGTTTTCCTGATATTTGAAGTTACATAGATCTGATCCCCTCAGTAAATAAACAAGTCTGTATCAAGGGAACCATCCGACAGAAAAATGGAAGAATTGACTTACGGGAATAATAACTATATCATACCAAACTTCCTTTGGCGTCCTCTGTCACAGGGACCCATGGCAGGCTCTGTGGTGAGATGCTGAGATATTGAGGCCCTCATCCCATTTTCTCATCTCCAGGATTTGAAAGGAACATCAGATGCCAACTTTTATTGTTCTTGAGAATGGCAAATGAAGTGATCTTCAGCACATGGGGATGTAGCATGGGGCTGGCAGGGCTGCCACCGCCAGAGGATTGGGTGTTCACTGCTGCTGCCTTCTCCTCGTCCCAGGGCTCTCCTTCAGATCAAGCAACAGGAGGCAAGAGGAGAGTTTAGCCTCTACGCCTTGTTCTACCTCCAGGTGATGCTGAGAGAATTTCTGTAGTGGTGCACAGTACCCCTGGGAGTCCTGACCCCCCATTTTAGGCAGAGCATCACCCCCTCCCGGAGGCTCAGCCTTTGTGCATGGTGCTGGCCAGCCAACATCAGCCGGCTCCAAACCTGGCACCTGGCTGACAAAACAAGTGCGATATCGGTGAAGCCTCTGCATCTTCTCCTAGCACGAGATAAAAGTGGTTTATTGCACAGTGCTAACAATGTGATTTGCTAACACATTACCCAGGGGTGGCACAATCTGTACCGGTTAAAGGGAAATATTAAAACTGTCACTTCAGCAGGAGACATTCAAATGTGCTAAATGGGTCACGCCGTTAAAACAAATATTCCCAACCTAAATTTATAAAGTACTGTAAAGGGACAGATACCTGCACGCTGCAGCACCGGGAGCCCCTCGCCAGCCAGCAGCTGCGGCATCGCTCCGGTGCCGGTGCGTGGCTGAGGCTCCCCTTGCGCCAACACAGACATTCCTGTGCAAGACCAGCGTGCTGGCAAGGGACGGGGTGCTCACAGCCGCTCACTGCAGCCCGAGGGGCAGGTCGGAGGGGTCTGACAGCAGCAAATGGCAGAAGCAGCAGTGGGTTTTTATGGGGCTGCACTTGTCCAGGGCAGGTGGGAGACAAGCAGGAGGGCAGGGGCTGAGCTGTCCACGGGCAGGGCAGAAAGCAGGGCTGCAGAGCCTTCCCCAAGGGCTGTAACCTGCACAAAACGCCTGCCCTTGATGTCTTAGGATTAGGGGGCAGAAAGCTGTGCTTCGCCCTCAGAGTGTGCGTAACCCTGCCAGATGCAGAGCCACAAGCATCTGATTTTCTCAGTGTTACCGAAGCCCAGCGCAGGCAATTGCCCATTTCTGCTGGCCAGAGGACAGCTTGGTTGCAGGGTTGGTTTACTGCTGATGCATCATCACCTGCCACAAACTTTGTTTCCAGACACTTAACCTGTGACCCTTGTAGTGATGAAGGCAGATTCCCATCACAGTCCGGGGCTAAGCCAGCTATGGAGGACGCACCAAGGTGGCCCCAGCCTGTAGGCTTGGCAGGGCTGTGGGCCTTTCTACCAGGCAAAGCAGCTGAAAGCAGTGGAAGAGCAACAGCCTGTCCTCAGAGGTGCCACAAGCAGGGAATTGCTGCTCAGGGTGGGAAGGAGGTGTGCTGCAGAGGTCCTCGGTGGTGGCCAAGGGAGCCCATTTAGTTGCCAGTCAGCTGGGGTCTCTAACATGGCACCTCCAGGCATGCGGGTACCACCTACCCAACACTGGGTTGGTAAGCACTGCCAGGGCTGAGGGAACAAGGAGCACAAGGACATCGTGGGTTTGGTGCTCGTCTTGCCAGGTCACGGCAGCGGAGGTGTGTGGTGGCAGGGGACGGGTTGTTTTGATGCACAGCACGTTCCCGCTGTAGCTGAGAGATGCTCTGTGAGACACGGGATGTCTTTGTCTGCATCTCGAAACAGGGCCGAAGGAGTCTCTCAGAAAAAGAGAGAAGAGCTTACCAACTCTGCCAGAACAATGTCTCAGGGAACTGGGCTTGCAGAAATGACCTTGTTTTCACCGAACACAGACACAGGGAGGGCCTGTCAATGTTCCCAAAATTTCCTTTTCTCGCTGCACTATGATATCCAGCAGTTTTTCTCAGCTGGCCACTTGCGTGTGTAAAACTTCTGAACCAATACCAGACACCAGCACCGGCCTGGCCCAAGGTGCATGTCATGAGAGGGAGAGCAGAGACCCAGCCTGGAACTCGTGCTTTGCCCTCTCCTCCCGGCTGTGGAGAGCCCATGGCGTGCAGAGATCTGAGCCTGCACGAGCTGTTTCATCCCTAATGTGCCAGCTCGGCTGAGCTCTTGCTTTTAGCCCTCCCTGCCCATCTGTTCAAAAGAGCAGAGAGCTGCTGGCCCCCACACTGCCTGCCAGAGCAACCGCAGCTTCGGCCAGCCATGCTTGGTAGTTGGGTGGGAACGGTACAGCATGAGGTGAATCCCACTGTTCCCATCGATGGGTAACGAGATCAGGGATCTCTCATGGGGCTCTCAGTCTTCCCACTTACACTCCCCCTACTCCACAGCATCCGAGCCACGCTCTGCTACCTGCTCCAGGTGCCTGCTGTGCTTAGATTAAAAAGCAAAAAGCAGCTGCCTGTTGTCCCAGCCACTCCAGGGCCAGCAGCAGCATCTTCCTCTGCAGCCAAGGGGTTTGCCTAACTAACAGCCCTGGGGATGACTGGGAACCTCTCTGATTTCCAGCTGCTTCAGTCGCTGGACCCCAGCAAGGTTTGTGCTTTCTAACCCTGGTGAAGGAGAAACTTTGAGCACTGGATGCCCCTGCAACATCAAGGGACCAGCCTTCACAAGCTGCTACCAGAAGGCATAGCTGAATTTGCACTTCATCTTTCCCCCTTCATTTTCCTACATTACAGCTCTATTTAATCTTTTCTTCCTTGGACATGCTGATAAGCACATAATGAAAGTGCCTCCTGCGCTATGAGTAGGAGCACAGCAAAATGCACCCAGCAGTTATACATCTTGCAGTAACTATTTCAGGCTCTCTGCAAATCCTAGCAGCTGTCTCCAATTCAATTACACATACTTTCCATTCTGAAAACAATTCCAAAGCAAGCAGCATTGTTTTTTGCTAACACAGAAGGTCAGAGGATGGGGAAGAATTCCCATCTTTGGTAGAAGAGCAAAAAAATATTCTCAACATTGCCATGAACTCCGAATGCAGTAGTGAGCCGAGTGAATATACTGCCTCTTAATATAATATGAAGCAATCAACAGCCATACAAAAGTGTCTTAAAAGTAGATATTGATTTGCTGTCCAATAAGAAGTATCTCAGCCGTTTCCCTTCCTCACTAAAATTGTGGTCATGGGGCTGGAGCCCTGCGCTCAGGCTGGCACGGGCAAGGAGAGCCCTGTCAACAAGAACCGAATCCCCCAGCGCCTTCCAGTGAGCTTCGATCAGAACAAAGCAGGAATAGTGAGAAGAGATCTGTTTCAAAAGCACCAGAAACAGAAGTCCCACACCAACAGCATGGAAACACCATTTTAAATTAAGAGCCATTGCCTAACATAGTCCCCGGCCGCTTTTTCATCTACACTCTCCTGCAGTCTGTAACATAAGTGTCTTCACACACCTGCCTGCCACAGAGTGCTGGAAACACTGCAAACACCATTCCTTTGGGCAAACCTCCTTTGCAGGCACCCCTGTGCAACTCCCAGGCCTGCACTTGGGCAGCTCGCTGCAGGGCAGCAGCTGAACTCACGCAGAGATGCTCGTGCAACCGGGGAACGCTGTCAGCTGCACAGCAGAGCCGTGGCAACGCACAGGGCATGACAGAGCACGGGCACCCAGGAGCAAAACCAGCCCCACTGCTATGCATAATTGTCTGCAGCAGGTTTATTTTCAATTGATTGCCTCATAACTTTTCAAAACCATGCAGATGCTTGTTACCCCACCATGCAGTGTGATGCTGAGGTCCGCCATTTAAGTACAAAAATATGGAAAGGAGTAAGGAGGTCCAATATACAGGGGTTGGAGTGGTCTTTCAGACATCACCAGCACAGAGTCCTGGAGTGGCACTTGGACTCGCATTGGTTCATGCAGTGGGATGCCTTATGCAGAGGAGCTCAGGACTGCAGCACTGGCCATGTGGGACATAGAGCTGCTCCCAAACCATTTATTATCATCATACCAGGAAGAAACTATTTATTTTGGTTGCTATTTAGGGAAATCAGGAGATGACTAATGGACTATCAGAAAACATAAAGGGACTCTTGTCTGCTGCCTGTCATATTCCTGAGCAAACCATCCATACCTGCCTGCTCACGGTGCCTTTGGGCATGATTGAGCCTGCTAGCAAGTCTTGGAAACACCCAGGGCTGAACAGCAGAGCTGTTGGGCTGCTTTGATCACACTCTGGTTTTCCCAGGATTAGCTACCAAGTCCATTAGCCAAGGGAAGAACCGAGGTCCACTCTGCCACCTGCCTGGTGCTCCTGCCCGTGGAAATGCCTGCCATTGCTGCAGACAAACTGGCAGGGATCTTTCTCCAGGCAGAGGGAGACGGAATTCATTGACTTCATCAACAGAATAAGGAAGGTCCTTGGTTTATCAGCCCATTGATCAGAAAAGACTGTTTAGCAGGTGATCTGTGGGTTGGCAGCATGCTAAACCAGGAGAGAACAGACTTTTCTAACTTTGCCCTTTCCAGCCTTTCAAGTGTTATACCAAGAGTGACTAAATATGGATAAAGATGATAAGCACTAGTAGGATAATAGGATCTAGGTGCAGAAAAATTAGATGCAGTAAAGCAGAAGATTATCAAGGTATCTCAGAAGAATGGGAGATATTGGAGGGAAAGCTGAGATTTTGGTGTGATTTTTTTTTTTAATCCTATCTAGGGATATTAAACCTTGGATTTGGGCGGTGTAGCATAGTCAAAACACATTCCCATAGGCAGCTGTACTGTATTTTACTTTGTGCAGCTCCCAATTTGGTAGCAGACCTTTGTGTATACTCACATAAGTCAACACGTAACAGCTAAATATAGTCGTCTTATTGTTATTATCTCGTTAATGAATAACCTGTGTTGTTCTTGCTCTGTGCAACATGGTTCTCAAACTCCCACAGCGCTACGCTGTCTTACCAGTGACCTGCAGCAACAACAGAAAGGGGGGGG
>Ga0065711_1041847_pt1 | contig 15828 bp, 9 predicted proteins | sample Hoacrofraction12_FD_59098 | JGI IMG/M metagenome (GOLD analysis project Ga0065711, IMG submission 59098) | Hoatzin crop microbial communities from Cojedes, Venezuela - Epithelial fraction 12 v2 (version 2) | ecosystem: Host-associated > Birds > Digestive system > Esophagus > Crop | place...
GGCAATGGGCACAAACTGAAGCACAGGAAGTTCCGTCTGAACATGAGGAAGAATTTCTTCTCTCTGAGGGTGACAGAGCACTGAAACAGGCTGCCCAGGGAGGTTGTGGATTCTCCTTCTCTGGAGATATTCAAGACCCGCCTGGACAAGGTCCTCTGCAGCCTGCTGTAGGTGACCCTGCTTTGGCAGAAGGGTTGGACTAGATGAGCCACAGAGGTCCCTTCCAACCCCGACCATTCTGTGATTCTGTGAAGGAGATTCGTTAGCCCGACAGATTGAATTTTATATTGTAAAACTGAGTCGGGGGTGGCTCTCGCTGGTCCAGGAGTGCCATAACATTGATGCCAATAGACTTCAACTGATTGTTGTAGAGATGATCATTACAAATGTGTAGTTATTCTTCTGAACCCCACCAAAAACCCAAACCAAACCAACCACACCGCATGATCAAATCAGCAGGGGATTCAAAGTTCAAACTGTAGTGCTTTTAGCTGGGGCCAAAAAGTCAAGACAGTGGCTTTCAGTCTCATTTTCAAACTCCCATCTTGCAGCTGCATATTCTCCTCTGATCCCACCTTTTGCACATCTTCTGCCTGTACCTATTCTCAGTGCAGGGATGGGGGTTTTCTGCCAGCCCACACAGAGCTCAGCCAGGCCCTGCTCTGGGGAAATTCGCAGGCTCTGCTCTCCACAGGCTGCAGATCCATCCACCCACAGTCTGGACAAAGGTATTGGATCACCCTAAGAATCACCATATTGGTCAAGATGTCAGGTTGCTCAAAGGTTCTCTCCTCTTCCTTACGTCATTCTCACCAAAAACATGAAACACTGAGATCTCCTGTGTTACATGGGTCATTTCTATGGCACGTGGTTAAAACTGTATTTTCCCAAAATTATGCAGAGTAAGAGCAAACCAAGAGCTGCCTGAAAATAATATACTTATTAAGCCTACAGTATTATCGTTTGGCCAATGGACACCACAGAGCAACAGCAATGCTGGGCTGATCATTTTTTTTTCCTTATTGATCAAATACAAATTTTAGTCTTTATCCAAACCGCACTTTTCATCCTAGCCTACCCTTTATACACTCCCCCTCCTATACCAGCAGGATCTTAGTGCTCGTCCTCCAATGGTATGGAGCTGTTGTAGCTGGCTCCTCGTCCACTGGTCTCCATTAGCTCCTGGCTGAAGCTGTGTAGGAGGATGGAGGGGATGCTGTGAAGGAGCTATACTTAGCTCAAGGAGGATTCTCTAGGAATGGATGCCACTTGGCACAAATTAAAAGCACCTTTCAGGGGCTTTTCCCCTCAACCAGGGACACAATAAGGTAGAAACCTTGGATCTACAGTCAGCTATCTGTTTGACACTACTTCCCTGAGTGGCAAACAGCACAAACAAAAACCCCACTTCCTAGCAGAGAGAGGTTCAGTTCTGAGTAACTAGCATGCTGCTAAAGGGCCAAAGCTCACTGGGCAAAAGAAAATGTCTCAGTTGGCAAGACACCTGCTGCATATGCCTTACACCGGGCTTCAAGCAAAGCCAGATCTCTGATGGGAGGTTCTGGCCAAATCCCGTTGACTCAAATGGCATGCCGTCCATCTGCGGTGACTAAATAATTCATAGTTGCCACAGTGTGGAGACTTCATTCTGGTCTTATTAATGGATGACAGCAACCGTGGGCCAGTCTCCCTTCCCCTTGGTTAGGCTCCCAATAATCAAGCCCTCCAGCTACTTGCTAGTTTTCCTACCAGCACGGCCTTAGCACTTAAAAATCCAGTAATTGTTACGAACAGCAGATGTAACGTTAGCTGAACCAAATAGCCTGTAACTCAATACAGCCTGTTAATTCTAGGAAAAGCAGTGATGTCCTCAAAGTCTATGTGCTTTGCTGAATTCCTGAAAAAAGTTGTCTTTCAGAGAGAATGTCAAGCGCCATCCCCACTGGGCAGGAATTACTCAAGCACATATGCTCACGGACTCGCTGCCAGTGCTCGTGTGAGGGACTGCCTGCCAAGAGGTACACGGCGTTCACATCTGACACGCAGGAGCTCACCTAGGATGTTCTCTGCCTGACAGATCAGGGTTCTTTGGCCCACATTATTTATTATCACCAGAAACAGGGCAGGGAAAAATCTCCGAATGTGTCATTTTCCTTCAATTACTCACAGGGACATCGAACAGAACAGACTGATTTTCAAACTAGGGAATCATTGTTTTATAGCTGACAGCCTGCGAACCCATCCACCAGCTGCAGGCTGGAAGAACTTTTAATAGACAAGTTACAAAACACTTGATGATTTTATGATGGCATGATGGATGCACGCATTAAATGACAGCAAATAAAACAGTTACAGCATGATCTGTATTTTACACTTTGCTTTTCAAGGAATGTATTTTTGTGATAGGAAATTTATATTGCATGCTCTTTGGTAGCCTGGATAGAAAGTAACTTCAGGGAAGTTACGAAGTGCTAACAAACACCACTGCAAAGATGGAAAACTGTAAAAGACACCAGGTGATAATACTTCTGTGCCATAGTCTATGGAAAGATTTTTTTGGACCATAGTGAAAAAATTTAGCAGTCTTTTCACTCTGCTTAACCTCTTTCAGTAGCAATAAAAGTACTTCTTTTATTTCTTTTCTAGGAATCCGACACTAAGACAAAGCCAAAGGCAAAATAAAACTTGAGAAGTAGGCAGAGGGGACACTGTTCCACACTGCTGAAAATAATCTGTCCGAGGAGAGCCCGATTAGTGCTTTGTGGTTAGGTCATCCACCTTGGGGGATTACTTGGTTTCAGCCTCTTGCTTCCCAAGGAGTTAAACACTTTCCACATTAGCTATAATGAGTGTATGATGTAAATGTTCCTTGGATTGCACGACACAAGCAGCCCAGGCTCCCTCCTGTTCAGTGACCTACCAGAATAGTCCTTTTGTCTTCCCTTTCCAGACCCACGATCCCCGCATCTCCTCCCGCACCCTGACACAATTTAACAAGCGCAGGGATCCCCCTCATCCACTGTTGTCTGCAACACCCTCCTTCAAATAATCTCCAGGAGATTATGCTTTAAACCTACAAATCGTAAGCCTGAAGAGGCGACTTAACACAGGCCTACCTCCTCAACAGGCACGCTAGCCCGTTACACAACGCAGCACAATGTCACCTCCTCCGGCTGGGTGCTAAAGGATGCCCCGGCAGCACTTCGCGATGGGTTGGATCCCAGCAGCGCAGCGTCGGGCAGCTCAGACCACCCGGGCAGACCGTTCCCCTCTGCAGATCCCGCAGCCACGAACACGTGGCTGAGCAGGGCTCATCACCGGTCAGCCCCGAGCAGCACAGCGGGGCCAGGTCAGACCCTGCCTGGATTCCGTTGGCCGAGGAACCGGAGGTGCTCAGGCTTGGGTGATGCGCGTCTTGTGATTACAAATTCGTGTCACTACATCAGTTACGCCTTCTGTTGGTTTTAAGCAAGCACTTCTCTTGTATTTGGCCATCAATATTGGCTCTGTTTGCACTGTTCAAGGCAAAAGTCTGTAGAAACTCTATAAAATTAAAACCAGGGTAACACCATGAAACAAAACCAGAGTACTGTAGGTCTGGGTTTTTTCCTGAGTCTTTCATACCCCCAGTTCCAGCTGAAGCCAACATGCATCCAGTAGCCATAAAACACCAGGTAAGGAACAATTCTTTCATAGCTGACATCAGCTTTGAAAGTCCAAGATGAAAACGTTCAGTGACAGGGGAAGGAATGTTGACACAGCTGATCCCGCACCACGCACACACAGTGTTTTGCAGGGTTCAAAGCTGCCCAAATCTGTTTCCAGTCTCAGAGTAAAAGAAACTTCAGAAACAGCCATGACATAATTGGGGAAATTTGTGCTTGAGGAAAACTTACCTTTGTGTCCTCCACGTAACATTTTTCCAGCGCGTGCAGTTTCGTACCTGGATCTAGAAAACAGTAAGCACGTGTGCCAGCCAAACTGCTTGCTCAGAACATGGCACCACATTTGGTTCGGGTTTTTTTTCTGCTCACCGCATAAACAGAAAAAAAGAGCTGGTCACCACATGACCCTAGAAGAAAATGTACCTTTTTTGATCCATCTATTGTGAGATTTCAGCCCAGATTTTTTCTTTAATACTCACTGAAAGAAATCCCAAATATGCAGAAAATCCCCATTATTCTCATTCTTATTCTGTTCTTAGACTGAAACTTTTGCATTTTCATGGCTTTCATTTCCAGTTCAGCTGTTGGAAAGCCAGAACAAAAAAACTGAAAGAAATGTTTTTACAGTTCTATTTGCAATTGCTAATTCATGCCTTTAATTTGCAACACAAATGATGTTCCAGACAGGAAAGTAAGAAAAAACTTTTGCCTTTTCACCTGCTTCACAGGTGTAAAGCCAACATTATGCTTTCATCTAGAGACCTGCAACTACGCCACAGCCATCTTCACATACGATACAAGTGAACACTACTAAGAACTGTAAATTGTGACTGCAAAAAATTACCTGGAATTATAACCTCCATAAAATGATGCGTTCAGCATTTCTTTTTATAAGGTGCTGCTATGCTTAATGAAAACTTCATCAATAAAAAGTTTGGCTTGTTCCTGATTTGACTTTTTCAATACTCACTATAGATTAAGTGGAAGAACATGGAAGCAGAAAGTGTTAGGGGATGAACACAATTTTCCAAATTGCTTAAAAGAATATACAAAAAAAATAATCTTTGGAATCACTGGCTTTTATTTTCCTGTGGCAACTTCTAATCATCACAGGCATATAATGAATGTCTGAACATTACGAATTTATGTGTGCTGCCTTAGATGAGCATAATTCTCAACTATTATTAATGAGGAACTGTAAAACACACTTCAAGTTTTATGCTTAAATTACATGAAGTTTCCAAAAACCATAAATACATCTGTCGGTGAGTATCTGTAGAGAATTATATAACAGGCTTTTATAGCACAGTCACCGAGGCAGTGGAACTCATCCCATTTGAGAAAAGATCTTACAAAGAAAACTTTCTACAGAGTAATTCTTCCCCTGCTCTCTTTTCTGAAATATTCATAGGTGCCTCCAGACTAGTCAGGAAATAAAAACACAAACAAAGAAAAGAAGTTTTTTCCAAAGCAGTATCATTATTTACAACATGTCTTGATCTTAATTTTCATTCTCCCCTGAGAAAATGCTCTGGTGTTTCTTTTTATAGCAATTCATTTGTTATTTAAGAATGAATATAGATTTACAATAGTAAAGCAGATTATAGTTTTATCTTTACTTTACATCTATTAAATCTCCTTATAATTACAGTGGAGTAATTTAATAGTTTTCACTGCTGGAAATTCCACTTCTGGTTCCTCTATCACAAATTATGGCTTCGGTCTCAGTTGATATACGCTGATATTGACAGCTATATTTGTGGTAACAGAACTCTGCAAAATTCCATTTTCCTTGGGCTGGAAATAAGTAGTAGCATGGGCATTTTGGACCAGCATACCTGATAGAGCCAGCATGGTACTGAACATTGCTTAGTGGAGGTTGGAGAGGGAACCACCACACTCCGTTCTCAACTCCTCTAAATCAGAGGCTACTCCATCAAAATCTCCGGCAGCTATGGAGTAACTGCTTCCAGTCTGGAGGAAGAGGAACTGGTGTGGGTAAAGGAACTGAAGCAGAGGCTTTTGTCTGGGGTGCATCTGTGTCACCTGGAGTACCTGGAACGTGGCTGCACACAAAGACGGAAAAGGTGGCTACTTGAGGATGTACTGAGCAGATGGAGATTTACTGTAGCTGACATGGTCACAAAGATGCTACCCAGAAGCAGCTACATATCTGTGCATGCTGACAGGACCACAAAGCTTTTATCTATTAAGGGGATAACCTAGAAATCAGATGCAATTGGTTACAAATTTTATGCCAATTCTTGTGCAGTGTAGAGCTTCGTAACAACACAACTTCAAGATTTAGAAAATTTAAGGAACACGGGATTATTTTCCTTGGTTTTCCCTAGGCTTTCCTTCTGCACTCCAAACCCCTCATCCTTGCCACAGTCATTCAAAATATTTTTTTTTGTCAAAAGTGACTGTTATTTTTCATCAGACAAAAACCAATAGGCCCCTCTGCTTCTGCTCAGTGGAGGGTGATGAGAACAATTCAATAAATTCCTCGATGGAACTGGCAATACGAGCAACCTGAGAAGCCACCGTTCTCAAAGCCAGCATGCGCTACGTCTGCGTGGCAGTGCTCCAGTGTAACACGGACCAGCCTGAGCTAGGTGAACGTTGGTACAAGCAGCTAATGGTACATTAGTAATTATTTCTCAAGTCACAATAAGTCGCCCAACCACAAAGTACAAAATTCCCCATAATTTTCAGGATCAGGAAACCAAATTTCTAGAGGACTCAAAGGAAATAACAGAATCTTAGAATTGTCAGAGGCAAATGATATTAAGGTCAGAAGTGAACCTGCCACCAGAAAAGGCAAGTAAGAACTATATTTTTCAAAAAGTAATGCTAAATGGAAAATTCAAAAGCAATATGAAATTATTTTTTGTGGCAAAACAAGAAGATTTTTAACCACAATGCCTATCTTTCATTTAGTAAAAGGCATTTTTCATTGCAAAACCACGTAGATTAAACCTAATAAAACAAAAGAGAAGTTCAAGCTGCTGTGGTCTTTGGCTAGTAAGTTCTGTAGGAGCAAGTAAGTGGTGTAAGTGAAAGTGCAAGTAGCAAGTGAGGGCTTCAAAAGCTCAGAAATCTTGTTTGAATGAGCTGAAGCAGCTTGCAAGACAAGTCAGCTGGCAGCAGAGGCAATTAGAGTAGCAGAGCAAGGCGAAATGAAAAGGAACAGAATGAAGGAACAACAACATTCCCACTGGAAAACTATTTCAGCAAATGATAGAAACAAAGCTACCAGAAGCCAGCAGGTCTGCACTGAACCACTGGACAGTCACTAAAGAAAACTTGTATAATACTGCATATCCTTCTTAATGTTTCCTCTGCAACAACAGGAGTGCATCCCCTTCGTGTCCAGTTCTGGGCTCCCCCGTTCAAGAAAGATGAGGAACTGCTGGAGAGAGTCCAGTGGAGGGCTACAAGGATGATGAGGGGACTGGAACATCTCCCCTACGAGGAGAGGCTGAGGGAGCTGGGCTTGTTTAGCCTGAAGAAGAGCAGGCTGCGAGGGGACCTTATAAATCCTTACAAATATCTGAAGGGTGGGTGTCAAGAGGGTGGGGCCAGACTCTTTTTAGTTGTGCCCAGTGACAGGACAAGGGGTAATGGGCACAAACTGAAGCACAGGAAGTTCCATCTGAACATGAGGAAGAACTTCTTCACTCTGAAGGTGACGGAGCACTGGAACAGGTTGCCCAGAGGGGCTGTGGAGTCTCCTTCTCTGGGGATATTCAAAGCCCGCCTGGACAAGGTCCTGTGCAGCCTGCTGTAGGCGACCCTGCTTTGGCAGGGGGGTTGGACTAGATGACCCACAGAGGTCCCCTCCAACCCCTAACTGTCATTCTGTGAACTGCTGGAACTGGGAACGTGGGATCGGGCTCACAGTGTCTTATGTTTTCTAAACACTATTAGTCGTCTTAATGAGATCCACTGTTTTGCAAGACATCTACAGCAGAAGTAGCCTGGCCACACACGAAGAAGGACACTTCACCTGTTAACTGATTTATACTGAAAGAAGTTGTTAACACCTTGACTACATTAAGACAATGATACTCCTACAGAGCAAAGTAGCTAGTGACTCTGAGTAACCAGGTCCAGACTGAAAAACGGGCAAACTTCCAGATGATGGAAGTTCAGCCATTAAAAAAAATGTTCTCTAGGAACATGATTTGGGGGACAATTCTTTTTCCCAAACTTAGGCTAATTACACTTATTTACTGCAGTATATAGGAAGCTCATTGTTCCACTGTTAGGCAGAGGTCACACTATGGTAAGTACTGCGCAAGCACGTAGTACCACAAACGGTTCCAGCATTAAGGAGTACAGAAAGACTAAGGTGGGGGGAAATACACATACACCTGAGCTGGCTGTGTTTTTTGGACACAAATGGAGTTTTTAACAGCACTCTTTCTCTCAGGATTGTAGACCAGGACACATCACGGCAAACTTGGTCTGACTGAGGAGAGCGAGAGCTCCCAACTGCAGAGGCAGACATTTCAGTGTTCCTTTCTGGCGATGAAGCTTAAGAGTTTGGCTTGTCCAAAAAAATCCATTTTTCCAGATGGGATACACTGATTTCTAGCCAAATTTTAGTCATTTTCTCCACTTTACAGGTTTGGCAGATTGAACAGCTTGGATATACTCACTTCAGCTAAACAAAAATATATTCTCAGTGAAAAAGAAGCCCAGCAAAACACCCATAAGCCATTTTTCAGCTCCTTCAGGTTTAGTTTCTCTAACATACCAATTCCTAGAGAATAATTACATTGTTTTCCTGTTCTTAAGTCTAGTTTTGATAACAAACAAATTCAGCTTCTCTCTCTTCCTGACAGTGTTCTCCTTATTCTAAGATCTTAATTATGTCTTCCAACATCAGGATTTGTCTACTTAGCAGTGCGTTCTGCCTTTCAGTTCTATACACTTCCAGCTGAGATGAACGAAATCAAGGAGGAACTGGTGCATGCATGGATGGCAGGTTGTCTGCAACTTAATCATTTTTATATTAATGTCATCACACCTGCTACACGAAGCTTTTAATAAACAGGAGTGGATAACAGTTGCAGGATATGACCCACATACTTCTCTCCGTGTCTGCTGCTTGCTAGGAATTGCATTTCCACATAGTGGAGATGCCTGCAGTTGTTTTAATGGATGACCACAACGGCTGCATACAGCAGTACTCACTCTGGGTGGATTCTCTGCATTTGTTCCTTTAATGAAAGCTGCCTGTGATTCAGCCACGATGACTTGATTCATACATTTTAATTCACTCCCACCCAAGCCACGCTGTGTACGCAATGGCTGTTTCACAACTGCTATGGCCAAGGGCAAAACGACAGCAGTAGGCTTGGTTTCCAGCAACACCTCTCCCAACACCACCAGCCTACCCTGCAGGGCAACAGGCTCCACAGCTTCGCAGCCAGCTCTCTCACCATCTTATCTGTCAGGTTCTGGAAACCACTTTAATGTGAAAAGGGGTGATAACAGTGCTCCACTGTAATAAAAAGTGCTGTTTTCTAAAGGACCGCTACACTTCAACTGAAGCCCGTGTGGCAATACCATGGGGGACATTCTTTACTCACTTGTCTCCTGGGTGGAGACCACTCCCTTGGAAGCCACCTCTGAAGCTCCTTCTTCCTGTAAACTTCAAGAGGAGTCAGATACCCATAACAGCTGATTCACAAATTACATTAATCTGCAGTTTGTTTGTCTTCAAGAAAACTGTCTAGCTCTCAGTCTTCCTCTATTTCTGACAGTTTTATGGTTTCAACCATTAAACAAGCTGTCATCTCCATGATAAGAATCACAAGTTTTGGGACAGGGAAAGAAACGTGAGCCAGACCCTGCATTTCTTGCACACCAGTAGGAATTCTGAGCAAAGCACCTAGGTGGCTCTCATCTCTTGCAGCATTATCCACTAAAGCTTTAAGTAAGAGCAAGCACTGCATTTATATAAAAACTAAGTTACAAGAATAAATTTCTTTTCAGTTATCTAGAAAATTCAGGATAATAACCTAAATAACCCAGTCAAAGTAATCTTTCTTTAAACCAGATCATGTATAAATTTAAACTAGCAACTCATTTTTGTCATTTGCTACTCATACTTCATCCTTTAATCACTTTACCAGACAGAAAGAGAGCTTCATTTTTGTAGACAATATTCATTTTTATGAGAGTTCATTATTTCATTCACACCTTCGCTTTCACAGTTTCTTGGCTTAGGCTTCTTATATCCACGTCTCCTAGCAATTCCCTTTGCTTAACACTTTCTGTTGCTTTTCTACACAAAAAATTGTACGAAGTCTGCCTCATTTGAGCAGTGCAAGAGAAGCCAGTTCCTTCTAAAACAAGTTTTCTGAACTCCTCAAAGTTTCAGCTTCAGAGCTGGGGGACACTATAAGGCTGTTCCCTGATGCTGTTTACAAACTGATTCACTTGGGCTCTTACGGACCACCGAATGAACTTGCTTTTCCACATCTGACTGTTCGTAGCATGGAAGAGCACAATTGACCAACATTTTCACCTTGAATTCTGGGGTGCTTGCTTCTGTCATACTCTAAAAACTAGAGCATTTCTATCACCAGTATGTGGAAATCCTATTTGATTTCATTGGAAATTCCACCTACAGAAAAACGTTTGCAATATTATAAGATCTTGCATGAGTATTTTCATGGCCATATCTTTGAGTGGTGCTATTCTTACTTGCCAAATAGCACGGGTGGTCTTGCAAGCAACACTTACCTGGCAATGCGCACACGATACAAACCTTTTCCAGGACAAGCCACACCTTCCCAAAGTTCAAGGAAATCTTAATTAGCAGTTGTGATTTCAACTCCCATTTCCCTTATGTTGACAGCACTATGCTTCCAGATTACACAGATGGGGACGGACTAAGAGCTTGACCATAGAGAGATGGAGGTGTGCAAGCCCTTGGCAAGAACATCTCTCTGGAAGGCAAAGGCATATGTCTTAATACTAGCCAGCCCTCTCTTACTGACACCAATGTGCCACAGCAGGTTCAAAGAAGGGTACATCAGACACAGCACTTACAGATACATGGAGCTTCTCAGAGAATCCAGCTGAAAGAGTAAAGGAAAGTGCACAACTGCAAAACCTATTAGGATCACTGGGGCTTTACAACCTTAGAATGTTAAATAACAACACTAGCTGCAGGCACCTTGATGAAAAGCAGCAGTAAGGAGTGGTAAGAGGCAAGCAGATTAATTTAATTTTATTTAAACTGCTACTTGTCATAAATCTCAAAGAAGGCCTCTGTTTCCTCTCTGCACTTTTTACGTAGTAGCAGCTCCTTAAACCACATAAAACAAGTGGGCCAAGGTCTCTCTGAGAACATTTCATGGAGTTCAGACTTGTCTGAAGGAGTAAGACCAGGATGAATTGAACTCACAGGCTATATAAAACAGGAATTATATTCCAATCTTGAGCCACTACATCACTCAACCAAAAAAACGCTGTCTTGACCTGTTCTATTGGATTTACCTGAAAAAGAAGTCAAATAAAATTTAGCCTGAAGTTTTGAAAGCCCCCGCCTAAAGGTAAAGTCTCCTTTTATTCCACAGACTAGGAGATTTTGTCAAGCTCTTTCACAATGGTCACACAAATATTAACCTTACGCCTGACAGCCACAAAGCACTGAAGAGGCATCTCATGACTTGATACTTCAAGGACAACTGCAAGTGATAGGTGGTGGTCCAGAAAAACACGGCACAGATTACTTCAGCAGAAACCCGAACATCTTATATATATGGCTTCAGCAATGTAAAGCCACACCAGTGCCTCAGCAGCCACTATATCAACTTTATGTCACCACGTGATTCAAAGGGAAAACAGAACTCATTAATGCTTTGAGTAAACACAGGCATGACAGTTATTACTGTAGCAGAGGAAGAAAGGAAAAACAGGGCAGAGAGGACACTCAGAACATCTGTGACCGAGAAGATACAAAATAATAGAAGTTTCCTGTAAGAATGACAACAGAAACAAGAAGAGAACTGCTGTGCTGTTACCAGGGAGGACCACCAGAACAGCTACAATAGAAACACAGAAAAGAGGGAACTACAAAGTTTGAGAACTATCATCTTGGAGATCACACAACAGCTTCAAGGCGAGGCTACAGTGGAAAGTTTACTGCCCATGCACCAAAGGCCTTTCCAGCAGATTGGTAATACTGGGCAAAGCTCAGTTCTGCCAGACAAAACCTGCTTAAGCTAGTCTGAAACAGGAGAATGACTTCCTTTGGCAACTCTTCATCACAGACCTCACCAGTTTCTGCACCAAACACCAGACTTATTTCTTCTTACCTTGTCTTCTTTGAGCTAAAAGGTGACATGTATTTACATGTATTTTTAAATCGAACAAAAACTGTACCAAAGCAAACAGAAAACCCTCTCCTAAACATGCTTATCCCACTTGTGAGAACACAACCAACCCATCACAGTCATGTTGCGTGCTGCCACTGCTGGGAAACATTCAAGATATACACACTGCAATCACTGTGTCATGTAGAGAGTAGAACAACATTTAAGCAAAATGATGCAGGTTCTACTAATAATCTAGCTGTATTAGTATGAACCACAGCGTAACTAGTGTGCTCTACCGAAGAATGGTGACTGCAGTCTAAGAATTTACATGGCGCAAGAACTTACCCGAACAGAAACACCGTGTCTTAGCATTTATGTAACAGCACCAGTTTTTAAACATCTTTGGGTTGTTCGATAGGAGGAACAGCAAACAGACATACAAACACCCCAGTTTAAATGATAATACTCCCAAAACTCTCCATTGGACTTTACTCTTTCCATTTTCCAGACTGCACTGACAGGAAGGCAGAGCACAGCAGCAAAACTTCCAGATCAGGGTCTGAGAAGTTCCCCTCCTCAGCAGTCTTGTGATTTGAGATGCACACAGAAGAGAGCACTTTTGAAGCGAGTCTTTAATATTTAAGAGAGAATTCTTTATTCACAGAATGTGCAATAACTCCTTTCGAACTATATGCAGAAATAAACCCCAAAATTCTAATGAAGATACAGAAAAGAAAAGCAGCAGCACAGCAGTGTTCCAAGAGAATACGTAATTCACAAGTTTAAAATTCAAGCACTCCCTTCCTATGCCTGGAGCTCTCTTAAAATATTAACAATCAAATCTCTTCGGTAAGTGTACGGGGTATACTTTATTCTGAACCAGTGCCTTGGGTAAAGGTTACCACTCGGCGCGTACGTTTTCGTCCCTTGTTTGCCCATCAGACCACGAAGAATCCTGTTGCGGGACAAGATTTTATCATAAAATTCAACCCCACCTCTGGCATAGTCTTTGGAAACAGTAGCTGCCTTTCTGTCAGCCTTGCAGTCTAGGTGATAGGTCACAGCATCGTAAGAAACGTAATAGCACATTAGTCCACCCACGGCAGTGATGAGGTTACAAAGGCTGCGAAGTATCACGGGGCCTGGAGACAAACCCAGAAGGAGCTTTATACCTCTCCCACACAGAAATGTACCAGCTAAGCAAGCCGGAGCCACAACCGCGCTCGCTACAGGGCTGCCGCTCTGCAAATACACAACTTCTCTGGCAATGGCAAACTTCTGAGCTTTCAGTGAGAACGTCAGAGCTTCTTGCAAAGCAACACCTTCGTTGCTCTTCCAGTCTACTTCCTTGCCATTGATCACCACAACATGGTTGACTATTCCTCTTTTATCCTCGGCTGTGCTATCAAAATTAGGCGGGATGCCCACCAAGGAGCCTGCAGGCAGCCAGGGGATTCCAGCACTCACGGGGTGGAAGCCAGAAGCCGCAAAGGCTCGATAGGAGCCAGGGGACTTCACCGCAATGTCTTGAAGGACATCCCGAAAGACACCACAGAGCCACTGCGAGAGCTCCGCCGGCTGCCCCTCTGACCAGCACTCGTGCAGCAGTTTGAACGTCTGCTCGGGAAACGCGTGATGGGAAAGGTCAGCGCCAAACAGTCCCACGCAAGAAACGGCCAACAAAGCGAGCTTGCGCTTCTTTAACCACACAGATGCCTTCCGCAGGAACCGCGCTGCCATAGCCAAATCCTAACCTGTTTATAACACAAAATTGGGAATTAAAGTGTGCATAAATGGGTCTTTAATCTCTGTAACATTTTGAAAAACAAAGCAAAAAACATAAGAAGCAGCAGAGCACAATAACCAAAGAAACATTCTCTTTCTTACATTAACAAAACACAAAACGCCTTTACAGAGAAAGTGATGCTCATTAATTTCTGGGCCTCGGAACGTAGGACGATTGACACGGAGAATTAACTTATTCGTCTCCTCCAGTAAATCAATTTACCGCAATAAAGAGAATAATAAAGCCACCACACTTCCTCCTTCCCCTAGTAATCAATACGCATTCTGTATTTACCCAACATACTTGTCTAGTCCTTGCCAGCACAACCCTGCTGAACTCCACTACAGACACAGACTACAGATGCTAAGGCCAGAAAGAGACAATAATCAATCCACGCTCACCTCCTCTAACATACAGCTCCAAAAATTTTAATCACTAACCTCAATACTACATTTGGTAACTTGAGCTTGATTACAACTTCCAAAATAAGATCACATTTTCATTTGAGAATTTCAGGAGACAGAATTTTCCTTTAGAGTTTGTTCTAATGCATAGTCAACCTCGCTATTAAAAAAAAAAAAGTATGTGTTTTTTCTAGTGTTTTTCAGATTTCAACTTCCAGGCAGTGGTTCTAGCGTACTCAGCAAAAAGCTGTTTTCAGAATGCAGCATGATTTCAGTAGGTACTTTTAAAAATTTGTCTCCAAAATAATTTCTGTGACAAGTAATACATGCAATCCAGACCAGAATCTGGAACAGAAATTGTTTCAGGGCAGATTAACTACGTTGTGACTCTTTAAATAAGCAGATAAACTTAAAAGCTTTTAAACCTGCCAACTCCTTCAGTTCAAGAGTCCTTCTTCCCTCGGGGATGATCAGTTCCTTTTATAGTCCAAGCCATATGATGTACTCTGCTCAGGTAAACTCCAATCTCTTGAAAAATCCCATTAGCTACAGAATTCTCCCCTAAGGTAGAATCATAAAATGGTAAGGGTTGGAAGGAACCTTAAAGATCATCTGGTTCCAACACCCTGCCAGGAGCAGGGACATCTTCCCCTAGACCAGGTTGCTCAGAGCTCCATCCTTGAACATCTGGCCTTGAACACTTCCAGGGAGGGGGCATCCACAACTTGTTACTGTAAAGACAGAAGTGAATTAGGCACCTAAACCCAACAGGAATCAGTGAAAATTGGATGCCCCTGTTGCCATTTGCATCTTGCAACGTCTCTTCTCTCAGGGCGTCACCACACAAGCTTCAGAGAATCTTGCTGCAGCTGTTGAAGACATCAGTATTTCCAGCTGTCCTTAGAGGAAGCCGAGGTGGCAGGATACTGTTGTGCTTTGATACAACAGACAAGGCCTCAGTGCAGAGTGCCATCAAAGGTGGGTTTCAGCTATGCTGCTGGGCTTTGTACCGCAGCAGCTGAAACACAGACATTTGCTCTCTTCTTCCACTCGCGCTGAACAAGAACCTCCCACAGAGGGGTCGAGTGGACAACTGGGGGCTGTAACATCATAAAACAGCGCTGCATGACATGCCAGGATACACCAGTCATCACCAACAGCAAATGAGTATTAACCACAGGGAAACAAAAAGGGATTAAATTAAAGGCGGTGTTTTAATGATATGTTATTACTGCTCCTTCCTATGAAGCTCTTTCAGACTGTAAATTCACCAGGGGAAGAATAATCTTGTTTAATGTTTATACTGCACCAAACACACACTGAGTGCTTAATAAAAACAACGATGCATGCAAGTACACAACAATTTAGTATGTATTTCTTGGTGTAATAAGTGGTGGTATTCTTACATTCTGCTGAAGACCAGAGATGGTGATTAGTTTGACAAAATTATTCAAGAAAAACATGCTAAAAGCCAAGGGCTTGGATGAAACCCAATTTCAGGAGAAAACCTCCTTGATAATAGAGGTAAAAATCAGAAAATGGGAATACTAACCCAAATGACCTCTTTGGAATTAACGAACCTCTCAGCAAATCTGGTAGTCTAGATCTGATTGACAAGATCATTCCATTTACGG
>Ga0065711_1041855_pt1 | contig 15828 bp, 7 predicted proteins | sample Hoacrofraction12_FD_59098 | JGI IMG/M metagenome (GOLD analysis project Ga0065711, IMG submission 59098) | Hoatzin crop microbial communities from Cojedes, Venezuela - Epithelial fraction 12 v2 (version 2) | ecosystem: Host-associated > Birds > Digestive system > Esophagus > Crop | place...
AACAAGCCCAGTTCCCTCAACCTCTCCTCGTAGGGGAGATGCTCCAGTCCCCTCACCATCCTCGTAGCCCTCCGCTGGACTCTCTCCAGTAGCTCTTCATCTTTCTTGAACTGGGGAGCCCAGAACTGGAATCCAAGAAGCTTGGATTAAGCATGATGCTGATTTTGAATCTAAGAAGGTCTTTTACAAAAGATTTTTCTCTGAAAAACCATTTGGCAGAGGAATTGTATTTTAAAAAGCCTTTATTTTTCTTGTTTGGCCAGACTCTCATATTAACTGAATTGTACTCATTGCAGAATTTGAAATAGGAAGGAAAAAGTTATCATTTTTTTTCCAGCTAGTTTAGGACTTAGAATGGACCAAAAGCTGTCCTGAGGCCAATTAAGATATGGTCTTTCCAAGACTCCTTTGCTCACAGGGTCTTGGTAGAAGGCAATTCAAAGTGTATCTGTTCCACCACTTCTTGTCAAGAGCCTTAAGTGCTCAGAAATATTTTTAAAAAGAGTTGGAGGGAAGAGAAGATTTAAAATACCTTTCTGTATATGCAGATTTTTTTGTTCTTTTGAGAATTTTTACCGATGCGAGTGGTTTAAAGGAGAGCTGGGATTTTGCTTTTTGGTACTTGTATAAAAAGCAAAGTAAAATGCCCTCCTTGAAGTATCTACAAGCACAAGACTTTGTTTTTACTTCTGTGACTACATGTAATCTTCATGCATAAGGAATTATATATTTATGTAATATATACATAAATCCTCAGTGTGGTCATGCAAGTTGTCACCTGGAATAAAATAAATGATGACTCTTCTTGAATGACCAGTACTAGGAAGGAGAAAGTAATCTAAGCCAAGGAAGGAAAAGTGCATTCCCTGGACATAATTATTGTTTGTGATAAACAAATAAAGAATGAACTTATTATTTTTGTTACAGTGAACCATGGAGTTTCAGATACAGAAAGTTCTAGTCCCAGAGATTTCCAGATATTCAGCACAAGGTAATCTTTTTTTGGTGTAATAGAAAGCGCAGTGCTGAAATAACTTTTGTAACAGCATCTGGGGATGTTTTGGTTAACTCAGGCTGACAACGAGATGAGCTCAGGATCAAGAAGAAAATGGGAATATAAGGCTTCTTTATATCCAAAATTTAGTGCTAAGGTTGTGTTATAAAATGTGTGCATATATATCAAGTCCAGAGAGACTGATTTTCAGTGTATGGAGACCCACACCAAAAATACAGGAATTCAGGTCTCTGTGTATGTGCTGCTTGAAATATGAAGCTCTGGACTTGCTATGTATTATTTTTCATGATAAACTGGAGTCTTTCTTTAGCCACACAGGCTTGTTAATTTTACTTTTCCCTGGGTTCTTTCCAAATAAAAGGAGGGCTACTTTTTACTGTAGCTGCATTTGTACCTTGTACAGATATAAAATGGTTTCTCTTTGTTTTATTAAGAGCCGTGATAATAGTGGTGTGACCAAGACTATGGACCCTGTCAAGCAGCTGCAAAATTATATTTCTTGTCCCATTCCCAAAAGGCCTTGCTCTCACACATCTGAAAACAGGTGTTTACAGGCCTGAAAAAAACAGGTATAGGCAGGAGAAGAGACCAACCTCCTGCCAAAAGGCTACACCGTTCACTGGCAATGTCATATCAAAGCAAGCTAGAACTTTTTAGCTACACTTTAATGTGATAGATGGACTGGATATACACATATAATCATTGTAACTTCATAATCCCCCGTGTGTAGTCATTGCTACTTTTCTATGGCTCTGTAAATAAGATAATTGTATAAGAAAGGGACAACAGTCCCTCTCCTGGGGAACAGACTGCATTTCTTGAGCCCTGAAAATCCCTTTGCCTCCCTGCTCCTATGCGTGCTATCCATTGCAGGCCATTAGGTGTACAGTTCCCTCTCAGTAGCTAATGACACTTAAATAAACATACTGAGAGAAGAACACTGCCTCTACAGTTTAATAAATGATGCTGATTCTGGTCTCAATTACGCTGGTGTAAATCTGGAACAACACCACTGCTTACAGTTGAATTACTCTAGATTTATATCAGAGCTGAATTTAGCCCATACATTTCAGTCTTTTAACCCACTGGAACTTTATCACTGTGAATAAAGCCATTTTTAAACCCCAAACATGGAGATAGTTTAGCAGATCAAGTTGCATACCTAATTTTTTCCATATCTCTTTACGTACTGCAACTCTAGCTTTATTTTTATCTGTTTTTAAAACTTACTTGTGTAATAATCAAGGAACTGATAACTGATAAGATAACGTATTATAATTAGAAGATCAATGCTTCTCTTTGTAGAGAAAGCCCTTTAAATCTGCCCTTGAATTTTTGTACTTTAGGCTGCAAGTAAAGTGCAGCTCGAGTTTTTAAATGTAGTTTGACAGCTGGTTCATGATTAAAATGAAGTGATTTGATGGATGAAAGAAACACAATGCATCTTAAACTAGTCAGAGGAACGAAGTACTGTTTTGTTGTTTAAAACAAATAATGCCAAACTCTGATCACATCACCAGTGTAATAATGAACAGGTTGTTCAGTATCTGCCAAAAATCAAAGGCGAGTCAATGGAAGAAAGACATTAAGAGGGGAGACACAGCCAGTCAGTTCACAGACAAGATAAACTTTTGAGTCAAGCAGCTTTCTACCACAGTCTTCCTTTCAGGTCAAAACACTAGTAAATGACAACACTCGCCAGAGAAATTGAGTAGCCTTCCTTTAGATTGTTTTTAGCTCAGGTAGCGTATGAGTACCAATAACTATACACAATATAAAAAAGGAAATGTCTATGCATTTTAATTCTAAGTCGGAGATGCCAAACATTCATGAAATAACATGATTTTAACCTTGTTTGAAGCTTGTTCAGTTCAGTAATGCTTCTGGAAAAAGGGGAACATGAATTGAACTAGTAAAGGTATGAGGGAACAGGAATCTCTGATTGTATGAGTCTTGAGAACATAAAATCTGAAGGTATTCCAAGCTGATTTTGGGTTAAAAGCAATTGCAAGTCTCAATGGAGCGATGATCTTCAGCAGTGCTGAGGACAGGAATCTATATATCTCCTAATAGTTACCTGTATCTTCTTCTTATAATAAGAAGAAAATGTGTGTGGGAAGGGGGAGGGCGAAGAAAATATAAAAACCTGTGCAACAGAAGCCATTTAAAAGACAAGATTTGCCAACTATCGTTACCATAGTTACCTTGCATTATAATTATAGAAGACAGATCTGTGATGGTCTTATTTAACCATGTGTGGGAAGTATTTGTGATTTGATGATGACCCCTGTTCTATGAAATAGAGACAAGATCTACACTTTCTCAGCATATCAGACTCATAGAAATGAATTAATAAACTCATTAAAAAAGTCAACCTGTCAGTGTAATAATGATGAATTATGTTTATTTCAAGACATCTGGTCTCATTTCCTGGAGATGTGTGACTGAAAATTTCTTAAGAACAGGGAAAAAAGTTAGCTTAGTGCTTTAGTGTTAATTTTCAAACCCACTGTCAGGTTGTGCATTCCAAGAGAGCTGATACACACTCCTACCGAAGAATTTAAGTACACTGACAAGTCTAGATTAACTCTGAGGATTGAATAGGAGTCTATTTGTTAAAGTTACATACATAAGCCCCTGTGGTTCTTTGTTCTTCCTATTTGTAGAACGGTCATTCCCTAGACATGCATGCTCTCTTCCTATAGGTCATAATTTTGGAGATTGTTAAATTTTTTTCATCTCAGGAAAAAAATTATTGAGGATTTTCAGAATAAAACCTGACAGTGTAGGATGACACATATTCTCCAGCTGTTTTTCCTTGCAAATCATACTGACCCAGACCTGGTGTGAGGCTTGGAAGATGCAGAAGTTCTGACATCGCAATGGCCTATTGCATCCAAATTCTCCTTTGGATTTTCATGCCTGGTACAACCCATTGACTACTTGTAGATCATTTGTCTTGCCATTGTTCTACCATTTATCCTGGAGACATTGACATGCAGCACTGCACAAGGCAAAGATACATGCTAACTCATGTTCCTAGGAACTGTTACTCATAGAAACCCAAAAAAGGAAACCTCTTGAACTTCCCCTTGTATGAACTGGGAATAATCCGCAGTATCAAGTCTTTAACCCTTCCTAATTGGTTGTTTCCCCAAGCTGATCTTTTTTTTTTCCCTTTTGGATGTTTCTTCCTACATGCCATTGTGAAAAACCTACAGCTGAGTAAAAGATAAAACTGTACTTACACAAGAGAGGGACAGTTTTGTAGCCTGGTGGCTTTTGAGTCACAGCTGTGTTGGCTATCTGAGATGCTGTAGATATATTTACATTGTGGTCAAACAACTGACCTTGCTATAAGCTGGCTAATTTGGGACCTGCTAGAGTCATAGTCATGGCAACTCAAGCTAGCTGCCTCTGTATTTGTCTACTTTTGAGGCACATTTTGCAGCCTCCTTTGTTATGTTTGTCTTTTCTACTTCTGACATCAGGACCCAAAATAAAGTTTAAAATTACAGTAGATGTGTCTGCAAGGGTTGGAATGCATCCCTTCGACTATAATCATAAAACACTCTGCCATGTTGTGACTCATGCTTAACTTCCTGTCAGTTTGGCATTTTCTATGGCAAGACCATTGCTTTTATATTAGATCTCCTTGCTTTCCTACAACTTCTTCCTGAGAAAAATCAACCTGACTGTTCTCCTGTTTTTCTGCCCAGACTACTAATATTTCAGTCACCCAAGTCATGGCATACCTGTGAAGCAAGGAAACAGTATAGCCCTGTTTATTATAAAGAGAATAGCTCCTTGGTTTACATAGGGCTATCCAGCGCATCATTAAACAGTAGTCACTTCCTGCTTGATTGGTTTTTAGGCTCTCATCACAGCTGCAAAGAAGGAGTTATCACAACATCAACAGTTATGCCACCTCCTGTTCTGAGTTTATGTTTTATTCTGTTGTAATTCTAGGCCGGTTCCCAAATTTCATTTAGTTCTACACTAAAGATGCCCTGAAATACATCTAATAAAAAAATCCCCATCCTGAAACATTATTTTTTCTAATTCACAACATTTTAACATGTCAGAAAAATTCTGAAAAACATTTAGCGCGTTTCGCATGTGTTGTTTATTCTCTACTCTGCCACTGATCCAGACATATCAATCGTTTAGACAGTACTACTTGTAGGACAGATTTTTTAGTTAGTGTAAACTGGAGTAACTTTTTATTCTGCTGGGCTGTATCAGCTTACTCATATTGATAATTTGACCTGTAATTTTCTTGTTCTGTGTATACTGAACATTCCTTCGTCCTACACCTAGAATGAATGATGGAAGTGGGATGGAAATAAAAAGAGTTTGGCAATTTTTTTTTACTGTGCGTAACAATTCTTATTCTACTCACATACTGATATGTCAAAGAAACCAGTAAAGTTTATTTCAGGTCAATATTTTAATCTTCTTTCTTTGTGATGAAGAGATTAATCATAAAGATGCAATACTTTATGGCAGTGAAAATACATATTGAAGGAAATTATTTTTATGGGGCTCACGTTGCCTTATTAGTCTTTGTAACACGATTAAAACAATTCAGAGAAGCAAACTATGGCAACCTCACCATACTCCTTGAATCCTATCCTTTCTTTACAGAGTAGCATTTATTGCCTGGAGAGGAGATTAACTATGGACTGGAAAGACCCAAATATTCCATACTTGCTGCATGATCATGGAGTCTGCAGAATCTCTACAGCCACTTCATACTCTTTCTGCAAGCTCTGTGAAGCCTAACAGCCTGAATATGCAAAAAAGATCTGTTAGTTAATTCTCAGTGGGATAGGCTGTAGCATTTAACTGACACCCCACACGCATGAATGACTAAATTTAAGCCTATTAAGCCTTTTAACCAGGTATCAGCCTTGATTAGAAATAGAAGGTGGGGGAACATTTCTCATTCTGAGCAGCTTCCATTTTACACAACTGAAGTGGTAAGTATCACAGATTCTTCTGTGCTAAGAAAACAGTGCAAGGCTATTAAGATTTAACTACAAATTGTCTTCATTTTGCAGTGGGTTTTCCTTTTTTATCCATAGCATTAATGCAGTAATGAACATGAATAATTAATTCTCTCTGTAAAGCCAGATGTTAAATTGTTTCAAAAGCAAATTGTTTGTTTATGCAAGTGAGATAATAGGCCCTTAAACTCATTTTGCACATATATACAGTGCCTCATATTAGCATTCTAACACGGCCTAAACATTGTGGTTGCAGCCATTTGGAAACGTGGAGGCATACGTACAAAGTAACTTGCTGATACAGTTCTGGTCCAAAAGTTCACACTGAAGAATCCAACTTCACTGAGCTGTCTGATTTTAAGAATCAGAACTTTTTTTTTTTTTTTTTTGAAATACATGTTCATGACTTAATCCAGCAATGCTGAAAGAGGTAATAAAAATTAGTAGTTCATTGGTCAAATCTATGGGAATTATTATTAAACAAGAATTTGCAAGACTAGAATCTTAAATTTGAAACTTTTCTCTGGGGATGATAGCAGAGTCCAATTATCTAAGGAACAAGCATTCACTGAGGTGAGCCAATGTCAAACATCCGACACCTGGAATCTTAGTGAGAGTCAATTTTTTTTTCCCACTTCTCTGTCTTCTGTTTTACTCCCACATCTGCAAATTTGAATATTCAAGCACAAGCTGAGAGTGGGAGTACATTATTTTGGGCTACTGGTATTTAGTTTGAAATTGTCAGTCAGCCTACAGTCAGTGTACAATGAAGAACAAATACTGAAACAATCTGAAAAGAAGCACTCATTACTGTTGATATCAAATGAATTTATACTGAATAATCCTAAATTAAATGTTAACAGTTCATAGATTGTGTATTAAACGTTGGTGCATGTTGACTTCCTCACAGGGTTCTGCAGTAGTGTAAGTAGAAGTATATACACATGGTGCATAAGTAAAAACAACTTCCCATGAACTCTTTTTTCTTATGGTTTTCTCAAGGTCAGTAGCAACTTTCCTGCAGTGAATTAAAAACCTGAAATATTCTTTGTCTTCTCTGCATCCTTCACACAACTGGATTTAGACTGAACACTCCAAAGCTGCTACTCATATAAGACAGGAACATCTGCACGTTAAGTCTACTATCAACTAAATAAACTCAACCTTCAGAAACTTTTAAAGAAAACAGGACAAATTCACACACATCCTGTAGCTATATGTCAGCATCACCTATGGAAGAAATATAAATAATATAAGAAAATGTATCGTATACATGTAAATAAATTAATTTTTCCCAAAGTATTGTTGATATGAAGATGCTTATACAAAAACTTAGGAATTACTAATTGAAGAACAATGTCATTGTCAAGTTATTGAGAACTGGGTAGAATATTACCTTCTCTATTTTTCCAAGTAAAGGTGATTTTTCAGAAGAAAGGTTAGACATCACAGTGGTTTTAGCTGAAGTTTGGCCTGAGGCATGCCTGTCTGGTGCCTTGTTGATGTGGTGACCGCCTGTTTGGCTGATTTCTTACCACTGTGGTGGAATAGCTTGTAAGAAACCTTGCTGAACTGCTGAGAGGTGAGTGGAATGCTTTTCTATTGGAGAATAACAAGTTATCAATATAGAAAAATTTCCATAAGATACATTTATTTTGAGAAAAAGGTTTGCTAAGAGGGCAACTCATATTTGGTGTGAAATCTCTATTCAGAGAGAGAGTAAGGGTCAATACAGACCTTACTGGCATCTTAGGGTGCTGTAACACCTTATTTGGCAGGCCACTGTTCTGAGGAAACCTGGATCTTGAAAAACACAGTACGCTGTGTTTTTCCTGGCTAGTTTCTCAAACCCAGGTTTTATTTTTTTCATGCTAACTTTGCAGACAGCAATCCTGAAAAATCTCTTTTTTTTATCAGTTCTTGTTGGATTGTTGATGTTGCTGTTCAGTAATTTTCTGGTAGGTATTTACTCAAGATTATGATTCAAGAATCTTCTAAAAATAAATAGCATATATTTCTATGGTACATTTGTTAGTGGTATGTGAAATAGAACATTCTCATGCACGTGAATATGCAAAATTTCTGCCTTCAAAAGTAAGCTTAATTTTTACTTCTATTCAGAAAGGTAGCCTTAACCTCTTTTATTTACATAATAAAAATATGAAGATATCTTAATACCTAATGACCCCCAAAGTACTTTGTTCAGAAAATACAACTGGCTAGAATTTACCAAAATATTTCTTACACTGTTAGTAAAGCAAATTATTCCACTGTAATTAGTAGAAATATACACAAAGGTGTAGCATCAATCCGAAAAGTTCAAGCAGGTCTTCTCAAGTCAATGAGTAGTTAAGAATGCACAGTCTGATGTGTACCATCCATGTTATGGAAGACAATACAGCTAATTATGCAGTGAACTCTGCCAGAAGCAACCACTCAGAAAACCTGACAGAAGCTCTTTGCAGAAGAGAAGATATTGCTAATGATAAAGGTAGAGCAGAACAGTCAGTACAGATAGAACTGAGGAATGGTCTCTGAATTTATGTGCTACAGTGTGAAGCTGTGGAAATTGTGCTTTCGGAGGTGATTTCATGAAGGTTAATTTCTTGTGCAGACCCTTTCCTTTTTCAGTTATTATTGTGCATGTGTCCACGTCAAGACTGTGTCCAGGCAGGTTGAGCTCCTTGCAGAACTATCTCTGTGAATAAGTTGTGATAAGAAGAAATCTGCCTAATTCTGTCTACTTCGATTCATGTTCTTGTCCTAGCACCCATACTCAAACCAGCGGAATAGCAAAATAGCCATATACTTATGGCAAGGTTTTCTTTTGACCTGTTTGTAGGTTTTTAATTTTTAAGGTTTTCAGTATTATTTTAAATGGTGACAGAGAACCTTTGCATGGGCTTGATATTAAGGTAGGTACACCCTGTTTCTAGTCATGTAAGGTCAACTTCAGAAATTAATAACTGTATTTTCACTGAATGTCTATTTGGGCATCCAAAACAAACAAATATAACTTGATATTTCAGAACTATTTGGTATCTGAATCTTCTGTTGGCCTTACTTCAATTCTCTGATATGCATTGAAATCACAAGATGCCTTTGGCTCTAGGGTACCATCAACTAAATTATGCATCAGCATAATAAGCTAAGTCAACAGTACTCTGTTGACACAAATACAGCATCACCTAACAGAAGCACTTCATTTTCACTTATAGTTCATCACACAAATTATTTTACTTTTGTCTTCTGCAGAGTCTAGGGACTATAAGCTACTATTTGTTGCGAAACCATTTTGAGCATTGAACTGCTTCTCAGTGCTGAGTCACATGAAAGAGGTAAATTGATACAATCTTTTTCAGACTTGCCTCTTGACGTACTTCAGGGAAAGATGCAAGTGGTCCTCTTTTTTTGAAGTTAATAATTTTTATGTAGCTTTCAGTACTTTGAAAAAAAAAAGGGTTATTCTTGTTTCCACTTGCATCTGACACGTATAGGAAGCAGAGATATGCCCTAAATTAAATGAATGTATGAAAATATCTGAGAACACAGGACTTAAAGAAAACGTTTCTTTGCCTCCTGGCTTCAAAACACCAGCTCAGATAGAGGCCAGGAAAACAGTGACTATTTGCTGTCACCATTTGGTAGTCTGTGTGAAATGAGATAGTAAGGGCTGCCAGTTACATTTTCTGACTAATCCGATGCCTGTTCAGCTATGGGAGTTGAGAATGTGCCTGAATAATGAAACATTTCCCATGCTCAAAATCAAGCAGGTGGTTTAGTACCTTGATGAGTCAGGCATCATAACAGAAAGCACTATAACTCTTAATGCTTGTTGGCATGTCTATCGGTAGGCTCAGCCAAGAGCACAAGAAAGGAACGAACCTCTCAGCCAGGGAAGCTTGTTGGCAGCATAATGTGGGAGCTTACCCTGTCACTGCCTAGGCTGTGCTGGAAGATTGATGGTTATTTTATTCCGATTGCCTTCAAGTAGTAATCTGTGCTACAGCCTCTTTAAGAATGACTAGAATTTTGTGTGTGCATCTCTGTATAAACGTACAATTACATATAACGTGCACAACATGTATACAGCCTCTCATAAAGTAAATGGCTCTGCTACTACAGGGATTCACATAAAAAAAATTTTCACCAGCCTTTCTCTGCACCTTACAGTTATCACCCCTCAATCAACTTTATCCCTTTTTTTAGGGTGACATTTTTGATTGCAAAGTAAATAAAAATAAGGAAGAATGGCTAACAATATAGTAGCAACATTAAGAATTGTAAACTTTGTGTCCAATCAGATGTTTTTCTAGTTTTATCGTGATGAATTTTCTGCATGAGAGGGTGATGTGCAAAGAACATCTGAAGTGTTACTATAGTTAAAAGGAAATGGAAAATATTTGTTTTATGATTTCTAAGGACTGGGTTTTCAATGGCTGTTCTGTTTATATGTCTCAAAGTATGTGCTTAGACAGACAAGAATTTAAAGTTCTTCCCCAAAGTCTTCAAATCCAGCAGTTTATTCCTCCTTTTGAAAGCAGAGGTCTAACTCACAGCTCAGAGAAAGGGTATAAACCTTAGTACTCTCTAGGAGAAATCATTTTTCATGATTTTGTAACTAACTGAGCTGTCTGACCACATGCAAGAGCAGAGAGAGAGGCTCGTTGTAACACTTACACACAGTCTGAAAGTTGTGCCATAGCAAATGCTTCACGGGCATCAGCACACACTGGATCAGCCACAGTGTATATCCAAATGCCCACAGCCAAATGAGTGGGCCAGAATGATGCTTTTACAATTTGCTTCACTCTCAACACATTTGAGGACTCCCATGCTAGATTTACATGTGGGAACACAGCACTGACTCTATTTACAGCATGACTTTCTTCTGGTGCCCCACCACCTGTCACCGGCTGGTTGGTCAGCTGCCAAAGGCTGCTTACCGCAGCCTGGAGAGGTATATTAAAAAACTAGAGCTTCACGTTTCTAAATGTGACTTGACAGTAAGTATTGTCTCAACAAACCCCGTTGCTCAGGGAAGGGCAACCACTGGGTTGTGCTGGGGAAATCCCTAACTATTGTGTAATGGCAATAGCGATTGAAAGTTCATAAGGGTGGTGAACTGCCTCAACGTAGTTAATATATGCCTAAAACATACATACCAAGTCAAATGTCCTAGTACATCCATTTTGCATGTTTTATATTTAAAAAATAATAAACAACGTGGTCACTATACTGAATAAGCTGAAAAATGCATCTCATGTAGTAAGCTAATATTTACAACCATGGTTAGTACATTGGGTGTTCAGCTGACTACTCAGACTAGTTCACTGAAAATGGGAACACAAAGAGCCTCCTGCCTCCTCTTTGCAGCTTTGAGATGCTCCATGTTAGGCAGCCAGAAATCTAGACGTCCCAAGTAATTAGATATGAGGTGGTTTGGGTTTTTTTTTCAGATAAGGCAAAGGGAGAAACCAATTTTCAAAACAGACAGTTGTTCTTTCAATGATTGATAAAGCAACCCCAGATCTCCCTCTTGCTTCTGCTGTACCTGGGATCACCATACAGAACCGCTAAGTGCATGCCCAGAGTGTAACAGAGGAAGGGAGTCCATTCCAAACTCTCAAGATTTTTCATCTGTCAAACTATTTTACCTTTGTCTCTGTGCTTTTACCTCCTCAATTGACCTTTCATGTTATTTTAAGTTATTTAATAGCTATCAAAATTTAATTTTACAAACCTACAAAAAATAAGAATGCAAGCAAAGAGAAACTCATATTTGTACTATTACACTAATACGCTTAATAGCAATAATCCACCAACATCTGCAATCATAAAATAAAAACTTCATTATCATTTCAATACAGTTAATACAAATCCTCAGGTTCACCAGTACACCAGCTGTGTCCTGGTGCTCAGCAACATAAAACAACAATTCATTCAAAATTACCAGTCTTTGTTACTGACTATTTTCCCTGGCTCCATTCCCAAAATATTCCTGCTGTTCAGGTCTTTTGTTTCCTCTCACTCGAAGTCTTCTATTTCCTAGAAGAATACAGAAGATCATCCCCAAGGATATCTTCAGTAGCCTTCTCGCCTCCAATATCATGCCTCCAGCTCTTTAATCCTCACAGTTAAGAGCCTCAGGTGTTTGGTTAGCGGTGTCCAGTGATTTGGACGATGTGCTTCTTTCTCTGGTGCTGCTGGCATTGCTCTAGATGTGCCCAAAATGCACCTCTAACCATCTTGGAAGCTTAGAGCATTAGGAAAAATATTTATATAGCAATAATATTTTCTGACGTCTTTCCTTAAGAATTGTAAAATGCTCAGAAAAGCAAAATGACCAACATTTAATGCTTCTCTTTGAATTAGGATGATACTCATAGTGTTGGGTACTCTGCTGAGCTAGAAACTTGAGGCCTGAATCAGGAGCAAGGCCTGAATGTGTTGGGCAATGTGCATGCTTTTTCTAGGAAAAATTCCTCAGGAGGAGTTTGCAACTTAAAGGCATAACAGAGGTGAGAGGATAAGAAGAGGAGATAGTTTTAGGATGAAATATCTCTTTCCTGGGTTTGAGCCAGTAATGCAGAGCTAGTCCCATTGCATTGGACCTACTGTTTTAATCACTGAAAGCAGCTTTCTGGCGTGCATGGTAGACATGCACTAGAGAGGTGACAATGATCAATGAGTTCATGATGCTGAGATATTACTCGTGTTCCTCCCAGGCAGCTTCTCACCTCTGCCAAGTAGCCAGCCAGAGAAAGGACAGTTTATGTTTCAGACTCCTGGGTTGCCCTTGCATTTCATCTCCATCTTACTCAGTTGACCGTCTTGTCACTTCTGGTGTGAGTACAGAAGAGCTTGTGTGTTTGCTGAGTGTGATAATGGATATCTTCCCAGCAGTTCTTTTGGGAGGAGAGAGGAGGAAAAGGAAATAAAAAGTTTGCCTGTCAGTTGGCTGCATCTGTTATTCCCCAAAGCCTGTTAAGAATACAAAAGGAGGAATGAACGTCTCAGATAATGCCCTATTATGTAGCAGACCACAGATCTCTCAAGCTGCCATTAAGATGAGATTCAGCAGTGGTAGACAACAGAACAATCTAAAATAATTATCCATTATGAGACGGCTGGCACCTTTCCTGAAAGTTTCCTGCACTGCACCTTGGTAAAAAGAGGACACAAGCTATCTTAGCTCAATGTGCTAGCTGCACTCTCTCTCTCTTCTTTTATATTGGGAAGCTCCAGTGTTTCCAAGCTCCCTGGTACTCTGGCAAATAAATACTGTCCAAATGAACAAGTGGCACATGTCTTTTCAGAACACAAGTTTCCCAGGTTACAGGATACATGGCTTTTTACACTGATCACTAGTTCACTCACTAGTAGTGAGAATAAATACAGTTCAATGGTGTCTGGAGCACAAGAGTCTGTAAACAGTATGGTTTGCACACTGGACAGGTGAAACATTTTAACTTTATTTGGAAGGTAACAACATCACATTTTGATATTGCTTTTAAAATAAGTATCAGAATTGTGTTTGGGCAAATAACATGCCTGTAAAATGGGCAAAACACTTGCTACTTGAAGTGAGGGAAGCCAGATGCTATATTGCAGTCAACCATTGCTCTTTTAGACGAGTCACTTCCTCAATGCTATCTCCTCCTGTCATTCACTATCTTGTTTATTAGCATTGCAGACTCCTTACAGCAAGACACGTTTCCTGGTGAGAGTCTGTGCAATGCCTAAAATTTTCAGACCATGCTCCTTGTTTCATTTTCAGATCTTCAGTGACTTGTATGGAGCAAGTTCAAAGGGAGACTCTGCACAATGCTTTTAGTGCCATGGAAGCAACTCAGGTGTGTCTGCACTGAAAGCGTACTCCAGTCCGTATATCACTGATACTCTGTAAAAACCTAAAGAGTTATAAATTTGGCTTTTAAGATCCAGCTTTGAAGCTATTGAAGTATTTTTGTTGCTCTGTATAATGAATTTTTCATTTTAGTTTACCGTTCACGTTTGCAACCCTGTAATCATTTATCATAATGGCCAGGATTACAAAACTTTAATTCTGAGACTTACTGTTAATATTTATAATCAAAAAATAAGGTCCAGGAAATGACCAACCCCAAACCAGCTTGGGACTTGTTATGTGACAAATGTGGGATTTTTCATTTTGTGTAGACCCTTAACTAAAACTTGTCCATGTCAGCCAATTTTATTTCAGCAACAAATTTCAAAAATGAAAAATCAGAGAAGTTTCTTTTATTTTGATTCGAGATTGTCAGGCCAAATCATTTGGTTAACAGCTTGGTGACTGTTCCATTCTGCTATCATTGCTGTGTCTAAAGGTCATTTTTTTACACCATTATACAGATTTTTATTGTTTGCATAGCTGATTCAGTCTTTCCTCCCTGAGCCAGATGTAACAATCTCCCTTTGACCTTCTCTGTAGGTGTGGTAGGCAAAATTCTGCTCAAAATGTTAAGAGGGAATATGCACAGACTTTCAACTTTGACTACGGATTCAATAGTGTTAAGAGAAAAAGAGTCCAGCTTCAGCGTAAGAATATGAACACATTCCACAGGAGTGGGATGCTTTCCTGAGCTCTTTGGGAATAAGGACTCTTGTCTCATAAATACATAACAGCTACTAACTTGTTACTTAGACAGAGATTAGCACTTTGAAGTACTATATATTTGATAATCTTTATTTAGACCAAAGAGACAGCTTGATGGATGACTTTTCTGATGTCAGCCTGTCACAATGACTCCCAACAAATTTGATATTTATCCCCTTTTTTCACATTTTCTGTTGTATAATAGCAATAAGACAGTAAGCAGAGTGTTTTCAGTCAATGGAGCATTTCTTGCCCAGTGGAAATCATTTGTGTTTCCAGACTGCTTTACTTGAAGATCAAAACAATTCCTTAGATATACCATGGGCATTCGCTGTTCTGGCAATTCAGCAAATCAGAGGCAGTCTCCAGTTTTTGACCGAATGAAATAATTTTCTGACAAATGGTGCCCATAATACAGATGATGACCTCAAAATATGAACCTAATATGAAGGCTGCTATTCAAGGAGGGTGGGTAGTGCAGTGTAACCCTACCAATAACAAATAGCCTGTCTGTTCCTTTTCTGTGTGGTTACAACTGAAGCTCCGTTATGAGAAATAAGACTCTAAGCTATTGTTAGCTTAGGACTCAGGACATCTGAATTCAATTCCTTTTAATAACAGTCATGTCTGCTGGGATACTGGGTAAGCCTAGATCCAACAAAGGACTCCATTGCCCTGTGAGGCAGTGCCCAGGCGTACAGAGCACAGAGCTTTGTGTCTGGTAGTAGTTAGGATTCCTATGTAGTTATAAATGAGATATAAAATAGCTTTTCTACTAAGCACAAAGACTTAGATGCTTGAGCGCACTTTAGACCTTTGATGCCTCAGTTAGGGTGGCAGGTAAAAGCCTCCATTCTTAAGCTAGTGCCCAGAGTCTAACTCACAGAGATAGCTGTCTACATCTATCTGGATTTTTGTAAAGCCTTTGACACGGTCCCCCACAACATCCTTCTCTCCAAATTGGAGAGCCATGGATTTGATGGGTGGACCGTTCGGTGGATAAGGAATGGGTTGTATGGTCGCAGCCAAAGGGTAGTGGTCAACGGCTCAATGTCTGGATGGAGACCAGTGATGAGTGGAGTCCCTCAGGGGTCCGTACTGGGACCGGTGCTGTTCAATATATTTATCAATGACATGGACAGCGACATCGAGTGTACCCTCAGCAAGTTTGCAGATGACGCCAAGCT
>Ga0065711_1007046_pt1 | contig 15827 bp, 12 predicted proteins | sample Hoacrofraction12_FD_59098 | JGI IMG/M metagenome (GOLD analysis project Ga0065711, IMG submission 59098) | Hoatzin crop microbial communities from Cojedes, Venezuela - Epithelial fraction 12 v2 (version 2) | ecosystem: Host-associated > Birds > Digestive system > Esophagus > Crop | place...
AGTGGGAGGTTGAGGAAGAAGAGGCTTGGTTTGCATTTGTGTCTCCAAGAACGACATGTGGGAGCTGTGAGTTTAGCGCAGACACTTGTCTAAATAATGCAGTTCTTTATTGACCTTTCATTCCTCTGTCCTTGAATGCCTTGATTGTTAAATCCCAGTAGCCAATTAGTCTTCTTGATGGTGACCAGCAATGGAGATGATCTATGCCAAAGCTGTTGCTGGTCTTACTCTGTACCTGTCATCACGTTCCTTTCAATGTAAGGAGGAGTGTCTTGCATCATGCATACTCCTTGTTTACTCAGACTGTTGGTATGTGTATGGGATAAAAAGTGTAAGGTCTGGAGTCACTGCTAATAGGTGGATTCCTGTTTACGTGGTCCTCAGTTTTCTAGGGAAGGCGAAAGGTCTGGTTTCACTATAGTATTCATATTTAATTCAGCCCAGTCCTTTCCCTCATCTCATTTATTTTTCCTATTTGCATGAGCATGTAGAATTTTAGTAAGAACCAGTAGGTGTGTCGTTCTCCACATATTAGCATCAAGGCAACAGATACCACTGTAGTAACAAAATGAATTAGTTTCTATTTACTTACTAGTAATACAATTTGAAAACAGAACTTGTTATGTAATGAGGGAAAGAAGATAAAATAATATTGAAAAATGTTATTTCATTAGTTTTTTTGTCATCTTGCTTCCTGCGGTTTCCGTTACCACTTTTCTGCCTTTCTTGTTTTTCTTAACTCTTTTTTCTTTTAGTTTTTATACTTTTCTAGTCATATAGTAAATATGTAGATACTACTTTTGTTACTGTGCTGTTCCTTCCAGTTTCTCAAGGAAGCGTGGAATACTGCTGTTCTGAATATACTACTCCGAAAAATAAAGCTAGCTTTCTTTGAGTGGAATTCTGTTTTCTGTATTTCTCTGCCTAGGGCACGTGAGCATCATGAGATGCAGTCTTCCTCTTCATTTCTCTTAACATTTTGAACGGGGTATGGCTTAGTGGTAGAAAGACAGAAATGTCGTTGTTCTTGCAGTATTTTGTTGTGTCTGGCTGAAACCTGTAAATACAAAATTCTGGTCAGGTTTAACTCTGCCCTTCTCCAAATTGGCTTCTCTGCTTTCTTTATCAGATTACTCTCAATACATTTTTCAGCTACTGGAAAGCAGGATAGTTGTATGGAAGTCCAGTGATGTGTCCCAGTTCTGTTTGGTCAGGAAATTTCCCTGCTTTTGGTTAAGGTGGAATTTGTGAAAGTTCCAGAGAGAGATTCTGTTCATCTGGGGCTCTTTATATCTGTTGGAAGGTATTTTCTTGTTTGCTTTACTTACTGTGAAAGAGGGCAAAGAAATACTCTTAAGTGACCTTACGTTCCGCAGTTTTCTCCATTTTGTTTTGTTCCATCTTTCTTTGTATACTACTTCTGCTTTTGGTGCCACAGTACGAAGTTTTATTATTATTTATAGGTATTTACTTGACTTTTTAAGCATTACTGCAACCTTTCCCATCTGTAACTCAAACTGATGATTATTTTTGAAGACTTCTGACAATCATTAACATTTCTAATGCTTCACGGTAGCTAGAAATCTTTTAATTCTGCTGTCAGTCATAGACTGTAACAATCCTGTTCCAAATGGTGATAAGTACAAATCTTCTAGATTGCCTTAAACTACTGATATACTATAGATAGGACAATGTGTGCTTACAAACAAGTTAGGATTTCACTGTTTGGCGAAAGGACTGGATTTCACTTTTGATTCAAGAGGGAAGGAGAAACTTGGAAGTAATTTGAATTACTAAGCCATACAGCTGTTGTGTGTGCATTAAATTATTATGCATATTTATGCCCAAACCAAACATGTGGGACAAGGAAATATCTTTAGCAAAAAAAAGACTGCATTTCATAGAAATGTGCTGCCAGGGTTACATGTGCAACTCATGCAGAATGTAACAACTTTTTTCTTGCTGAAGTTGATACCATGGCTGCCTGGTGAACTCTGCAGCTGATTTGAAAACTCCAGGTGCGTTTGTTCTTCAAAAGGCAGAGGCTTCAGTGTGGGCAGTTTCATACAGCAGATGAGAGTTCAGCTGGGAACCAAATGTCACTTGTCTTTGGGGAGCTTATACCTCTTTGTGTTACATCTACGTTACAGGATAGTTTTGTATCATTTAGAAAAATTGATTTGTTTGGATTGCACTCTTGAAAGAATAAAAATGTTTGTGTTAAGAAAGGCTCTTTCAAGGGCTCCATAATAGCTATTCCTGCATTGTGGAAGAACAGGATGCTGTATGATTGAGTTGTTTTCCACGATCATGTCCCTAAATCCCTTTTTCTTTCTGTTTTTCCTACTGGTTTTGAAGTCTGTCTCATGTTTAGATAAGCAAAGGTCTCTTACTGTCAAAGTCACTTGTATGCTAAAATACTGGTTTTAGATCTTCCCTTCTAAAACTGCAAACATGCTGGCTTTGGTATCCAATTCACTTGTCTATCCTTCTGTTAAACAGAACATAATACTGAGAAAAATAATTTTTCATTTTTCTCACTGATAGAAAGTCTCTGGTCAGACCTGGTATCAGTGACTTTGGTGTTTGTTGATGGTTTGTGATAAATAAACTTCTGAAAAGTCTTCCTGATTATCTTGGAGCATATTTGTAACAAATTATGAATGAGCCCGCGCTGACCATAGTAAATAATATTTGGTCTCTGCCAAGGAAATTTCTTTTTACTTCTTTAGGTGCCACTGGGTTCTGCACCTGTAGAGAATGACTGAACTGAGTGAAACCTGATGGTGGTGGTGAGAAGCTGGTGCTGGTTAGTTAAAATAGGGTTGCTGAAATCTTCAGGCCACTGTTAAGCTTCCTGAAGCTGAGTGATCACTGAACTACACATAGTACTGAAGAACTGTGAGTCAGGAGTTTATTTTGCATAGGAAAGTAGTATTTTATAGCCCTATCAGAGTGGCAAAGCTCTGGGGAAGATAGGAAAAAAACTAGAAACAAGCTAAAAAGCATTTTTTGCATATCTGCTATGAAAGACCATGACCAGAAAAGAACAGAAGGTAGTTTTATTTCTTAGGATAGCTCATGCTGTAGTCCTTCATATTTTTCATAGTTTTCACTTAACTGACGCAGAGAGGTCGCTGTGGAACTTACAGAAAGATGAGTAGTACTTCATTCCACCTAAAAATAAATATATGAGTAGTATATTTTAAATAGCAAGAACAAACAGTAAAATGCTTAAAAGCTTGTAATTGCTGTAGGGCTGAAGAACTGTGTTACTGAAGAAATTACACTCTTTTTAACAGAAAAGCCCACAGTTCAAATGCAGCACAAAGCTTTTAAAGTTGCTGAAAGACCCAGAATTGACTTCTGGCAAAACAATTAGACTTGGCTGAGCAGAAAAGGTCATGCAGTTGAAAATGAAGTATTCTTGGGGAGGGTGGGGGCTGCGCTGGCATTATGGCCATGAGGAACAACAGGCGTGAGCCAGGAAAGTCCATACAGCTCAGAAATGGAGTTTGCAAAACTGCAACATACGGGGCAGCAGCATCTGTGGTAGGCAAAATTTTGCCAAGCATTTGGAAGAACTGGAAAAAAATGTGCACAGCGCGGATGAAAAGGTTGTGATGACATTATCATTAGCTCAGAGAAATTCCTCGCAGGAATAGTGGACAATATTTTAGAAAATAAGTTAATGGGCTGGACCGTAAAAGCACTTAATTATGCCATGCCAGGGTCACAGCAGGGGTCCATGTAGGCCGGTGGTCTGTCCTCAGCAGTAGCAGTAGGAGATGCTATTTGGGGAGAGCATGGCTCTCTGGCTGCTTTCTGTGGTCCATTCCCTTTTCAGTACACCGGCATTCAGAGTTTTGTACTGAGGGTGTCAAAAGGCCTATCCTGCCCAGTCCTTTTACTACCCATTTTTTGTATCATCTTGTATTAGCTTGTAACATCTGCCTCCTGCAATCTAATAGCCTGAAAGCAGTAAGATATTTGTTGATTTTTTTTATTTTGTTCTCTGTATATGTACCCCTTCTTACGGAATGAAAGCAGAAATTGTCAGGCCATTCTTTATTTTCCTTTAAAAATATCAGTTATTTGGCAGCAAGGACTGATAGAGGAGATCTGAAAATGCGTTGCTCTGGGAATCGTGAAGCAAGTGGAACAGCCAACAAAGTGACCACACTTGGCAATGGTGGGGGGGTGTTGGAGTCCTTATTTACATATAGATCACAAAACTCCTAAATTAATTTAATGGAAAGGGATGCTTTCCACTACCTATGAAGAAGAGTAACTCTGGGAGAGTTGGCTGGTGCCAGACATTTTCCTGTATTGTTTCAGGCAGGTTCTGGCAAGAGCTGTTGAGAAGACAAAGCATGCATGTGTGCATGTTCTGCACTCTCTCTGATTAATGCTGTTTCCTCAAGCTACTGTGTAAAATTGTGCTTGGCATCTGAGGTCTTCCATAGGAAGATACAACATATTTGTCATGGAACAAAGAGCACTGTAGTTTACGTGAATAGCTTTTGTGTGCATGCATTTTTTTCCTTAAGAGGAGATCTGTGTAAGAATATAGCCAGGGACTGTGGACATTTAGAGGAGAAGATGAGAAACCTAGCACTCCTGAACAAGAAAGTATATTAACTTTTATATCATTTTTATAGGGAGATCAGAATAAAGCTATAACTAACTCCCTATTAACTTCAAGAATAGGATGTCTCATTTTTATATAGATACTTATTCCAGAGTTACGCCTTCCTGGCCAAATCACTGAGAGCACTTGTGCAGCAGTGCCTAGTTAGGCACAAGGTGCAACAGAAGAAAAGCATTGAGAAAAATAAAATTAAAGGTCCTCCTCATTTTTTTACTGCTTATAAATAGAAAAATACATTGTCCACAGACATTTACAAGAATGGTTGTTGGCTCTGTCCTTTTTTGTGTGACAGTATTGGTTTCACAGAATCACAGAATGGTAGGGATTGGAAGGGACCTCTGGGGATCATCTAGTCCAACCCCCCTGCCAAAGCAGAGTCACCTACAGCAAGTTGCTCAGGACTTCGTCCAGTGGGTTTTGAATATCTCCAGAGAAGAAGCCTCCATGACCCCTCTGGGCAGCCTGTTCCAGTGCTCCATCACCCTCAGAGTGAAGACGTTCTTCCTCATGTTCAGACGGAACTTCCTATGCTTCAGTTTGTGCCTGTTGCCGCTTGTCCTGTCACTGGGCACCACTGAAAAGAGTCTGGCCCCATCCTCTTGACACCCACCCTTAAGATTTTCATAGGCATTTATAAGGTCCCCTCTCAGCCGTCTCTTCTTCGGGCTAAACAGGCCCAGCTCCCTCAGCCTTTCATCATATGAGACATGCTCCAGTCTGTGTACAGTGGGTATGAACAGGAGCTGCATGTGGAGATGCATAAGTAGGGGCCATATCTCTGGCTCTGATAAAAGCTTGTCTTTTCGTGGAAAATCTGTATTAGCCTGAAGTAACTTATTACCATGGCCAAAGGGCCCTGGAAACTAACTTCTCACATGAGTGAAGATAATTTATTTTAAAAAAGAAAATAACCTCTATATGATGTAGGAATCCAATGCAGAATTTTAAAGGGTGAGTGTTTTGAGTGTCTGNCAGAATCACAAAGTCCAGAGCTTGATTATGCGTCAGTTTCTGAAGCATCAATATCTGGAAGTCTCAGACAATAATGGACTGTGATTTTTGAGAGCTGCAGTTGGAATAGAGACCTTCATAAGATATTTAAGCCTCTTGGCCCCCAGTGCCCAGAAAGCCTATTTCTAGCCCTTGTTGTAGTCTAAGAGATTAGTGATAGGATGCTGTTTAAATACAGCAGAGTGGCAGCAGTCCCCATTTATTAAAGAAAACACCATTTTTTTATTAGAAGGTCACTTGTTAAGGAACAATTGGATGCTGTTCACCGTGATCTCAAACAACTATTAGGGTAAGATGCATGCCAAGTCAAATGAATGAGCATGTTGGTGGCACAGAGAACATTTGCCCTGAGGAGCTAAGTATATGTTTTTTTGCTGAAAAAAGCAACGAACTAGAGAAACTATCTTATAGAGGCGAGATCAAATAGAAGGTACTAGCATTAAGGCTGTAATTGGGACTTTTAAATACATTTCTGTGGTACATCTTACAGGTGTGCTATGGATTTAGTCAGGTAACCTTTCATCGGCTAATAGCAATAGCAGGATTCGGAGGAGGAGAGGGTGTTTCGCAGAAGACAAGATGAGCTGGCTGTTTTTGAAGCTTTTAGAGCTGGCAATATTTAGTTCTAACTTTTTTCTTTCACTCAGTTTATCAGAAAACACAATTTTCATTCCCAACTGTGCCTTTTTTCCCCCCCTTTCAGTGCTTAGGTTGTCTTGTCTTTCTGTTCCCAGTTTTCTTGAGGATGCACATTTTCCTAAAGCTGAATTAACGCTGACTGAGAGCTGTCATTCCTGTCAAAGATTGCTGTCGCTGATTGCTTCAGAACAGGACCAAATCTGAGATGTCTTTTAAATATTGGAGTTATGTGCAACACGTTTTCTCCTGTACTCATAAGTCTTCATTCTTTTTCTCCTGAAACAAATCTGTTCCTGACAGTTTGATGCAAGCAATAGTGCGAACAGCCATACATACTTTTTTAAACAGTTCTGGAAAAAAAAAAAAAAAATTTATTAAAAAGGTAAAGAGAAGACTACAGATCTCAGCTCTGCCACTTTATCTGAGTAGGACTGTTTATGTTCTGGGATTACACTGCAAAGGTAGTGGGTTTCTATTTGGATGTTTCCTGGTTTTTTTAGTAATCAAGGAGAAAACCACAAAAAATCTGCGATGTTGTTCGATCTGCTGGGCTGGATGCAGCAGGCCCGAGTTGCAGTGCCCCCTCCGCGGGGCAGCTCGTCCTCTGGTGTGCCGGCGTAACCAGCCGCCTACGCAGCGGGGCTCTGACGGCGCTGCGGGGTGGTCAGCCCAAACAGTCCGGGATGAAAAAGCGCGTCAAAAATACCCAAACGTGTTCAAGGAAGAAGAAGATGTCAGAACTGGATTAGGGATTGATTGTGCGTGCAGTTATTTGGCAGAGCCAAGGAGGAAATAATTTTAGTCAGAGGGAGGAGGAGGGGCGATGCCAAGCAAGTACGGACAGATTGGGGTTTTGTAGTTTCTTGACCTGGCTTCACTTCACACAGCAGAGCCTGACTGAGGGTGCCCTGAGTTAATGCAGTTAAGGTGGTGAACTTGAAATCAGGACATGCAGGATAGGCACCGTTGCGGTTACTAGGTTTGTATGGCTTTGTGGCAGCGTACATGGGCTAATATAATGCTTAGGAGTGCGTATTGGGGTCCTGGGAGTAGGAGTTTGGGGGGTAGGTGTGTTTGACTTCTGCTACATGTTGGTAAAACCGGTTCTGGAACACCACAGTGCTTGGGTGGGCTTTGACTGCAGATTTCAGTCCTCAGAATTTCAGTGTCTGTCTGTTGGGCTTTAGGTGCTTACTTTGCTGTAGTCAGAGGGCATCTTGCTGATACAGTTAGTGGGCTCTGGAGAAATACTCAACCATAGGGTCACTAGGTATCCACGTAAAGGTTAGATGAATCACTTTCTAAACTTCCAAACCAGGACAGGAGTTTCACTGTGTAGGTCACATGTATACTCCTACATTCAGGTTTCCAAGTCTCAAATCCTATCCTTTGGGGCTCCGCTCAATCATTAGAGATCCTACCAGGTCACCTGCTTCATGTCCAGAATGGTGTGGTTCCTATGGTAGTAGGTCGTGTATCCTAGCTGTAAAACCCATGCAGATGACTTGGCATCACAAATCACACTAGGAACTTACACAGGCACACAGCTGCACGCTGCCCCTTGTGTGCATGTTTTAGAAGAGATCCATTTGAAAACCAAACAAAAGCACAAAACTCATTTTTAAATTATGGAAGAAAGTGGAAGACCTCAAAGATCTGATGCTGTTGAGCTTATTAGAGACAAGACGGAGAGGTGATTTTTAGGTACTTTCTGGAGAAGATAAAGGGCTCTAAGCAGCCGTGGAAACAAAGTGCCAGCAGACCTGAGAGGTTCAAAATGGGTTTCTACATGAAGGCCAGGTGCCTTTTTCAAAGAAGTACTTAAGCCAAACATGAAATGCCGAGCTCGGGGTATAACTGATGTGGAAGGGCAGTGATCTGTGTCATGGAAGGGTAGGCATTCTTATGAGACATCTTGGAACTCTAAATTTTGCTTTTGCATTTTTGTGCTGTCAACTTTATTAAATTACTTCAAACAACTTACATTTTGTTGTAAGATTTCTAATGTTACATAAATTGTATAGTTTCTGCAACAAAGGGAAAGGCTTATAGCTTGTGATATGTGTATGGCTTGTAATTCCCATGTTTTTCCAGATTTTTTTTGTTTTTTTTTCTTATTGTTTCTTTACCTCACATGAAATGCTTTTGTTGTGTGGTCGTGGTACAGAAATACCTTGTCTTTCCTAGATCAAGACCTGTTTGAGATAGAAACTTCAGGATACCACTCTCAGCACCTGTAAGTCTTAAGAATATGTAGGTCATCAGAAGATGAAGGGAAAGCGTACGTTTCGCAAGTGAATGTGCTGATCAGGGCATTCAGTTCCCCAGAGGGTTATAGGAGGGCATGCTTGCTCTGGTGAGACAGTAAGGCAGGAGATTTCCTGAGGGAAAAATAAACCGCGGTGAATGGAGTGACTGACCAAAGCATGAGGGAAAGCTCTCAGGACTTGTGCAAGCAAGAGGATGACTCCCAACAGAAACAGCACGTGCTTTTTTGTATTCCGGGGATAGAGTGTGTGCAGACTGTGAGTGGGAGGTTCTTCTTCCTCCGGGGAGACTGAAGCAGATTTGAAGGTGGACATTGGACAATATGGTTCCATTTGGAAGCAAATGAGATTTCTCTGTCCAGGTCTTTTCAGACTCAGTAACCTGTGCATCTGTTGTCTTTTGTGTGAGTTGGTCTTGTTTCCAATACTGTGCACATAGGTATAAAATGTAATTAATCAGATCCTATTTTTTTTTAATTTGGCTGTTGTTTTCTGCACGGTCATTACAGAAGATGTTTAAATGCTAAAGTTAAGAAATATGGTAAAAGGTGCCTATTTTGTAGGCCATACTTCTTTGTGTATTCTTTACAATTTTGAGTTGGAAGCTGATTCTGCTAGACCAGGTATAGATATCCAGTCCTGAGCATTTCTTGCTGTGCAGACTGAGTGCCTAGCTCGCTGGTTGTCTCCAGAGAGGAGAGCAGTCAGACTGCTCGTGCTATCGTTACTGTCAGCCTGCTGAACATCTTGGGTCCTCCTGCTTGCACACAGTCAGTCTACTGGAAGCTGGGGGAGTCTCCAGCTGAAGAAGTTAGTTTTCTCTTTGTGAAACTCGGAAACTAAAACCTTTGCCTTACCTCATGCCGTAACTACATGATTACAGTCTGCAAATGGTTGTGTCTGGCTTTCAGACTACTTCATTAAGAGTTAATTTATATGCAAGTTTGGTTTTCAAAAAAAACAACACACATGACTGATCCACCCTATCATAAATTTTTATAATGATAAGGTGGTGCAGGCTCATCTGAAATTCCTTCCAAAGGCGGTGTCAGATTTTTACTTTAGTCATCCTAACCATCTTTTCCTTCCCTGTATTTTCACCATAGCAAGGCTTTGTTTACATGAGCTGGATCCTAATAGTTCTACTCCCACTCCCACCCCCACCGGCACTTTGCAACATAATATAGATTATCATCACTAAAAGTTCGATTTGGCTTTTTTATTTTTTTATTAAGAAATATTTTCTTTTCCTCAGAATTCTTTTCCTTGAAGCAACTTTCCTCAGCACTTCCACTTTGGGTTTGCAGCTGGTGGTATGAGGAGGCAGAAGCACTTCAGAGACTGCTTTTTTGTGACTGTCTAGGAGGTGGCGGAGGGAGAAGGGGGAGGCAGCAGGCGTATAAAGCAGATTTGGGAGCGCGTTGTCAGAAGCAAGGAACAGACTTCGATCTCTGCTGTTGAGGATGGAGGTGCAGGAGCTTTTGGACATCGGCTAGCATGTGGATGGCTGACAGGCTTGGCAGGCGCAACGAGCAGTACTGGGGAAAACAGTCATCTAGACAGGGGCAAGTTTGGAGGAGGTCAGGAATCTTTATTTCCCTTCTTCTCATCCCACAATAAGAATGAAATACAGGGTTTTAAATGCCGGAAAAGTAGAAGGTGGAGAAGGGCTGATGGCAGTGATGCTTTGTTTTGCTTTGTGCTGACATAACGGTGTGTATAATTGATCCAAGTGAAGTGCTGTGCTCTCTCACTGCCATCTTTACCTCCTCATGATGAAATCTAGGTAAATTGTTTGCTATCTGCTGTATGTATCTAGAAGGTCAAACGACTTGATGCCGTCAACACCTAAACCCACCGATGAGCAGTGTGGTGGTAATGCAGCTTCCTTCAGAGCTCATACCCCATACCTACCCTATACCTATTTTCCTTAACAGATTTATGAGATCCTATAATGTGCTTTCAGGATCTGTAAGAGGCTGTTATGCTGATAAATCTTCTATCGTGAGCTAAGATCTTGCTTAGAGACGAGGACTGAATTGTGCTGACTCACGTAGTCGTAATGCGTAAGGTGTTAGAGTTTGCTCTTTGGTCAGGTGAAATTAGGATAAAGTCAGAGAAGCCTCAAGAAAAAACAGATGTAGGGGAAATGGTTGCGCTCGGTTTTGGCTTTAGAGCATGCGTGTGCGGACTACCAGAAGTGCAACAGAAAATGCAGTGTGTCATAGGCACTGCCATTGAAAGTCTTTGAAAATGCAGGTAGCTCTCTGGTATCTGACCTTAGCTGACATGTTGTTTAACTTTTCCAACTCAGTGCACAGATAAAGGGACTGAAGCCTTTTTGCTGTCAGACACACATTCTCAGGACTCAGTGGTCACTAATGCATTTTTGGCGTCCAAAAATCAGGCAGCCACAAAGTTCAGCTGAAATCTACTTCTGTGTCATATGTGTTGATGAAGAGGGTGGCTTCTCTACGGTCCATAAAATTGAGACCTTTTAGAAAATATTGTCATTTCTAAGGAATTTGTTAATGAAAATAATACGGGAGCTTAGTGCTGGGCTAGAATTTCAGTTGTCTGGTTGTTGTACAGAGCTGGTTTCTTTTCATGTGGGGTTTTTTCTTCCCCCTTTTTAAGGAGCAAATGGGCACTCTCTGATTTCAGTATGCCAGGACTCCTGACATACATACATACACAGCTGGTGTTCTGAAAGAAATTTGTGTGCAGATAATGCTTTTCGTAGTGTGTTCAAACTGAAAGTTTGATGTGAAGGATGTGAACTGGTCTGCAGGAAAAGTGAAATTCAATTCAGACAGTTTGGCCGGGATCCACAAGGCTTCATTCCACATTATATTTAGTTTTCTAAGAGTAAGTTTACGTTTAGCCCAGTGTTCATCTTGTACTCTGGTAAAACTAGCCTCGTATGATGCTTCTTGCAGTGTTTAACATTTTCTTCTTATTTTGTAACATTTCCCAATGCAATTCTTTGGGAAGAGAAAGCTTGCTTTCTCTGATACCGGATTTTCCTTCTAAATGGGACAAAGTTGTTTTTAGGAAAAAGTTACAAGCCTGTGTTGAAAGTCACTCTTCCCGCTGTTAGGTCTTTCAACTGAAAGTCAGTCTTCCAACAGTTTCTGTTTACCTGCAGTAAGAAAACATATCCTTGATTCACCATGTAGCTTGAGTCTACATTAAAGTTTAGTTGTCTGTGTCATTAATCATCTGTTACTTTGTTACAGCAGTCACAAAATAAGTCCAGAAAGAAAGACACTACTGTTCAGTCAATCGGTTTTGTAAAGACATTTCTTAAAGAAGAAAAAATGCAGAAGAAAAACATAAAGTGCACCATTAACCAAATCAAGTATTACTGTAATTTCTTCAAGTTGCTCAAAAATAGATGTCGCTCATATGTTATAAATTGCATCTGCTTTTAAATTTGGTAGTTCTGTTTAAATATTTAAGCATTTCAATAGTGTTAAACAGTTTTATACTTCTGCTAAATTAAATTCTTCTGGCAAAGAGTTTTTTATTTTGTTTCTATTGTGTTGCAGACTCTCCTACAGATTTTTGGTGTGGTGGCTGTGGCTGTGGCAGTGATTCCTTGGATACTCATCCCCTTAATTCCACTATTTATTCTTTTCATTTTTCTTCGACGGTATTTCTTAGACACTTCAAGAGATATTAAACGTCTAGAATCCACAAGTATGTAGTTGGCAGGACTTAATGTTAGTTTGAACCCTGCCTATTATTATGTGAAATGTTCATATTTTATAGACAATCCATCAAAGATTTTTTTCTTTTGCTATGCAAATAACTTCCTTATTGCCTCGGTTCTCAACTAGTGAATTACATGCTTAACTGCTGTTTTGCATAATGGTAAACCTTAGGTATACAAGTACTATCTGTAAGTAAATCTAGTTAAGAACATGCTAAGTTGCTGGTCTTTGGGACCCTGCGTGCACATACTAGTGGTGTTTCTGACCTAATCTGACTCCTGTGCCTGACTTTAGCTTGACTATGATATGAAATATTAAGCATTATAAATAACAAACTTGGGTGCCTGATGTCATTAATAAAGCTCAAAGAATTTCTTCAGTGACAGCTATTGTTAAAAACTTATAACATTTTTGTATAAATTAATCTGCTTGGCTGTCTGACTGCTTCTAATTGAGTAAGAAGACTTTGTTTAAAAGATATCCATATTTATTCTAAAAGGATGCAATACAGTAACTTTTATGGTTAAATATAAAGTAGTAGGATTAAAGATTAGTGTGGTACAAAAAGAATTAAATGTTGTCCTTCAGCTGTTGCTAAGTTATTCTGATTTCCCTTTGTAGCTCGAAGTCCAGTGTTCTCCCACTTGTCATCATCCCTCCAGGGACTTTGGACTATTCGGGCTTTGAAAGCAGAGGAAAGATTTCAAAAATTATTTGATGCACACCAAGACCTCCACTCAGGTTTGTAATGAATTGACATGAAAAATCAAATACTTTGCTCTGTAGGAGGGAAATATCTTATGCCCTCAGCCACATATATATAATGTACAGTTAAATCAGTAGGAGCTGTGCATTTGTCTCTTCAGGGTAAAATTTCTCTCTTAGAACAAAAAAGTTATTATCTGTCTAGATTTGGAGAGTTTACTTAGGGCTGTAATATAGTTTCAGATACCACGCGTATGTTAACAATGTCTAGGATAAACATTTTAAAGTATGCCTGATAAGAATATTTAAATAATCATTTTTTACATTTTCCTGGATTCCATCTTTAAAAAGAGAGAGAGAAGAGGAAACAAGCTATATTACAAAGCATTTAATATTAAGCGGTGTGGTAGGAGTGAGCAGAGATGATTAATATAAATCATCTTAGAAAAGTTTCATAAACCTCGCCTTTTTTTTTTACTTTGAGCAGCTTTCAGGGCTCAAATCTAGTGTGCGGTATTAACATGACCGGAAGGTGTAAAACACTAGTATTCTGCAATCATAAGTAGTATAATTTTGATTTGCGCTGTGTTTCTTTACCTTCTGTCAATGAAATGTTCTCTGTTACAGTGTTTTTCAAGATACAGCAAAATGCAAGTTTGCAATTCTGTGTTTGTTAGGGAAGATCTTGAATTTCCTCTGTCGTAAGACATGCAAGTATATTCTATGGCTTTTTTGTAATGTATAGACTTCTGAGGTTTCAGACCAGACCAGCTGATCTTTTCTGAAGTACGGTTTGCCACAGGCTGTAGAATTGTGCACACTGACCTCCATGTTGAGCCCAGTAACCTGTGTCAACGGAAACATATCTTCCAGGGAGGCACCTCTAGCTTTGAATTCCCCATTTCTTAACATTTTCAAGTCGCTACGTATCTGGCCAAATCAATTTGACAGTAGCTGATAGCGAGGGAACATGAAGTTGTTTTTAAACTTTGTATTAAAAGACACCTTTAGCGGATTAACTGCATATAAAAGTTTCACTATAAAAGAGGACCATGACCTTAAAGTAAATATTTTCCTGTATTTTATGATTATATCTAAGGAACATAAAGAATTATTTTCCAGTCACAGTTATGCATCTCTCTAACAAAACTGTCAATAACACCCCTCCTGGGCAGTTCAGGAACCTGCTTTCGAGATAAATCCTCAGTGCTTAAAGTCGCACTCTTTTCTGTACCTACGTGCTTATCTTGGTGTCTTTCCCACCACAGTATTTGGGGTATACCAGCGTGCTTAGTGTGTGTGTGGGTTTCGGTCCTCAGAGGGAATATGAGCCAACAGTGTGCCTAAGCAGCAAAGAAGGCCAACAACATCTGGGCTGTATTAGTAGGAGCACAGCCAGTGGAAGGAGGGAAGTGATTATCCCCCTCAGCACTTGTTAGCCTGTGTCTGGAATACTACATTTGGTTTTGGACCCCCAGATGGAGGAGATGCTCTGAGAAACTCTGAGATGCTCTGAGTGAGTTCAGTGGAGTAGCCACTAACATGGTCAGGGGACTAAGAAGAGAGGTCTCGCTATGAGGAGAGAGTGGGGAAACTGGGTTTGTTCAACTTGCAGAAGAGAAGGCTTGAAGAGGACTTAATAGCTGCCCTCCAGTACCTGCAAGGATCTTACCACAAAGATAGCCAAGTTCTTGACAGTGCTACATGGCGGGAGGAGCAAGAAAATGCGTATAAGCTGAAACAAGATTGGTTTAGCCTGGATAGAAGCAAAAGTTTTTCACCTCATGAATGGGCAAGCAGAGGAACAGGTTGCCCAGAGCTGTTGTGCAGGCTCTGTCCCTGGAGATTTTCAAGACTCAATTGCATAAAGCATGGAGCAACATGATCTGAGCTCAGAGCTGACCCTGCTTTGAGAAGGAGGTTGAATTACAGACCTGCTGAGGTTGCTTCCACCCTGAAGGTTCTTTGATACTACGTGTGTGCAAACAATAGCTGATAGAAGAGGTTGCCTTGCATAATAGCTCACGAAGTTGGAGTCCCGGTTTCTGAAGTCCCCCAAAGAGTTTTAAATTCTTTCCTGCATCGCAGAAGGCTCTCCCAGCGAGCGGTGGTTTTGTTTAGTGCTTTTGGCTGAAGTGGTATCCTCCTCTCCATTTAGGGTGAGCCTGGGAAACAGAACACTTGCTTCAAACCCTCTTTCAGGGATACCTGTGAATTTGATATTAAATAATCTTTAGATCAGGTTTGACCAAGCCTAGGCTTCCTTCCTGCCAGTGCGACATCTCTATAAGCAAAGCAAGCTCAGGAGTCATCAGAAGTTACATCATGATGTGTCTTTGTTAGTCCCCCCGAATGCAGTATTCCTGCATGCGCAGTGGCCCCAATCACGTAGGGGGGTTGCAGAATGACCTGTCTCCAGCTGGCCATTCAGTGCACCTTCCTGGACAACAGGATTAATGGAGAAAAACCATGGAGCTGAAAAATCTACAACCCAAGCATCCCATTTCCTGGTCTTACAACTACACTATTGCACCAAAAATGACTTTCCATGTCACCAGGAAGCTGTCATAGGCTCTGTTTCCTGGGTCACTCAGCTTCTGGGTTTCAGAGAGGTACCTAAATTATCATGGTGAATTCTATTTCTGGAACTAGTTTGATGACTTGATGTGGCACTTTCTTCCGGATATGTCACTCCATGTGCTTAGGTGTATGACTGTCCATTAGACCACATCAGATGTCTTTTGCTTAATGAAACCGTTGGTTAGGCTTGTGCAATTAGAGTTACATAAATGCGACTGAGAGATTACCAGCTCTGGACCTTACTTGGCTGTCTTTTGT
>Ga0065711_1041856_pt1 | contig 15825 bp, 8 predicted proteins | sample Hoacrofraction12_FD_59098 | JGI IMG/M metagenome (GOLD analysis project Ga0065711, IMG submission 59098) | Hoatzin crop microbial communities from Cojedes, Venezuela - Epithelial fraction 12 v2 (version 2) | ecosystem: Host-associated > Birds > Digestive system > Esophagus > Crop | place...
CGCCTCCGGCCGCCGGCAGCGCCGGGTCCCGCCGCCCGCCGAGGAAAGCCCCGGTTTGCTCATTTTAGCCCTAATTTCATATAAAAAAGCCGCGTAAAACTGCCTGTAGCGCGCGGGACAGGAGCGGGCTCTCCAGCGGGCTCGGCGGAAAGGCGACCCCCGCCAGTGCTGCCCTGCAGCGCTTCGGAAACCTCGCCACACTTCTCACGCGCCTCAAGTAAAATGAAGTGCCCGTTTGAGAGGGTAAATAAATTGATCTGGGCCTCCCGCTGCATTGAAGCACTCAGTTCACTTGGCGGGAAGGCAACCCGTGCGTGTATTTTTCAGTAAATCTTTTCCCACAATGCTAAAATTCCGTGATTTAGTACCCGGCGTCGCTACGGCTTTGGGCACGGTAACAAAACCCGTTTTTCTACCGCCATGTACCTGAACAGAAATAAGTCCGTTTTGTTGGTGGTTGCCTGATGCTGGAGCGGATTTGCGGCCCGGGCTGGAGGTCCAGGCTGCCCAGTGGGAGACCGGGGCTGCAGCTGGCCGCACCAGTACCACCAGCACAGCGGCGGGCATCCCAGTACGGCCCCACTCCCGAGCCAGACAGCAGCCATGTGGGCGAGGAGGAAGCCCCCAGCCACCCCCGGGCAGCTCTGAGCCCCAAGCCCCTGGCTCTGGAGGGATTCTCCCTCAGCGTCTGCAGGGCCCCAATTCCCCCTCCACGTCCCCAGCCCCTCCAAGCCCTCAGCCCACTCACGGCCCAGGGGCTGATGGCTGCCACTGCCCCATTGGGGGTACAGGTCGTGGGGGTCGGCACGTGGCAGGGCCTGGGCGGCAGCTGGCCACCCCGTCGGGGAAGCCTGCCTGGCCCACGGCTCACATACCCGGGAGAAGCACAGCCAGGGAGAGGTGCCTGGTTCGCTCCCCGGTGCCCTCCTTCCCCTTGGCCTTCCTCCTCCAGCGCCACTCAGTGCCACGCAGCCGCCCTTTGGGGCAGCGGGTGCCTGTCTCTGCGGCAGCCAGGCACGTTCGCACCCCATTTGCATCGGCAGGGACCCACCAGGCTGCAGCTTCAAACAACTGGGTCAAGCGAAATGTTAAAAATAGAAGAATAACACTAAATGTCGAGGTATTTTGATTTAAGACAGATTCCAAGATACGCATTTTTAATATCACAGAGGACTTCCATGATTAAATCACATGGCCTCCAGTTTAACACAGCTACTGAGTTCCCCTGAATTAATTTGTGCTTCAAGTTCAAAATGAGGTATAATGAGCTATAAAACTGCATAATTAGATGGCCCATTTCGTCTTAGACAAGCTGGTCATATCAGCCTCCTCAGCCCAGCTGAGTGAATTGACTAATTAAGTGTAATAGCTGATCAGCAGGCATGGACTTTTGGGGGTTTAGCTTACTTACCCTGTAGGGTCATGCGTAGTAAAAACTTGGCTATTCCATATTCTTTTCAATATTTTTTTTTTTTTAAGAAAAACTGAAAGTACTACTGCTGGGGAAAAGACAAGTTTTTAAAAGAATAACAGAGTAAAACATTTAGCAGTAGCTTTCTGGGAGACCCACAAGGCGCGTGTGAACTTTGAAGGGGCTCCTGTCTTAAGTGCTGTGACCGCTCTCTGTGGTGTGGAGGCTTCGGAAAGTGTTTCGGGTAAAGGCCCTTCAAAGCTGAGAGATAACTATTCCTCCTTTCAGTTTCAAAGTAGATTATGGGTTTATTTATTTTTTTGGTGCATCTGTACTGCAAAATAATGCATGGAGTCATGTTCTACGGTGGTTATGGTTATGTGAAAGGTTATGCCTTTCTGCCAGTTTATCTACACTTTCCCAAGCCTGCATTTCAGGAATAGCGTACAGAAAGAGTCAGTTCCCTTAAGATTTTCCCATCAGGAAATTAAATCCTAAAACCCTGTGTTCTGTCCCTATTCCAATATTTCATCTGTATTTTCTGATCTAGTGAAAGATGTCCTGGCCTGTGGCGGGGGGGTAGAACTAGATGATCCTCAGAGGCCCGTTCCAACCCAAAATATTCTGTGATTCTGTAATCTATTATTTTCCTTTTTTCTTCTTCTTTATGGCCATTTTTGAAAGTATACTTTCCCTGCTCTTTTAGACTCGGTTACCATTTGTTCTTACTTTGTGTGAACATCCTGCATTGCCTATAGGCTAAAGAAGTAACCAGATGTTTGACAGCCATTCTCTACACTTGTTAGCAGTTCAGCATTACCCTTCCAATACCTTCCAACAGATGACAGGCATCCCGTGACATGGTAGTTAGCTTCCAGACATTGAAGCCATGCATGGCCATCTTAGGTGCCACTGCATTTTTTTTTCTAACTCAAATAAATAAGTAATGATGCGTGTTGAGACCACTCCTTTATCCTAAGAAGTCTGCAGAACAGCAGGAACGCTTTTTGCTCTTGGGTCATCTCATCCTCAGTCTGTTCCTAGGTAACGTATGAGCTGGCATTTGAACTATCTGTTATCATCAGGAGCAAACAGAGCTGAGTAAAAATATATATATGTCATTGAGTAGGAAATTTCTCTTGTCCCACTTCTCCCAAAAAGTACTTAATGGAGACTTCAGGTATTTCTGAATGAAAGGAAGAATTTTTAATTTGCTTTGACAAACTGAAAATGAAATATTTAGACTTCTCAGTTTGAAATGATAATTGGTAAAATAACCTTAGAATGTTCTGTTTTCACCCGCTCACCCTTGCTAACCATCTGGTAAGGCTGCCTACCAGCCAATCCCCACCTTTCTTCCCCAGCATCTATTCTTATCTGCAGATGATCTTTGGAGTTGTACGAAAAGTGACTGAGTGATAGATGAAACCTACTCTCTTGCTGGAGCGGTGATTTCTTCCATACAAAGACATTCAGGAATAATTTAACATTGGACTAAACAACTAATCCATCAAAATCCTATTCATCAATCTACATAAGGACTGTCAGGACCATCACCACAATGGTGCAATCAGCGTTGCACAAGGGAAGCTGAGAACTCCTTGCTGAAATATAAACTTTGATAATAGAGCCGGGTGCCCAAGTAGATGCCCAGCAGTGATAAAATTCAGAGAACTAATGTATTCTTTCTGCAGCATTACAGAAATTTTCAGGAAAAAAGTTAGCAATAAGGAGGGTGGCAGTGAAACACCTGAAAGTGTTAGTGGTTTGTTGGGAGGCACCTTTCCCCTCTCCACCTCTCTTCACTCCCAAGAGCACCACTAGTATTGACTGTCAGTTACAAGAAAATTGTGTAATGAATTTAAGTATATTCATAATTTTCTATACTTTTGATAATTATAGCATCCATCTCCAAGCTTATCACATAGGAGGTGTGCCTACAGAAATAAATTATGTAATAACTTGCATGGACTATACTGGTAAGTGGATAGTACAGACTCAGGAGTACAAACCTATTTCCTTTCTTGCCTCCCAATTGAGAAAGTTTGGTGCTTGCTGCATACTCTCAAATGCTTGGTCCAGTCCGTACTGACATGACTCTGGTAATGTGTCTGCCTCTTCTTTTCTGGAAATCGCTCTACAGTTTGATAAGATGCTTTCAGTTTTCTTACAATAAATGCCTTCTTCTTCTTGGCACTCCAGTTTTTTCCATCAGCAGAGCTGAGAGAAGTCCTTCCGAAAGTTTTTATAACTTGACAAGTGCTAAGAGGCAGGTTTGTTCCAAACAGGGAGGAGAAATAAATGCATTGCTTAACCAAATATCTTTGCTAAAGGAAGAAATTGGCAGTTTGATACTGTCAGGTCACATCTAGTCCCATTTAATATTTCAGAGGGTTGTTTATACGACTGACTTCTAAACAAGACTCCCAGTATAAAATTCTGATGGATGAGAACCGATCATTTTAAATGTAATGAGACAGATGCCCAAGATAAAAATATTTTTGAAAGAGAATTTGATGGGGTTGTGGCAGAGAGAAAGTGAAAACTAATTAATTTGATTTGACTAATATTGAAAATGAACGTAAGGATATTTTCCACAGCTGTGTGTTAGTGAAATGGCTTAGTAATTTGATGGAAAGGGAAAGCATAAGGAGGGGAAAGAAAATGGAAAAAAGTAGCATATATTTCTGGCAGTAAATTTTCAAAGACAGTTTGCTGTTTCTCGTGGAAAATCCTACAAAACTCCCTCGTTCATTTCTGAAAATCTTCCTTTCTCGTGGTTTCAGATGAAGGTTGACTTTGCTGTCTTGAAGCTTACACACACACAAAATGATCCTTGTGTTACAAGAAGGTTATTTTTATAAGCTGACCTGCTCTTTCATATTCGGCCGATCACAAGAGATGCCGTGCCGAGCCCCACAGCCTCCCTTGCAGAATGTCTGATATCTGCAACTCCTTTCTTCTGGCAGAGAAAAGCACAGCGGGAACCTTAGATTTAGTGCTTGCTGAGAGTAATGAAAACCGTCCCACTGATATCGGGACTAAGGATGAGGCCCTAAATTAGTTCAATGCAACAAAAATGAACCCGTATTAGTAGGTAGATAGGGTGAATTTCATGCCGTAGCAGTGGAGATGAACAAAATCAAGTCTTTTTAATTTCATCTCCTTTCCTTCTGGAAGAGTATACATTTTCCAGCTTCACTGCAGCAAGGCTGATCTGCTAGGTTCAGTGTATTGCCCAAACCGGCAGATCCGTGTGCTTGAACGCTAAGGCCACAATGTCCAAAACTGCCTGAACGCAGTGAAACAGGGTACCGTCCCTCTCCTCAGAACGAGACCTGTTGCTGCGGCGATCAATAGAGCATTAAATATCACCTCTTATTACAGTGAATGCTGAATAAACACCACGAGTCCAGTGCAACCTCAGCTGGTAAATGTAGACCACTGAATGCCTTCAGACGAAATGACCGGTGTGAAAGGCTCTTTTAATTACGGCCTCTCTGCCAGCGGTCCGGGGAAGCAGCACGCTGGGTAAAACGGAGATGAGCAGAGCAGAGGGAAGAGCGTTGCTGCGGGGAGCAGAGCTTTGCCAGGCTCTGAGTGTGGGCATGGCGGTCTGTACGCGAGCAGCGTGTGCCTGGGTTGTGTGACCGGCCCGGGCACTGCTCCAGACGGAGGCAGGAATGATGCGCACAGATTTCACACTTGCCTTCCACACCGAATCAGTGGTTGTGATTACGTGGCGGGGGTTGCCCCACGTTTCAGTTCATCAAGACAAGTAGGAAATAACTTGCAGGCTCTGATGTTTGTAAATATTTGCCTTTCCTTCTGGGATGGGTTAACGCCGGAGACTACAGCCCAATGGCCTTGCGTGAGGGGTGGCAAAGCAAGCCTGCCTGCCTCGGCCATGTTAGCGTTTCTGTACCGGCAGTCGGCATGACACAGCTTCATCCCATCTCTCTCTCTCCTGCCTTGTGAGACAGAGAGATTGGCATTCAAGCTGGCAGAGCTCTGTTTTCAGTGTTTCTACTGCTAGAGCTTCTCTCTTCAAAAATGGTCTTCTCTGAAATTATTGTCATTTCATTTGGAAACAGATTGATAATATCAACAAGTACTAACATATGTTTGGATTTGGATATTCGCTGCATTAAACTACAGCATTTAACATTCTGTTGATCATTTCTGAAGATGCAGTTATTCTGTACAGCTATTTCCTTAGAAGAAGGTGTTTCTTTGTAGTCACCTCGTACACATATTTAATGGTAGACAATAGCCTAAAATTAAACACGTGGCACTTTGTGAAATAATTATTGGTATACAGCAAAGACTTTTATCGCATTACTCATTCAGAAATCTTCTGACAGTCACAACATGGATCCTTTATAAAATGTGAAGATACTCTTCCCCCTACTGAAATATTGCTGAATGCTCAGTGTTACCCAGCATTGTAGTCCAGTGGGAAGCTACTGGACATTTCAGAGAGACTGGAATTTGTCTACACTTTAGCACTTTTGAAAAGCTTCATCGGAAAAGACCCATGTGCTACTTAGCCCATTTACAGCTGATACGGTTCTAAAGTTTCTGTTTAGAGAAGGTAAGAGCTGAATCAAGTTAGATCCACTTGGTTTAGGTACCTACCACTGTAATGAGGTATTTACACACCTATCATTGTGTACGCATTGTTGAAGTTATTTCACTTTCCATGTGCTTCAGTTCATTTATATTGACTGTCATCTACCCTACACAAAATTAAAAAAAAAATCATCTATTAATCTTAGTACAGTTCTCCTGGGTGATAGGTGACATTAAGTGAGATGATCCGTGCATGAGAGTGTAGCTCTGGCAGCCAGTGGTAGGTGAGAAGGTAGGGATGTGGCTTCCCGTCTTGCAGAGATATTTTTCTGTAGTTGACTGGAGAATGGGAAGACTGTAGACCAGAAGGCTATCTGTATTGGGTTGCATATCAAGCTCCCTGATTATTTTTAGAAATTATTTGCTAATGACATTGTAATTTCACTGGTGCTCCCTATCTCTTCTTGTGACGTTTTTCTATTCCATATTCACTTTGCCTGTGAGTTTATGGACTTTTATGGTATCACTCTTCACTCACCTCTCCTCTAAGCTGTGCTTCCTTTCTCCAACAACGTGAACAGTAGCATAGCAGTGTCCTCTGGTTTTGTTCTCCATTCTTTCCTAAAATTTTCTGATGTTGTGCTCATGTTTTGGTCAATGTACAGCAATGAGCTATATCCAGAGAACCTTCTGTACCATTTAGAAGGTCTCCATTAAATGACTCTTTCTTTCTTGAGGACCTATCACTGTATGAGCATTGTTTGAGTTTTTTCATTTAACATGAAATAACTTCACTTTATTTAGACTGAACGTCATCTGCCATTTTTTTAAATCACCATGCTCTGAGATTCCTCTGCTGCTTTTTTACTACGTTGAAGTTGAATTATATATCCTTAGTGACTATTGTCACTTCACTATTCAGTCTCTTTTCAGGTCACTTATGTCTATGTTGAACTTCACAGAGTCTCTGCATCTATGCTTGTTAGGATATGCAGCCTATGAGGTGCCTTGTGGAGGAAACTCCATTTAGGCTACCAGAAGGGTAAAAAAACATTTTGATTAATTCCACATCAAAGAACAACTTTTCTGGCCCTCTTCTCTGTTTTACCTGATCATCAACAAAATGAGTTTGGCAACTTCATGGTTGAAGAGAAGTTAAACACTGTAATCTCAAAAGTTTTGAATATTCGGTAACAGGGGAAGTGCAGTGCTTATTGCGTGTTGCTCCTTGAGTATCATCAAATGCATTTCTACAGTCACAAGACTGCATCGCTTTGTCTTCGCTGGTTGTGGGCCTTGAACTGCCTTCTCCCTTACTGTCTAGTCCAGGGCTGGGCTGCACCCCTCCCTCCCCACCTGCAGCTTCCAGCCATGGCAAGTTCAGCTGGTCCAGCTTCAGCCGCAGGTCCTCCTTTTGGAGGTATGACAGTTGGCCAGGTGGCATAGACAGCTTCTTCAAAACAAAGCACAATAAAATCAGCACATAGTGAACGATCAAGGTTAATAATCTCTTTTTCCTAGGCTGAACTCCATAGCAACAGCTGAGGCAGGTTTCCCTTCTCCCACCTCTGCCTCCAAGCTTGCCACTGTCTCCGCTGGTGGAACCTCCGCAAGCCTTCTGGATTATACCTGCAGGCTGCTCTTCTCTGCCGAGCCAATTTTTAGCAGATCACTTTGATTTTCTTTCTCTCAGGTAAAACAGGAGTGACATAGGGCAAGACCAAGGCCTTCTCTGAAGCTGTAAACATCGGGTATTAGTCACACAGGAATGCTCCTTGTGGAGCCCATCGTTTTACCTTCCCTGGGGGTGCACTCAGGTAATCCTTTCATTTAACCCTGTTCATTTTGGCAAAGGGTTCTGCAAGTGCAATCAGACCAGATGCATTATTCCTAAAAGCACCAGAGATTTATAGTACACTTTTTTTGTTCACCTCAGTGCATCTGGGAAATCGCAACACTTAGTTTTGTAAGCATCTCTGCTGTTTGATTGGCAGTACTGTGATTGACTCTGCCAATTTTACTGAGTTTTACGGCCTCAATTTTTGCCTTGTTATCATACCTCCTGGATCATGTGGATATGAGAGTCTCATTTATAAAAATAAAAATTTTCAAACCTCATAAGTCTGGAAGGAAACTGGAAAGTAAGAACACATTTCAATGTGTAAAGGGAAACAGAAAGACCAGAAAGTTACTAATACACTCAAAATAATCACATTTTCCTTTTGAACGCAATAAAAGCATATGGCCATCAGAACGTACAAATTCATAACTTGGAATTAGCAAGACTGAAATAAGGTATTTCTTAGAGCTGGGTGTTGGGCTTCATTTGCCTGTTCAGAAGACAAAAAGAAAGTGAAATCTTTGGCAATGTAAAGCTCTAGTAGGGGAGGGGATTTTGGTTTGGCTTTTTTTACAGTGTGTGTTTGTCTTATGCAGGCAGCCCAAAATGAATTAAACATAGGGTTATATTTTTCCTTTAGTGAGAGACGTATCTGAGGAGACTGGAAAGAAAAGTACCTCAGGAGGCTATAGAAAGAGGGCATTGCATTGTCTACTGATTGATAACCAGTCCAGAAAGTAATTGCACTGAATGCTAGTAAACCTCCTCAAAATATCACTTGAACAGAGGAAAGAGACTATAATGATTAATATCTGGTTGTCCAGACTACTATTTCACTGTGGCTTCTTCAGTATTTTCTCAAGAGGTCTTACCTGCATTGGCTTAGGTTAAGGTACTGAAAATGTTTCAGATGTGCAGGTTATTATTTCTGCTAAAGGAAAATTCACTCTATTATTTGAAGGCTCCTTCCTATGACTTTTTTATCAGTCACTAAAGAAAAATACAGGCAGAAGAACGTAAAGAAAAAAACTTAGGTATACAGCTCCAGAATACAAAACCAAACCTAAATACTCGAATGAACAAATTAGATGTTATTATCCAATTTTTTAGCTGTATCTGGATATGTCTATAATAAATAGTCCATCAAATTGTATTCAAACCCTATCCTTTTTTTATAAGCATTCTAATATGGATTTATTTTAAATGATTGTGCTAGCACTGCAATATAATAAAGTGCAGAAATATGTGCAGATTATCAAAGACTTCTCATAACTGGGCATAAATAGAGCTTTTGGAGAAAGTCCATGGTGTCACAGCCATGTCAGAATTCACTGGTCTGTCTCTTATTTTTTATCTAAAAAATCTATTTTACAGACAATAAGAGAATCCTTGCAGCATATATTTATAGTAGAATAAGCACTGTGCTAGTGGCAAAAGCTGGCCTCTAGCTTTGCAGTAGGACAGTATCAGAAGTATTATTTGATTTTTCAGAGGTCCCTCTGTATATCATCCTATGATGTCTAAATCTAACATTGCCATTTACGGCATTGAACACTTTTTCCAGGAGATACTTTTCCTGCAGGGAATGAACTCTGGCGTTATAAAGCAATGATGGATGAATCATCTTCCATAGTGTTTCTGCAAGTAGCAGTCAATGTGGTTTCAAATATGGAGAACAGATATTATCCAACCTCCCCTTTCTTGTCACTTTGTGGAAATTTTGTTGTTGCTCTTTTATGAAGACTTGCATGATCAGAGTGAGAAGGAAAGGAATAGGGTATCTGTGTGAATGCAAAGCAGGAATGTGAAGTACTAGGTTTTCACTGGACTTCACCTATGAAATGATGCATGACAAAGGGGTACTCATGTTTTAGTTTGTGATCAAGGTTCTTATATGCCAGGGCTTTGACGATTTCTCTAGATAGGGCTGTACATACATCCTGCATTTCAGATAGCAACCAGTCATGTTTTGAAATTTGGAGGGAAGGAGGACACTGTCTCTCTGCCATTTATTCTTGCTTTTACTTCCATGACTCTACTTTTTTTCTTGTTTTGTTGTGGAAGTGAAGAGAAGGTGGGGTAGAAGGGAAACAATAAAAATGGACCTATGTGTAGCTAGCACAAAAAATGTGGTAATTCATTCTGTGGGAGGATTTGCCTCCCCAAAATCGTCACAAAAATTAGATTAAAAATTATTTATTTACAAAACTGTGAAAGGCTGGCGCTCTCAGTTCTGTCTACTGTGGCATGGAGTACTGGTTCTTTGAAGCTGCTCCAGATGCTGACTTTTCATTCCTATGTTTTCCTCAACCCCTTTCGGGGGGGTTTGACAAACACTCTTTAACAATCCACTGCAATCAAATACACAAATCTGTTCAGAATAGAGGGCAGAATGCAACTTGTGTGACATTGTTGACATTGTTATGTTCTTGCAATCCCAATGCGCTCCTCTCTGAGTGATTCACTTCCATTAAATGAAGAAAGTAAGATTCAAATGCGTGAGGTGATGTGGAGTTTCAAGCCACTGATGCCCATATCTCTTTACCCATTCCCTTCAAAGGCCTAGTGAGGAGACACACTGGAAATCATAAAAAGGCCTTAATGGACCTATAGATCCGTTTATCAGCCCCCAGAGCTGCATAGCAACTCTTGATATGCTCCAGATCTCCATCAGCAGTACCACTGGTGTCCATGTGGGTAAGCACCATGTAATGTCAATGGGCAAGTCTCAACAACATCCCAGATCAGAGCCCCCAGCAGCAGCAAACCTGCCAAGACAGCAAGCCAGGTCAGTAAATGAGTGTCTGTGAGTGCCCATTGCTAATTTACGTGACTGAAAATATAAAATACCCAAAGCTTTAAAAAAGCTACGGAAAGAGAAAGACAGCATTTCTATACAATTATTTAATAGGAGTCAGGAAGGGAAAGGAAGTTTCCTTATACAACAAGGACTTCTTTTATACCTAATTTTTGCTCACATTATTTTTAAACTGTCCCAAAACTGGGACAGTTACACAAAGCGAAACTACACAAGGCCACCATAACACAGACAGAAATAGTAAGGCAGTAAGAGAAAATTACTTTTTTATCTGATTACTCTTTTTTTCCTCAGCTGGGTCAGGTTGTCGCTATAATTCTGTTTCTCCCTTTCTCTGTCTCAAAAAAGGGCTTTGTTAATCACATATGATAGGATCATCAAACTTGCGAAACAGAATTGTGTGAACTTATGCTATCTGCTGATAAATTTTACTTGAACATGAAATGCTCCTTAAACAACTTCAGAAAGTCAGTAGGCACTGGATACAGATAGGTCAAGAAATCTCTAATAAGAGCTTAATAAATCTTTGTTAGCTCATAGATGAGGCTTGATCACAGACAAAACTCTTCTTCCCTTCAAGTGGAATATTTCATGCTGGTCCAAAAACACTTCAGTGAAGATCAGCTCTTCCTCTCTTTAGGTGTTATTCTGTCCTAAAAGAGAGGCCGTGTTGAAAATGTAAATTTTCTTTTCAAGTTCTGCCATTCTGTACTTCTCAAGTGGTGGAGTTCCAAGCAAAAACCATCATGTTTTGCCTTAGGGCCTCACTATGCGGACTCATCAGTGCTTGAGAAAAAGAGGGATTGATTTTATACTTGCTGGTAACAAGTACTTAAAAGCAGAACTGAAAGTTGATTTGAAACTTCCAATTCAGCTTCCTAAGAAGACAAACTTTAAGTGAATGCCAATTGGTTTGCAGGAGCTGCTCACAAAAACTATAAATCACTGATTAGAAATATACAGGTTGGGGTTTTTTGTTCTTTATATCTGTACCTCATATTCGGAAATTTTCATGTTCTGTCTGTCTGGGCAAGATGAGATATCTTTGTCCATTGTAAAAAATGATGAAGAGATGTTATAGAGCCTAACTTCTCTTCTGTTCCTCCCACACTCCATCCAATAAACAGAGAAAAAAAAGACATAAAATAATCACATCAAATGCCATAAATGATAAAAAAAGGATTTATGAAGAGGATTGATGACCCTAATGTAAAACTACATGCAGCTAAGGCAATTTGCAAACCCAGAACAAGCAAGTAGAAGGATCAGTTGAGTGCCATTTAAAGTAAAAAAACACTGTTTCACATTGCTCAGTATGGTGCCATTTGCTCTGGATTTTGGGTTTTTTCCAGCCTTTAAACAGCTCACATGTTCTGGTAGAATTGTCTTGTTTTTCTTTCATCAAGAGCTTTTAATTTAGGTCATTTTGCATAGCTTGTACTGAAAAAAAAAGATACTAGGAAATGAAATGCTTTGTTGCTGTAGGCTAGTGCTTGCTGTGTGATCTTTTCTGAAATTAGTACCACAGTTATTATTTGTGGTATCATGCCATGTTCAACAAATGAATGTGTTTTAAAGGTTAGCTGTCTGCACGACAGTGGCATAAGTGAATATCAGGGCCTGTGTTCTTTTAAAACTTACGTGAATGCAACAGAAGGGTAATGAGTATAAGCAGGGAAGAAAAGACTCCGATCTGAGGCTGAAGCATTACAGTGCTTCTTCTTTATTCCTTTTTCTTTCCGAATCACTGTGGCAGAAGTTATAGCACCAGCAGAGACTCACACAGCTATCTAGCCCATGCAAGCCCAAACTGTAGGCTAGACAAAAATTTGCGTATGGTTGTAATGACAAATAAAGATTAGTTGCTTAATGTCAAGTCTGTGCAAATCTCTGTAACTCTCTGCTAAAGAAATAATTTGGCTGTTTAGGCATTTAGTCTGCTTAGCAAGAAAGAGAATCTGATAAATAGGCATTACTATTTTATTCCCTGCACCAAAAATGGCACACAGGAAAAGCAATGCTAATCACCCTTCTGCTGTTCCTCTAACGTCTCCTCAGAAAGAATTTCTTTCACTTTTCTTTCTTTCCCCTACTGCCCTTCCTTACCCCTGTGCTATTATAATTTTCTGTTGTTCTGCTTTTCTCTTACAGCAGCCACCCACGGGCTCTAATTGGTAGTAGGACCCACCATGCTGGGCACAACACGAACACAGGTGAAGAGCACTAACAAGTTAGCCCTTGTGCTGAAAAATGTCCAGTGTGTAGAGCTATCTGTCCTCTATTTCTCTTCCTGACTTCATTCACTTCTTTAAGAGTAAAAGTGGTAGGCTGTTAAGGATATGTGAGATGAGTTCAGCCCCATGACTGCTATAAGACATTTTGGAAATTTCCAGTATGCTACTGGAAGTCTCCTGCGAACACAAGAGTAGAAACAGCTTTTTTGAGCAGCCTTCATTTTACAGGAATATCATCATAATAAATCATCTTCTCACACACATTACCTTTTCTAGGCTGTCTTCCCCATTTTTCCTTCTGTCTGCTATGGCTGTAAATTTTCAAGGTGTGGTTAGCATGACTGTGTAGGGGGCTGTTTGAGGTGCTTTACTTCTGTGGCATGGAACATATACTTGCTAGTAATAAAGTTCATGGCATCATCCCCGGTCAAAAAGAGCTAGCTTGATGATTTTCACAACAACCAAAGGAATAAAACAGTTCAGACCAGATTTTGTCACAGCGTGCTTTTTAAAATATGTGTTAAGGCATTGGTAAATATGTGTGGAAGGCAAGCATGGCCAAAAGAATAATTTCTTCATTCTGCAACTGTACAGTCGAAACATCAGCCAGAGGGGAAAACCACTCCTCTCAAAGGGAAGTTCACACAGGGGAAGTGTCCTTATCTGTACCCCTCTGTACTCAGCCTGTGGTATCTCAGACACACAGAGCAGCACAAGGGCCTCAATGAGCCAGTAGTTAAGAAAGCAAACAAAAATCAAATTATTAAAATTACTTCTAGTTCTGCCTGATGCCCCAGATGAGAGGACAGGATTCCTGTTGTGGCTGGTTCTGGACCACTACATGACAAAGTACCAGGACCCAGAGATACACCCCCAATGACACCCGCTGGCATCGGTAACGCCACTGACCTGGTGGTCATGGGCATGGTCTGTTCAGGTCTGTCACACAGCAGGGGTATTTTGGGACCACATTCTGCTGGCTGGGCTCTGCCCTGATGGGCCACATGCCAAAAATCCCAGCTGAGCTTGCCATAAGGCAGCCTCCCATTTGGCTGTGAATGGCCAGGACTCCTCTTAGGCAGGAATCACAGCAGAAGCAGATGAAAGTGTGCTTAATTAACACTACCTTTCGGTTCCCTGTTCTTATAACCAGACTCTTCTACCTGAATGACCTTCTTGCCACAGGAGACCAGACAGACACCCTTATGCTAAAGCATCTGCCTGCCCACACAAATGCCTCCCTTGGCCAGGGCTGTCAGCTTCCATAGAGCTTCTTGTCCTCCCTCAGTTGTGTGTGCATCAGAGATGTTGACTGTTTCAGATTTGTTTTTTTCCAAATAATCAAACTAACTTTAAAGTAACTTGAAGAAAATGTCACACAGATCCAAAGAAATTTGACCATCATAAAACTGAGATGCAGCAAGTGAACAAAATGAAGGGGCAGGGATAGAGGAGAAGATGTCATGGCAATAACACAAATGTGTTAATCAGCAAGAATAGGTATGGACAGAAAGTGACTCTCCTTCCACCTCATCAAAGGGAAGATCTCCTTCAAGCCATGATTTCACACTGCTGCAGGATCAGCTCATGCCTGCCTTGCTCTAAGGTTAGTGTCATTCCATCCCAAGCTATTAAGTAGGATCTTTTCAGATATTTTAATATTTTAGCTCTTGTGTTTCCTAGATAGTTATTAAAGTTCCTGTAATAAAAGTTTATGAGAAGAGGGGGTCAGCAACTTGAATGTTTGGCTGCAAAATGCTGACTTTCCTCCCACTTCTCCTAATGCTGCACAGTGCAGTGATTAGCACAGTTCACTTTGTAGAGGGCTGCTTCCCAGTGATAGGGAGAGAATAGCCGATGGCAATGGTCTGAGACCTTCTACAATGAATGGTAGGATCAAAATAAAACAATGTAAGAGATGCATGACATACTTCATAAAAAGAAGATACGGCCCTTAATGATTTTATCAGATTCATCAGTAATGACATGGAGGCCAGTGACATAACAGAAAGCAAAATCTATTTGTAAATTATCTCTTATTTTTGAAAAGGTATCAATATTCAATATTGTTGTGCTACCGGGTCTGTGGTAATGTTCATGTCAAACTAGCACTCACCTACAAAGTTGAGAAAGAAAGACAATTAAAAAGAGAATAAATTTAGTCAATGTTACAACTTTCCTCAGTCAGAAACATTATAAGATACATTCAGTTCTTCAGTTTAGGAGCAAAGGGTGTGAGAATAGGTTTGAAAGCAAAAGTCATCCTAGCCCTGACTGCCTGACTGATACTCAGATTAATTTCAGTAAACATAGTGAGCCTGTGGGAGAAGAGATGAAGTCAGGTATGACTAATCTGAATGTCTAGAGATAATAACTTGTCCCTGGTGACAGGAGTGCTCTTTATCCAGTCCTGCCTATGTGATGTTTCTACATCCACCGTTACAATTTATTGTTGTTACTATTATGCTTTTATACGTCTGGAAATATACATGGCAGCTTAAATATTAAACCTATAAGTTGCTGCGTCTTGTCAATTCAGCTGTGAAACACAAAACAATAATATCAGTGATATAAAAATTATATGATGTTTTCTATAATCTACTTATATGTAAGAATAAAAATCTTCATATAAAATATTCTTCTCTGTTTCTTCAAAAGACAAGGAGGATTCCTAGCAAAAGGAAGGAATTTGCATTAATCAAACAGGAGAAAGAGATAATTTTGAAGATTTACTAATTTAACAGTCTAATGTTGTTATTTTTGAAGTGAGACAACAGAAACAAGATATGGAAAATTGAAGTAATAATGGAGTTCATAGTTCCTGAATTGGTTAATATCCCTCTTATATTTTTTTAATAAGGTGGCACCTTTGGAGATATGGCCCCTGTCTGTCTTCCTTCCTTCCTTCCTTCCTTCCTTCCTTCCTTCCTTCCTTCCTTCCCTCGCCTCC
>Ga0065711_1041857_pt1 | contig 15825 bp, 10 predicted proteins | sample Hoacrofraction12_FD_59098 | JGI IMG/M metagenome (GOLD analysis project Ga0065711, IMG submission 59098) | Hoatzin crop microbial communities from Cojedes, Venezuela - Epithelial fraction 12 v2 (version 2) | ecosystem: Host-associated > Birds > Digestive system > Esophagus > Crop | place...
AGCACTGGAACAGGCTGCCCAGGGAGGTTGTGGAGTCTCCTTCTCTGGAGATATTCAAGACCCGCCTGGACAAGGTCCTCTGCAGCCTGCTGTAGGTGACCAGCAGGGGGTTTGGACTAGATGACCCACAGAGGTCCCTTCCAACCCCTACCATTCTGTGATTCTGTGATTCTGTGAACGCTTACAAAGAAATTTAGTAATTATTTAATAATCAATTTAGTAATCATTTCAGTCTTGCGTCCTATTACATTTAGTAATTGAAAGGTGCCAGTAACAGTCAGTCAGTGGTTTTAGTTTAAGATCCTATTTTCAAGACTGTCTTCAGCAGTTTTTATATGGAGAGGACGTACTATATCCACTCAGTGAGTAAATGTCACTGATCCACTAAAAAAAAATATAACAGTCTCAGAGCAGTTTCTTAAATATAATCTCTAATGCAGATGAGAAGTTAAGAATTTTGGCATGATCCAGAGAGAGGGAAGAAAATCTTTAAATAATTCGAAGCCTTCAGTCATTCCATAGACTTCTTGCTTAACTTTGGAGAGATGTCTTTTAAAAATATTTTCCTGGTGTATGTATGTCATTTAGCTGGATGAGAAAGGCCATACTCACCAGAAAACACAGCTATGCTTGTGAAAATGCTATGGCAACAGACAAGTGCTTTTATTGGCATAGATTATGTCATTTAGGGAAGTACTGGAATGATTGTGGATTAAGAATCCCCTGAAACATGAGACTTATTGCACATCCCAGTCTTCACATAGTACATTTCTACCCAGGGTGCAGTCTTCTGAGGGAAGTTGGTAATGACTCAGGTGCTCTTCTTCTAAACCATCGTCCTTTTCCTTCCTGGTAGTGAAGGTTTTCTTTCTCCACACTTTCTTCTGTCTGCAGTGGATTGCACCCTTTTTCTGCCAGTTTTCTGCAGCTGTTTTTCCTGGGTGCTGGCATCTGAACTTCCCAAGCTATTGTACTGGATCACCTGCTTCCCTTTCTGCAGGTCTCCTGGATCCCTCTCCAACCCCTTGGAGACCTGAATTAGTGACAGCTTCCCACATGAGCACATTTCCTTTGTCTCAGTTTGGACTCATCCTGATCATTGCCTGATCCCAATCCAGTACTGAATATATTGTCTTTTAAACCAGTTATTCAGTAGAAGTTCATCATAAAATCAAAGATGTTGTTGCCTCCTGATTTAGCAGTGGTAGATTCTTCTCAAGACAATGTGGCTGTCTTTGTGGAAGAGCTTTGTATGCTTGAAATCAATCAGCATATATGCAGTGGATTAAGTAATAAGCAAGCATTTTCACGGCTTGCTGTCGGGGTGCAGATTTCATCTGGTTGATGGTTTCATCTGGTTCATCTGGTTCGTTTTTTGGAACCACAAGGAAGAAACTGTGATATATTAGAGATGCTGAGGTTCTGTTACATGGCAGCTACACTTTGTGTACATGCTGCAACGGTAGTTGTTTCTAAACTGTTTTCGGTTATTTTGTAGTTCCTATGCGGCCTCAGTGTCTCTTTAAGGCTGTTGTGTGGGAATGAAATGTTTAGTGCTGAAGGATCAGATCCAAAAATAGAAAAGAAATCATTCTGAACATAGGCAACCATCTGAAGTACAAAGCCTAATGATGAATATCGTTATTAAAAATAGGAAGTGGTGGTAGAAATGCTACTGAAGTGTTGATTTCTAGTAACAGCTTATTTGTTCTGTCATCAATAAGTTAAGTGTCCTGCAGAAACTCTATGGAAAAATGTGAAACTGAAGGTAGTAAATTAAAGTTTCCCACCACCAGGTTTTAAAAGCTGCAGTGTACGCTCCAGTACAGAAAAAAGCCTGGAGAATGCTTCCTTCTGGCTACTCTCATGACCAAATTATTTACAAAAATAAAAGCAAAATCTGCAGAAGCTGACATCTCCTGGAATTTGTTCTTTCAAAGCTATACCAGCTGAAAACCCTATTAATAAATGTATGGGGTTTTTAATCCAATTAATTATTTACGGCTACTGTCATGGCTTGAAGGTGGCTCTTCCTAAGTAATACGTAAGAATACTTCTGATGATGTTTCAGCCTGTGTGTCCTCTTTCTGGAGAGATGGTATTTGGGGCAGATGTTGATGTTCCAGTTTACAAGGCAAAGGGTCGTGGAATGTTTTGAGTCTTGATTTAGGCCAAGGAAGGAGCCCTGCGGCTGCTTGGGAAGAATATTCTCAGCTGAGAAGCAAAACATTCCACAGTCCTTAACCAACTCAAATATCAACATCTGACCTTCATGCAGTGGCATGAATGAAAGATTTAAAATCCAAGAATTGTACCATTTTAGAGCTGAGTTCTCCAAAGTGCCTGGTATTGTCATGTGGTGGCTTCGTAATATGAAGTTACATGTTGTACCAGGGACATTGTGTTCACCTAACAAGAAAGGGAAAAGTAAGTTTTCCAAAGGGTCATTATTCCTTTTATATACCAAGTATATTAATGGCTACAGTGTTTTGCATCAAAGAAGTTGTTTTTATTCAATTTATTTTATAATAGATGAAAACGAAAGGTTTGCTTAAAGATACCATAGTACAGTCTCCCAAAACTGATAAAACTTGTCAAGCTTCAGAGTAACTACTTCGAAACATGAATTAAACTAAGACCTATTTGAAGGTTTAAGTTACAAATAATTTATCGAGTGTTAAAATTAGACATCACACTTTTTTTTACATAGGTCATTGGTGAAGTTGTTATAAAGGTTAGTATTAATTCCACTATGCAAAACAATTATAAATCTATAAAAACATGTACTCCAGATCTAAATAACCATCTATCCAAAACACATTTTAATATATTATTAAGCCTTGTTCTGTTGCCTGTCATAACTCTCCCGTGGCCCAGATGGAAAGAGTTTGTGGGCTAAATCCGTTTTGTGGGTGACATACTAAGAGTCTTCATTTAGGCATGTCTAAATCTAAGCAAATCAACGTCAGCCTGCCTTGTAGTCCCAAAATCTCCAGGATTAATTAATCTGATCTTAAAGGAAGTATCTAAGATATGTACGAGGAATCTCCCTCTGTAGCGGCCTGTTTCACTATGCTGACTGTAAAGGAGGACTCCCCTTAGTTAATCAACTAAATTTAACTAAGCGTACTGCAGACAACTAAATTTAGACAACTAAACTTAGGTGGGAGGAATTCCGCCACAACAGTTTACATGCCAGTTAGAAACGATGATCTCACTGTCGTGGGCAAAGATGAAACGGGCTGTTTGTCTTGGTGAGAGTGAAGGCATAGTATTGGGACATGGAGAAGCTTTCACAATTGCACCATTCTGTATCTGTTTTTTGAAGCTACTGGAGACAGGCATTAGACACTCCATTATGCTCCTCATGCAATTCACTTTAAAACCGCTTGATAGTCATTTCATTGTCATCTTGTCATGATTAGATAATTTTCTTTGCCTACGTCCTCTCACTCAGTGTGAAATAGTTTGTTATACTCTTAAACTGTGCAGCCCTGTGTACGCTTGCAGTGTCAATTAATGACCAGGGATCAGGAAAAGTATAGAAAAATCTCAGTTCTTTTTTCCAAGTACGTTTCTGGCATAGTATGTGATATTGGGCATTTATAGCGCTGTTTCCTTTTTCGTACATCATCTATTACATTCCAAAGTAACTTTTGCAATAACTTCCATGATGGCTTTTAATTTCAGGTATTAGCTTCTAGGTATTCCAATAAGACAAACTATGTGTTTGTACAAGTAATCAGGTACTTTTTATTTGTCGACTAGACCACTGTGGAAGGTGTAGTTCAGAACATCTTATTTTAGCTACATTTTTTCTTGATTTACAAGCTTGGGATGGAGTAGTTAAAAATACTCACCAGCTGGCTGACAAAAGCTTAAAATTTTGCTCTTGGCAACTAATCTGTTTGAGATGGAGAGTGATGGTCTTAGAGGAGTGGTAATTACTTGTAGTGCATTAACTGGATGCAAGATGACAGCCTTTTCCCTTCAATGCTATATTGCAAGTGTGATGGAATAGTCCTTGGAGTTTCATTATTCTACAAATGTCCAGCCTTTAAAAAAGTCATAACTGGATCCACTTTAAAGGTTTCCTAAGAAGCAGGAAACATCTCACATCCCCTTTACCTGGCAGTCTGCCAGCCTGCTTGACATTTCTGTCTCCATTCTTCAGCTGTATTTTGCAAACTATGCAAGCAGGTGATTCAAGTCACATGAATGTATTTTCGGAGGAAACAGCCATGCTGAAGATGTATTTGATCCATATGATCCCTGTAATTCAGAATACTGCCATGTCTACTGAAGCAAACTTTAAAAAAGAGCAAAGCTCTCTCATGTGAGGAGCTTTTTTTAGATTTCTTTTAGTAATAATCAGAAATAGAATCACAATACAATGTAGCTCCATTTAGGCATTTGTAGGTGGTGTGTGGAGAACATTATCTTAAGAAAAAGAATGTACAAAGCATCTTTATTCATACTTAACATAGTGGTAAAAACTAAGCAAATTTGCTACTAAAAAGGCCACATGGTAATTAATTCAGCAACTCTTATGGCTTTCTAGATGACAGAGTTGGTTCTGACCTGCGAATGAGCATAAGCAATTGGAAATCCCTCAATTATTGTTCCTAGGAGACTCTTCCAGAGATATTTTTAAGTATAAAATAGTTTTGCCTTGTCTTATGATCTGAAGCAATATTGCACTACCAAGGTTGATTTGCATAATTTCTGAAGAATAGTTAAAAAAGCCAATGAATATTTCATAGTAATCTGCCCATGTTTGTCCAGTATATATAACCGGTTTACAAAATTAAAAACACAGCTGCAGAGGTTTGTTTTCAATCAAGAAGGAAGAAAAAATAAAGTAGCTAGAGACAAATCACTCTTGATTTGTTTTGGAGGTTAGTACAAATCATGGATAGAGTTTAGGAATTATAAATTTTGAAGTCTGCAGTGCCATCTCAAATTAGAATGTCTTTTCCTTGTTTAATGATTATATTCTTGATCTGTACTGTAGAATGCATAGAAGCATAAATCCAAATTCTTTTCAATGCATATGCAGAATCAAGATCACACATTGGCAAAGCAACATTTTGCTATGGCCAGTTATAACCAAACAGTTTATAGGGAAATTTTTTTTTTAAATAATTTTCAGTTCATTTTCTCTATTTGTAGATCATGTCATAAATTTGAAGATATTCTGACTAAAATCATGCTGTAATTTGAACATTGTGCTTGGTAAAACACATGTCTTGAAATCCTGTCCTCCGCGAAGGTTTCTATTTTATCTCCTGACCCTTTAATACTAGCCAGTCCTGAATGCAGAACTGAACACTGACTCTTCCAGCCAAGTGCTATAAGAGCTAGTCTTTAGCATCATGCTCTTGTCTCTTCTTCCTAGTCTAGCCAATTCTGAAACTCTTCATTAGTAGCAAAATTCAGAAAGAAAGTTGAAAAATATGATCCTTCAGAACAACATTGTGATTAGAAGATACAAGTGTAAACCATCTCAGGATGCTTCTTTCAAGATTTGTCCCATTGCTTTGAACACTGAAACACTTTGTGAAAAGCAAGAATACAATGTTGCTGTGGTTTGAAAGCAGTGATCCCAGCTCATTTCCCTGAAAAACAAATAGTAATGACTTACCTTCAAGAGAAAGACTGTGAGTCTTAACTGAAGAAGAAAGATTTCGTATAGATATCTGAATGGGGAGGGGGCAACTGTCTTCCCACAAAGAAGTGAGGTTTGAATCATAGAATCATACACAGGTTTGGGTTGGAAGGAACCATTAAAGGTTATTTAGTCCAACCCCTCTGCAGTGAGCAGAGATATCTTCAGCTTCACCAGGTTGCTCAGAGCCCTGTTCAACCTGATATTGAATGTTTCCAGGGATGGAGCACATACAGCCTTTCTGGGCAGCCTGTTTCAGTGTTTCGCCACCCTCATAGTAAAAAAAAATTCTTACCTAAAAAATCTGTCCCCGTCTTGCTTACAAGCCCCTTTTAAGTACTGAAAGGCCACAATAAGGTCTCCCGGGAACCTTCTCTTCTCCAGGCTTAACAGCCCCAACTCTTTCAGCCTTTTCTCATAGGAGAGGTGTTCCAGCCCTCGGATCATTTGCATGGATGTCCTCTAGACCTGCTCCGACAGGTCCACATCTTGTACTGAGCGCTCCAGAGCTGGATGCAGGACTCCAGGTGAGGTCTCACCAGAGCGAAGCAGACGGACAGAATCATCTCCCTCGGCCTGCTGGCCATGCTTCTTTTGATACAGCCCAGGATATAGTTGGTTTTCTGGGCTGTGGGCACGTGTTGTTGGCTCATGTCCAGCTTTTCATCCACCAGTACTCCCAAGTCCTTCTTGGCAGGGCTGCTCTCAATCCCTTCATCCCCTAGCCTGTATTGACACAGGGGGTTGCCCCGACCCAGATGCAAGACCTTGCACTTGGCCTTGTTGAACCTCACGAGTTTCATATGGGCCCACTTCTTGAGCTTGTCCAAGTCCTTCTGGTTGGCATCCCATCCCTCAGGTGTGTCAGCCTCCCCACTCAGCTTGATGTCATCTGGAAACTTGCTGAGGGTGCACTCAATCTTGCTGTCTGTGTCATTGATGAAGATATTAAACAGTACTGGTACCAATAAGGACCTCTGAGGGACACCTCTTCTTCACCTATCTCCATCTGGACATTGAGCCATTGACCACTACCCTCATTCACTGAAGAGCCCACCCATCAAATCCTTATCTTTCTAATTTAGAGAGAAGGATGTTGTGAGGGACTGTGTCAAAGTCCTTGCAGGAGTCCAGATAGGTGACATCCTTAGCTCTTCCCTTGTCCACTGATGTAGTCACTCCAGCATAGAATGCCACTGGGTTGGTCAGGCAAGACTTGCCTTTGGTGAAGCCATGCTGGCTGTCTCAAATCACCTCCCTGTCCTCCATGTGCCTTATCATAGCTTCTAGAAGGATCTTCCCAGGCACAGAGGTGGGGCTGACAGGTTGGTAATTCCCAAAGCATCCTCCTTCCTACCCTTTTTAAAAATGGGCACAGTGTTTCCCTTCTTCCAGTCACCAGGGACTTAGCTCACTGGCATGACTTTTCATGATGGAGATGGAGAATGGCTTGGCAACTACACCAGCCATTTCCCTCAGGACTCTGGGATGCATCTCATCAGGTCCCATAGCCTTATGCATGTTCAGGTTCCTCAGGTGGTCATGAACCTTATCTTTCCTTACAGTGAGAGGGACTTTGCTTCCCCAGTCCCTCTACCAAGGTCCATCCACTCGAGGGGTGTGGGAAGAGGGGTTGTCAGTGAAGACTGAGGCAAAAATGTTGTTGAGAACCTCAGCCTTCTCCTTGTCTGTTGTTACCAGTTTGCAAGTCTTGTTCGTTGTGGGGGAGTACACTTCCTTTAACCTTCTTTTTCTGTCTGACATACTAATAGAAGCCCTTCTTATTCTTTTGTTTTCCTGCACAACCGGGCAGTGTCCCTATACTCCTCCTAGGATACCTGTCCCTTCTTCTACTGCCTGTGCATTTCCTTCTTGCCGCTCAGGTTGACCAGCATGTCTTGACTCACTCATGATGGTCTTCCCTCCCTCTCCTGATTTCTTACACCTAGGGACTGAGAGCTGTTAACCTTTATGGAAAGTGTCCTTAAAGATCTGCCAGCTCTGTTCTGCTTCCTGTCCCTGAGGACAGTTTCCCAGGGGGTCCTATTGACTAACTGCTTGAACAGCTGGAATTTTGCTTTCCAAAATTTCAGGTTCCTGACTTTGTCTGTCCCATATCCCTCAGGGCCATGAACTACACCAGCTTGTGGTCACTGCAGCCCAGACTGCCTCCAATCTTGACGTCACTGATTAGCTCACTTGTGTTGGTGACCATCAGGTCCAATATCGCATCCCCTCTGGTAGGACTGTCTATTACCTGGCTTAAGAATTTATCCTCAATGCACTCCAGGAGTGTTCTGGGCTGCCTACAGCTCGCCATGCTACTTTTCCAGCAGATATCGGGGTGGTTGAAGTCCCCAGTAGGATGAGAGACTGAGAGTGCGAAGCCTCCTGTAGCTGGAGTAAGAAGGCTTTGTCAGTAGGCTCCCCTTGATCAGGTAGCCTGTAGTAGGCACCAGTCACAACGTTCCCTTTGTTGCCTCAGTCTCTGATTTTTACCCAAAAGCTTGCTACCTGATCATGGCTATTCTTCAGAGACAGCTCTTCATACTCAATCCATTTCTTGATGTAGACGGCAACACCTCCACCCCTCCTTCCTTTCCTGTTACCTACTGTTATCTACTATTGCCTACTTGGTTGCACCTCACACAGGTGTTCTCCCTACTGCCATCAGGTAGTAGTGAAAGGCTCTGGCACACCATGCAGCCTGAGACCTGGATGGCTGCATGTTTTCTTGGGAGCTCTGTGTGGGCTGCCACATCAGTCCTGGCAAGTGCAGAGGACACAGCTTTCTACCAGGTGGATACCATAGCTAAGCACTTTTTAGGAGGGTGACGGCCACCAGTTGAACTCACCTTTTGCACTGGTAGGGTGATGACACCCTTCATGCATGCCCCTCCATGTATATGCTCTCCTTGGCTATATCTTTTTGAAATGCTGTCCCTTTGAGACCCCGTGCTGAAGGATTGAAGTGTTTCAATGCATAGAGTAAGAACCTATTAATGACCTAAAGATCATGCTGTCATATAGGTAACTGAACCCTTCCCGTGATCAAGCCAAGTGCTTCTGAAAAAAAATAACCAACTCCATGTACCAGCCACCAGAGCTCATGAAAATAACTGCAGTGTTCTGAAGTACCAATGAGCCAGGGAGAACTTTCTGGAGTATTTAATGATGAGAGCACTTTATATCAGTGCTAGAGTTTCAACTCTGAAAACGATAGATTCAGCTATTGCTGCTGCATCTAGGTTAGTCTGGTATGATATCAGCAGAGTACCCGCTAAGTGAATGTCTGGATTTTTCCTCCTCCTCCTCCACTTTGTTTGGCATCGCAGAGCAGCCTGGAGCATGTGGACTAGATTCCTTCACAGGACCCAAAGCCAGAGCATGCACTCCAGGAGCATGCCTACCCGACTCCAGCTAACACCACTTGGCTCACAGGACCAGAATAGACCTTGTCTGAGGTAAATCTCTTGAAATACAGGCATCTCAGCAATTTTTGTGTCACTCTAGAGGTCTGCTTCTTGCACTGCGTTATTTGCTGAGGCAGATGCAGTCTTAGTGTCTATTGTGTAGGCATCACAGCAAGAAAAAACAATGTTCAAGCTCCAGTGCACTGCCGTGACCCACTGAAGACTTGCAGGTGCTTTTAAGGAGCACAAAAAAAGTGTTGATAAGCAAACTGGCGCCTTCCTTATGTCTTGGTTCTGTCACACGCAGTTCTGCAGTAGCAGGTGGTTTTCTGAATATAACCGAAACAGCGGGGCTCGTGTCATGGCAGACACAGGTACACCTGCTCCTGCTTCCTCTTTGGTGGTTGCTCTTGATCAGGCGTGCCTTGCAAAGTGAAAAGCAGTGCTTCAGGGTGTAGCTATTTTAGCAGTCACTCAGCTGCTCTCATAAATTCAAACTGGACTTGTAGAGTAGAAGTAGAGCTGGTCACCAGCCAATTTGATTCTTCACTTCTGCCTTCTCACCTGACACAAACTGGAATATGGCAGATAGGCTGATAACAGTTTTCTCAAGAAGGCTGGCTTGTTTTCCTTTACACTTATTTTTGGTTTAGTCTGGTTTTGAGGTTTTTTTTGGAGGATAGGTGTGGATGAAATGAAAAGTTGATTGAAGAAGTGTGAAGGTAAAGGTAAGGATAAAGGCTCTTGCTTCAGAGGTGGCACATGATCATCCCTGAAAATATGACAGCAACAAGTGGTGAATGCACTTTTCCCATTGTCCCCTAGCAAAAGGCAGACATATCACCAGTATACCCTAAATCCTTCTCATTAATAGATGTCGTAGATGAAAACAACTTGAATGAATGTTTGTCAATAAGCAGGCTGTTAGTAAAATTTACTTAAGTAGGTCACTGTGAGTATAATTAGAAGTAATGGGGTGAAAGTTAGAGAAGTAAAATATCAGCTAAATAGCTGGAAAATGTTTTGAATAGTGAAGTGTGTTGGACTGTAGAACTTTCTCTCCTAGTGTTGAAATACGTGCATATGCATTCATCATTTGTATTCTCTGCTGTTTTGCTTTTCTAGTGTGATATGATAATCACATATGTATGAAAATTATTGGGAAATCTTGGTGCCTCTGATTTAATCCTAGCAGGGTATATCTCTAGTGGGGCAAATAGTGAGCCAAATATCATAGATCAGAAGTAACCAGATGGCAGCCCAGAAGGACTCTGACGTCTGCCCAAATGTGGAGTAACACGGTACCAAACTGTGGGATGATGACACCCTCTTCTTGCCTGCTAGCACATTGTGTCAAGGCAAAAACTTTAGTTGCCCCAAAAGTGGAGCAGTGCCTGCAACAGCCTCATATGTGCCAAGTGATGACTGCTAATGTATTCTCTCTTCATTTTCTCATCAGATATGGATTTAACGGGAGACATTCTTGACTTCACTATTAGTAGCAACAAGTTCATGGCAAACTCTAGATCATGCAGTGTGGTGCAACTGCACGGGCATCTCCCATGCACCCCAGTGTGTTGCCAGGATCTTTGAAGTCTCAGTCTTTGCTGAGCTTCTAACACCATGGGGAGAAGAGACACACTCCTTTCCATCCCTCTGACCCAGTGTGTGGCTTTTTGTGGACTGCACAACCAGGGAGCAGTTTGACAGTAACACCTCTGGTGTGGCAGCTGCCTTGCTGCACATTGTGTGCATTCCTGCTTCCCCAGAAGACATCTAACCTCAGTATGCTCCTTGGCTCTTCCTGATAAGTAGCCTGGTAGAGGATACCTGCTGTAGAGGCAGCCAGTTTCCTACCTGTCGTGACTTTCACCTGGCCCAGTTCAGGTGAATTCACTCTTCTTTCCCTGCTGACGTTTTGTGTCCAGCTACCATTAATTAGAGGTGACTGTGGGCAGCCAAAGGGAGCCCGTGAGCTGGAGCTTGCATTGCTGATCTGAGGCACAGGATGGCTTACGAGCATCACTGGTTCTCAGGCAGAGCCACACTCTGGATGTGTGTGGGGCAGAACATGCCTTGCCTGTCACTCCAGAAGGTCATGGGTCATCCACTGTGTTTGTGTTATTAGTTCTCTGTGGACATCTCTCATACCCTAATGTATCATCTTATGCCCCTACATACCAAGATTCAGGCAACTAAATTCTGCTCAGCATGTGGGATTTGACTCCAGACCCGCACAGGGTCTATATGCAGGTGTCCGTATAAGTATGCTAGGTGAGAGGGTAGCCTAGAAAGTGTTGCAGCTCACTGGCATGTGGATACCTAAGGTGATTTAAATCACTTTCGAGTGCTGCTCATTCTACTAGCTACAGATGTGATAAAGTTGCCTGCAGGTAGGTGTCTAGTGACACCTGAGATGGCATCCTGCTTGCATTCTTCCTGCAGATGAGGAAGGATATACTCTTTTTGGCCAGTCCCCAGGGATGTCTCAGGCACATAGGATATCTTAAAGGTCATTAGACTCTCCGTTTAGAAAATCTAATCCCATCCTGGCTGTCCACTGACAACATAGGGAGTTTAGGGATTTACCTCAAATGTTGATGTCTACGTTTAGACATTTAACGTAGGAGTCTTAACCCTGAACTGAATCCCACCCACAGCCTTATCATCCAAAAAGAAGTAGTCTAAGGACATGAGATTCCCTGAAGCAAAATGCCAAGAACTTGCCAGTAAATGATTGTCAAATATATGCAGCACTTTGACACAGCTCTCATCCAAACAGTTGGTTGCCTTTCAGAAATAAATATGAGTATACTTCTAGGGTCCCCTGCCACTAAGTGTGATTCTCAGTTCTGTATGATTTACCATATTCAGATGGACACATTCTGTTGCTTGATCCATGGCCCATTTTTATTGTTGTTGTTGTTTTGTTACAATTTCTTTTCTGGCCCAGTCCTGTGATTTGCTAAGCCACTGCTAAAAATGGTGGACAGTTCGTACTCTTACTGATCTCCACAACATGCAGGATCAAGACGCCCTCATTCAGTCAAACGAAATAACTGTTTCTGAGAAGAAGAGGGTTTTATTAGCAGCTGATTTTTCCACCTTGAGGTTGACCTTATGTTTTCAGACAATTAGCTTGACTAAGTTCTTCGTGACATGACATTGTGCAATGAGCAATGGAACTACTCTGCAAAGGTGATGTCTAAATTCTACTACCCTTGAATTAGTCCCGCTTGTCTCACTATCTAACCAACTGAGTGTGATTAGTCTAGAAACAGTTTGACCTTTGAAAAACGAAGTGGCTTATTTTTACCATGAGATGGTTACCGCGAACAACATTAAAACTTCTTTCAGCATTTCCTTACTCAACCAGTGTTGAGCAAGCACTCAAGCAGAGCATGTACCAATGGCAATTTCATTTTCCACCTTGTTCCAAGCAGGGAGTCTAGAGGGCTGAGGGATGCAGGCTTCAGTAACATGCTATCCCAGGCATCTGGTAGCCTTAAATTTTTGCTGCTGTAAAAAAAGCGCTTTGAATATTTCAATTTTTCATCTTTCCCAAAGGCAATATTTCCATTCACAAGCCTTCATTTTAAGTGGGATGATTTGAAGTGATTTGTCTGCTTTTCTCCTAAGAGCTCTGGTAAAACAGTATCAACTGTTTTTATGATGGATGATGTTATATTAACAGTTCCTGATTATTTGTCAAAGGCTATTGCATATCTAGAGCTGTAGCTCTTGATGGAAAGAATGTCATTGCATAATTTTAGATTCCCTCGAATAGAAACCACTGGTGTTGGGCAGAACATCAGGGCACCCACTTTGGTGGTGTGCAGTGTTCGGCACAGCTGGCGTGGCTGGCCTGGTGGTGATGTGTGTCATCCCGATGGAGATCCCTGCCGAGGACAACGGTTCTGTTGTAGGGAAGCAGTGGCTGGAGGGCATGTTGCTGTAGTGAAATGTGCTAGCTGTGCTTTCAGGGAAGATGTTACTGCCAGGTCAAAACAGTCTGTTCCTCATTTAGTTAATGCATCCCCTGTACATGCAATTTTTAACAGAGTCATTGTTAGTTTATAAGCATTTTCTTTGCAGTTTCATTTATGCCCTGCTGTTGTCCCTGTATATCTACCCTAGATACTTGTTTTTCTTTCATCAAGTCCTGAAATGTCCACTCTTACCAACTTTGTAGACAATTTTCTCTCTTCTTTTGCCTCTCTTTTATTCTAGTAAGTTTTCCTGGAAACTAAAATTAATCTTGGCCTAGGTTTTTGTCTTCTGTCTTGTGCTCACTTGGAACTTGAAGCCAGTTTGTTTGGTGTTGATCTCTTACATTCCAAAATCTATGTATAAACACTTTGAGTTGTGTTCTGATTTTGTAAAATACAATTTTCTGAGAGCCTGTACTGACTTGGATGGAACCTGATGTTATTTTTTAAAAATCATGTTAAAAGGTGCTTAAATGAATGTTTAGATCTATGATGTTCTGGAAGAATGTGCTGATTATTCAAAACATTGGCCTGATCTCGTATTAGCATGACAATATAATAAGTGAGAAGATGAAATATAAAATGCTGCAGCTATTAGATGGTATCTAAACATACCTTGTCTTTACAAACTTACTGTTTTTTATAGCTACACCAAAATGTTCTCATTCATATTGGTAGTATTACTTTGTTCCTTGCTCACAGGAATAAGTTTATTTCAGAAGTTCAGTACCAAAATAGCATTATTTCAATTTCTTCCTTTTCCCTGATGTGAGAAAGAAAGATAAGTTCCTTCTTAAAGGGAAAATGACATGCAGATAATCCATCTATTTTTGCTAAAGGTAACTTTAATCCTTCACTGAAGATGAATCCCAGAGTGACTCAGAAACCTAGTCAAAGAGCCTAAGATATTACTGTTTAGTGCAAGTATATCATGAAGTTATATCTTGGGGAGTTAGAAAAGTTATTCTATAAGCACGTGCTAGAACAAGAAAAAAGGAGTATGAATTGTCTATGAGTAATTTTAGACTGAAGATAAGGATTTTAAAAAAGTATGTTTTGCAATGCTATTCTATTAGATGCGTGGAGTCAAGAAACTAACTACATTGAAGACAGAGCATGAATATTACGTAGTAGATGTATATAGCAGTGTTACTAATAGCTGGTTTTGCCTTTTTTTTTGTGGATTATACTGCTTCATATATAAAATTTTCATCTTTAGAAGAAAAAATATTTACAAATGGAAACTCCATCACTAGCAACTGAATTTGAAATAAATTCATACATTCAGTATGTAACTGTGCCATGTTAGCAGGCAGGGGACTATTGACAATGTAGGATACACCTGCACAGTGATGATTAATTGTAGTATCTTGCGTGTATGTATTTGAAGGTCATCTTCTTTATGTAGTTTAAGATCAATTTCACCTCTTAGAAAACTAGTTTCAAGGAAAAGTAGATACTACTTCCCTTACCAGGTATAGTGGATTGTATAGATACATCACTTGAACATGGATGTGCTTCCTCAATCTTTCAGGCCATTTCATGAGATTTCCAGTGGTCACCAATGGTATGTTGGTTTAGCACAGTATCTGAAAGAGGACATGTGCCACCACTCGTGGTCCACACCATCACCTGCTGCTATATGTATTCATACTTAGAAGGGAATTAGAGTAAGAAATGGGTTTCCTGCAAAGGGAAATTCTTCCAAAACAAGATTAGTCTATAGCCTACAGTTATGTCATTACTGTATCTGATTTACAATGGTGATAGGAACCTGCACATCTCACACAGAGATATTCCTAATCAAGGTGGGTATATGTCTTCCTTTATACATTTGTCTTCTTTTGGTTTTGACCAAATGCACTTTCTTATTTGCATTTTTTTCATTTCAAAATGAATTTTCTGAGCATCTTTGGTTCAGAAACTTCTTCAAATGCAGATGTTCAGGCCTAGATTCTTACCCACCTATGCCAGTCAAAAGAAAGAAATCGAGATTTGACTGAATTGCTTGCAGCAGGACTTTCCTTCTCTTTCTCCACAAACTCTAGCAGGAGTCCAAGGTAAATACATTCCAACTTAAAAACCTTAGCAAGCTGTCTATAGTTTAGATAGGTTGAATTTAGGTACAGCACCACTGAATGTGGTTAATATTTACAATATTTACCTCTTACATTCACTAGTATGAGATGGATGTCATTTTATTTGCTTGGAAAAAACCCAAAACAGTAAACACCATAAACTTCTCTTTTTAGCCACTGGATGATGGCCTCTGTTTTGCCTCCCTGGCAAATCGGGTAAATAAAATGAAATCAAATAAAATAAAAGAATAAAAAACCCCAAAATAATGGCTCATATTTATGTTCCACCTATCTTACTCAATAAAATAAAATGGTGGCAGGTATATTTCATAGAATCGTAGAATCATAGAATGGTTTGGGTTGGAAGGGACCTTTAAAGATCATCTAGTTCCAACCCCCCTGCCATGAGCAGGGACACCTTCCACTAGACCAGGTTGCTCAAAGCCCTATCCAACCTGGCCTGGAATACTTCCAGGGAGGGGGCATCCATAACTTCTCCAGGCAGCCTGTGCCAGTGCCTCACCACCCTCTCATAGAAACATAGAATCGTAGAATGGTAAGGGTTGGAAGGGAGCTTAAAGATCATCTGGTTCCAACCCCCCTGCCATGAGCAGGGACATCTTCCACTAGACCAGGTTGCTCAGAGCTCCACCCAACCTGGCCTTGAACACTTCCAG
>Ga0065711_1041858_pt1 | contig 15825 bp, 11 predicted proteins | sample Hoacrofraction12_FD_59098 | JGI IMG/M metagenome (GOLD analysis project Ga0065711, IMG submission 59098) | Hoatzin crop microbial communities from Cojedes, Venezuela - Epithelial fraction 12 v2 (version 2) | ecosystem: Host-associated > Birds > Digestive system > Esophagus > Crop | place...
CCCTCTGAGGGTGACGGAGCCCTGGAACAGGCTGCCCAGGGAGGTTGTGGAGTCTCCTTCTCTGGAGATATTCAAGACCCGCCTGGACAAAGTCCTCTACAACCTACTGTAGGTGACCCTGCTTCGGCAGGAGGGTTGGACTAGATGACCCACAGAGGTCCCTTCCATTCTGTGATTCTGTAATTGTTTTTCTGGCACCGCTAAATAAGAATGATAATTCACAGGAGTATAGGTAAAAATGTGGCCTTTATTTCTTGATCCTTAATCCAGATGATAATAAAATAGGTCTTCTGTCAAAGACAAATGCCAGTATTTCTTTAACAGTTGGACTCTTTTTTGAGTGAGTCTAAATTTGATGAACATTGCCATTGGTTGCACTGTTACACTCTTGTTCCCTGTTAACATGAAACAAACAAACTTTTCTCAAAGAGGATATAATTGTGATCCGAGTCAAGTTGTACTGAGGATTTGTACTGGGGGAGGGAGGGGAAAGATGCAGTCCTTTGCAGAGAGAAGTGCTTAATTTTTAGCTCATATATAGCATTGCAGATTTCAAAGTAAATTTGGCAGTGTTAATATATCAAAATACTACCACTGAAGTATCTAGAGAGGATAAACTTTTACTCTTCGTGGGATGATTAGAAGTGTTTGCAGTACATACCACCTTCTTGATAAAACTTTTTTTGATGTATTTACTCACTAACTTTAGTTTTGTCTTTTGATCTTTTGTGGATCAGTAAATAAGCAGCACTAGTTGTAGCAAAAGGGCTTGCAAGCATGTGGAATACCTTGCTTAGAAAATAATTATCTGAAGACTGTACTTGTAATGCAGTTCCTAATGTTTATCAAGTTAAAGGTATTTGGTGAGTAGCTGAATCCTTCGGGGTGAACATTTCTGATCATTCCTGCAACTGTGGTGACTTCTTACTGTTGAAATATCCTTAAAATCAAAGGAGGCTGAGAAGCATTCTGAAAATACCCTGACTACACCAGTTAATGTTAGTACCTCTTTCTTTGCTTACACAAGGGGAAGAAGGAGCAGAGCTATAAACTTTTTGTATGCAGACACTTCATTCAATAACAGGTACTTAGACCTAAGCATTTACTTGCTGATTTTGCAAGGTGCAAAATCTTGTTGTCCTTGACGGTATATGAAAGAGTGATTTCCTTCTGCTCTGCGCTCCCTTCTGCCCCTGCCTCGGCATGCAATGCTAACTGCATCCTGAGAAACTTCCAGGTGTCCTAGAACACTCTAAAGTTTTGTTCCTCTCTTCAGGTCCAATTATTGAGATAACGGAAGGGTTTTTTAAGTCTGAATTATGATCTATATGCAGGTAAGAAGTGTCCACATGATCTTTTGCCCTGTCACATGTGGGATGGGATATCTGCTGGATCATGTAAAAATCTTCCTCAAATTGTATTACCAATACTTTTTGATTTGTCTCTGCCTGAATGAAAACAGCTTATGCAGCTGTCTCCAGACACAGTCTACCAGAAGACGCTAACTTTTTTCTGTTATAGACAAGTTTTGAGTAAGAGTATTGTTAATGCTCCTGTTGGTCAACAAGGCATGGTAAGGCTAGTATTCATTGTTGAAGGGGTTTTGGTGTGGGAACCACAGCAAGAGGTATTCAGATATCACATTGGAAAGCTTTGGAAGGGCTCTGCAGAGCAGGCAAGCTTTTTTTCAGGTCTAGAGTTGCAATTAATAATGTGCTTTTAGGCCTCGTCTGTTACTTTTGACTGGTTTTAAATGTAGAAGTTAAAACCCCCTGTTCAGAATACACTGAGCAGAATCATGAAAAAAATAAATCTGAACACTTTGAGGTTTCCTACTGAAGCCTCTCTGTGTGTCTTCTCTTGGTAACTTGAGGACTAAATTGTTACTGCAGTCTGGGGAAGTGATTTCCACTCTGTATTAGTTCTGCTGATGCTAAGCCTAAACAGAAGCTGTGCGCTGTTTTGTGATTTACCCTCATACTGCGCTTTTCCATTCTCCTGAAATAATTAAACATGAAGGTGTGATTACACAAGATGCTTGCACTGTCCCCAGCCTTTGGAGAGAAACATTCTGTGGCTGAAAGATACTCTTGTGTGAAAGATACTACTTTTATTTTGATTTTATTAGAAGACAGCTACATTAGAAGTATTAAAAGAAATTTAAGTTTGGTACAGACTGGTTTGGCAGCAGGTTCCCATAGTGCATACACGCCAGCTCTGATTCAGAGGGCCTTGGAGGAGGGTCCAGGTGAGCCTGGTGTGTCTGTGCACAGCTGCTTTCTTCTGTGCACTGCCTGGCCCAGCCTGAGGAATTTTACATTGGATTTGTAAATTGCGACACTGCTAGGGAAATTTCACAATTTGAAAACATTTAGATGTCTAAGGAAGCCATCAACACTTGATGAAAGCTTCTGTACTTATATTCAGGCACGTAAGAATGTAATCTGAGATGCAGAACACATTTCTGTGTTTAGGTCTATTGAGCACAGATGATTTTTGAAACTGGCTCATGGCTGTAAGCTGTGTGTGGCAGGGGAAAGCAGATGCAGGGATTCACAAAAGATGGTGTGCCAATGATAATTTTAAATTGCTCTGTAAGATGCGAAGCAGGGTATAGTTTGTGAATGGTACCGCTTTCTTCCTATTCCTACCATACATTTCAGTTGGGTTTCATTTCTCTGAAGGATGATGAGTTCATACAATAATCTGAGCTTCTGCGAGTAAAGTAAAATGTTAGGTGCCATAGAGATCTTTGGGAAGGTGTTACACTATATTTCACAGAATCACAGAATAGAAGGGGTTGGAAGGGACCTCTGTGGGTCATCTAGTCCAACCCCCCTGCCGAAGCAGGGTCACCTCTATGTTCCCATGTATAATTTTCCTTTTTTTCCTGTTCTGTCAGGATGTCTGCAATGTGCAAAGATTAAATATATTTTTCTTGGTATGTAGTTGTATTTTTAATGCATGATGGATGACAGGAATCGTGTTTGTACAGTTCCAGCTTATTTGCTATACTTTATTTCCTCATATTTTGCCATCGAATCCTGTTTGAAGAAGATCTGTTACAATTTAAGAAAATAAATAAAAGCTTGAGAGGTTGAGAAGTGCTTTTATAGTGACAGACTCATTTATCTAAAAGTCCTTGTGACATGCAAAACAAATGGTATCAAAACAAATGTTATTGTTTCTTCATCAGAAATTATGGGAAAACAGTAAATGTCCTGTGTAGAAGTAAAATTTCCAAGAATGGCTCTTCTGAAGGGAAAAAAAGTAATCTAAATGCTAAAAGCAGTATAAGCTTTTAATTGCATATTTAATGTATACTCAATTAGTCATTTAAGTTTATATACTTCTATACTGCTTAAAATTATCAATTTTGAAAAATCCTGGCCCAAACTTTCATAGCATTTGTAACAGAATGTGGGCAGGTGTTCTGTGCAGGCTGAAGTGGTAAGGCAGGCCATAGTGAGCCTTGGGAGGGTGGCACAGTGCCCCAAGGTGGGTTGTTTTTTTAATGTGGTGTACAAGGGTTCTTTACCTTATTCCAGACAACTGTTACAGCATGGCCTTTATGCTAGTATTAGTTACACGTCTCTATCTGCAGTCTGCATAACACATAGTTTGGCTGAATCTGAGCCTGTTGTTTCATGTCTACTACAAATTAATCTTTTTCAGCAAATTTGCTTAGAAGTCTGTTGATGGGATCCTAGCAATTCAGGTCTATTGACTCAGATGAATAAACAGTGAAAACTGAGTCCTAAGAGGGAAGAGCTTGAGTGCGAAAGGACGACCTGTTTTTTACATCACATCAATATGACCAAGTGTTCAAAGAAAAATAATGTATTAATCTACATACTACAGGGGCTTAGCCTACCTGAAAGAAATTGATCTGAAAACTGCTTAACATGCCATGTTTTCCTGTTAAATGATAAAACCTAAGCAGGGTTTGGAATTTGAAATGGCATATCTAAAGGTACAGATGGAGGCAGTGGTCAGCTTTGCAAGCAAAATGAAGTTGGAATAAACAGAATTTTATCTATGAAAGAAACTTTCTTGCTTTAGCAATTGCAGAAACACACAGTTGAAAAAAAGGCATATTTTTTCATCTGATGTGTTTAAATAGGAAACATAATTAACCACCTCATTTTTTTTAATATGGATATTTTTCTTTCTTAAGATTTACATACCAAAGTGAGTAGCAGTCTTGCATTTGGGAAGTAGAAGACTAGAATACTAAGCAGTGAGTCTCCAGGGATGGAAGAATAAAGTAGTTGACTGCAGCATCTTCTGAAGTAGGTGGTGATTGGAAAACATTATATTGAATAGTCTATCCTAAATTAAATGAGCATTTACATACATCTTAGGTCACATGTTGCCTTTAAGCCATGTTCAGATAGAGCAAAAAGCTTCTCAAAGCTCCCGAGGAGAGCATTTCTGGAGGAGCTGTAGGTGATTTCCTTTGGCAGGACTCTACCCCAGTGGCTGAAAAATCCCAGCCTTGCATTTGTAGAGATTAGTGATGCAAACTTAGGTAAGTCCTTTATATTAGTCCAAAAGAAAGATACGTGGGGTTTTTTTAATTCTGTCCAGACTTGTGAGCAGGCCTATACCAATAATTATCTTCAAAGCTTAACCCCTGAACAGAAAGTAACATCAGAATTTTGTCAAGAAGAGCAGTAGCCCAGAGTTCTCAACTAGAATAAATCAACCCAGTTCTAATGAAAGCAGCTGATTTAAACTAATTTGTTCAATGTAGGAATCATACTATGTAGAGAGTCAAATGCATCTGTCTTGAGTAAGGAGCTCTGAAAACAGAGGAACAAGCAGATGGTCGAACAGTCCTTTTTCTAGTATAGCCTCCAGGCTTCCAGAAGGCAGTGGCTTAGGACCTGCATGGGCTCGTATTTCTTTGGGGACTAGAAGATGATGAAAGGATGAGGTACAACAGTGAAACTAGGGAGATTTCTCTTCGCTCTTTCATATACTTAATTTCTTTATACTACTTCTGTTCTTGTTCCAGGAACCACAGCAGTGGAGATCGTGGTGGGAGAAGTGTCTCATCTTCCCTCTCCTTTTCCTAGTCTTTAACTGTCAAATGGTAGAGACTGACTTGCTACCTCTAGAGTGCTTTTGTCAAGTGTAGGTGGAGTCCCAAACAGCGATAGAAGTGTTTTGAAATAAAACAGATTCTAGCAGGAAACGGCACAAGTCCTAAACAGTGGGTGAGCCATGGCTGTTTTCAAAACTGGCACTCAAGATAGCTGAAGATCATCAACCTTCTGGGCCTCAAATTAAAAGGATGCTTTCAGAATTGAAAATGAAGTTTTAGTTACCCTTTAAAATGATGCAGTGTTAATTAAGAGCAGGATAGTATGGGAGAATTTAATAATAGGACACTGTTCTCTTACATCTATGTTATTCCTGACCTGCTACAGAGATTTTTACTAGCTGTGAGTTAATATTATCACAAGCACTGAATCTTCCTACTCACCCACGGGGGGCTGCTGTTGAAGGTGAGCATGAAAGACTTCAATTTCTTTTTAGGATTTTTAAAGTGAAGAAAGATGGATAGGTAGGGAATAACAATGGGAGATTTTAATATTTTCTAAGGCAGAAAATGTTGAACTCATGCAAAAAATGAGATTTATATGGGAATTTCATCTAAGACAGTGGAGCTCTGAATACAATAAAAGGCAGTGAAGATGCTTTGAAATCTGCGATTATTTTCAGTTGATGAAACAGTCATAAGTGAACCCACTGGAAAGGTGTCCATGAACTAACTGGGGTAGGGGAAGGACTTGAGTAAAGGTGAATCTTCCAGAAGGAGATTAAAAAAAAAAAAAAAAAAGGCAGCAAAAGAAAACCCTGTCTAAATAGCTGATTACAGCTCACTCTAATCTGTATACTAAAGCTATGTTTCACCCTTTCATAGAAATGAATCAAAAGCCTTTGCAATATTGCAATATTCTATTTAAGTTATTTTCAGGAGGAATATTTGGGTTAACCTTTTTGTTTGCAGCCTTCATTCAGAGTTCCAATTTGTTTGCAAACCATTTCAATTAAACTAATGATATAGTGGGAATTTTTAAAGCAGCCTGATATGAAATTACATTTTTTGTGCCAAGATGGCTGTTTCTGAATTCTGGTAGCATGCTTCTTATTAAATAAACCTTGATATCATTAACAATTCTGTAGACAGTTTTGCTGTTATGTGATACATTTGCACTGTTTGTTATGTGTCTGTTACCTTACATCCATGTTACTAGATTGTACTTTCAGAACTTGAGAACTGCCAAGAAAATTGGTTCTGTACATGTGGAGTCTGTGAGTATTGGACAGTGACATTCAGTTTCAGTTGTAAGGGCTTACCTTTATTTTTCCCCGATTCTAGACCTTTGTATGCTAAATGTTAATGTTGACATTGGTTTCTTTAATTTTTTTAAACACAATGCCTATGGAAGGAACTAATGACTACAAACCAACAGATTATTGGTTTCTATACCACATAATTGTGCCAAAGTGTTGCTTCATTTGGAGAGTTCAAACACCCTGATAGGGCAAACAGTAAATGGAAGATACAGGGAGTAAATCTCATGCATCTAAAAACCTTCAAAAGCTACAGTCTTGTTTTAGTTCGTTTGAGTTGCTCTGTTCCATAAAAAATATTTCCTGGAACCTAAATTTTAAGAAAGTAAAGTTGTTTTCTGGTAGTAGTTATAATATATGGTATTACTTCCCAGTGTTGTTTAAAAATTTGATTAAAGCAACTCGGCTGTCATCTGCAACACTGTATTTACACTGAGTGTGTAAAACCATCCTTTTGTTTTGTTAATTAAGCCTTGGATTTCTTTGTTCTTTAAAATTCTGAGCTTTACTGTCATCAACAGACAATGTTGCTATGCTTTGTGGAAACTTTAGTGCAATGTCCTTATTTTTTCTGATTAGAGATGTTTTCTGCTCCGTGTTTTTTTCTGATTCCTCACACATCAGGATCCTGATTTATGGCTGAAGTTCCTTGCAAGGCACATATTATGCTAATATTAAATGCAAACCCAAATAATTTATAAAGTGCTAAAACATTTTAAAATCACTTCTCAAACTTCTGATGTCTTCATATTGTCATCTTAATGATTATTCATGGATGTATATGGACGTGAAAACTGCGTAAGATTATGTACAGCATGTGTTCATGTCTCGGGACAAGAAAGTACTTGAATTTCAATAAACTCCTGAATTGAGGTGAATGGTAAAAGGTTGGTCCCAAAGACTTCTTTAGTTTTAGTGAAAATTCTAAAGGCGAATGACTGCTAATGTAACAGAAGTTTAACGGGTAAGAAAAGTTCTTTTATAGTTATGACATGATTTGGAATTGTGCAGTTTGTTCTCAAACAGCAAGATAAATGTTACAATTATGGTAAAAATGTGTACAGAGGTTAAGGGAAGACTATTCCCTTAAGTCACACTGGAAAGCTAAAATAAGTTAAGTGGCTTCTAGACAGCAATTTTTATCTGACTCAATAATTTGCAAGATTGGTTTTTTGTTTGTTTGGTTGGTTTTTTTTAAACAAGCAGAAGGTCTATTGGAAGTTAAAAGACTCAAAAGCTATCAAGGGTCTTTCCAAGTTTGGTTTAGATCATTTTAAATGTTCCTCTCTCCTGTGTATAATGCCTCAGTGAGCAAGTAATGATGGATGCCACTTAATGGCTCTGCAGAAGGTGACTAAAATAAAGATCTTTGACATTCAGAAATTAGAAATTGTACAAGATGGATATTTAATGTGTTTCAGAAATAATATATACCCTGCTTGCTAGCAAGTGTAATTTGCAATGGAAAAATGTGCATGTCTTTTTGTCAATGTGAGCTTCCTTCAGTGAACATTATTTTTCTCTGTGATGCGTCTTTTCGAACTGGTTTGTACCTTATTTTGCATCTTCAGTGCTGTGTAGGAAAGAAGACCTTTTTTATTCTGAAGGCAGATACTCAGCATCAGAGTGTATTGACTCAGCATCAGGGTGAATCATCAACTTTCCTTTGCCAGTCTGTTTTCTATTTCAGTATTTATCTAGATATATTGGAAACTTTAAAAAGAAAATTAACTTCAGCATAAAAATCTCTTGCCCGTGTTGAATCAGCCGTGAACATAAAAAGGAAGACATTTCATATTGGCTGTACTGTAGGATTATTTTCTCATTAAGAACCTGAGTAGCAGTGATATGGCTTGAAACAGAAATTAATTAGTTTCTGTTGAAGGCACTTATTAATTCTTACTATTATTATAAATACTTGGGGAACACGATCCAGTGAAACAGAACATCAGATGATCAATGAAATTATACAATAATGACTTCATGACAGTATTAAGAAGTTGTCATGCACTTCACAGTTCTTTAGAACAACAGTGATTAATTAGATAATTTTGACTTCTATCAAAGCATTTACAAATATTAGCAAGTATGTAGTTCTCATTTTTCATATCTAGACCTCAGAAGTATTTTATCTATGACTTTCCTAATTTTACACAGTGCTGTAGGGTTTTGAATTTTTTTTTTATACTGCCGAAGACTGTGTCTTTGCTTAAGTTGCTTCTCGCACTCTGTTATGATAGCCCTGGGGGTCAGGAGGAATGGAATGCTGCACGTCAGCTTTGGTGGTGGCAGACAATATACAGCCTTGGAGAAATGTCTTAACCTGGCTCCAGTTTATTTCCTCTGTAATGTAAAACAGAGATGAGGTCCTCTCACAAGCTTGTGAAAGACACTTCAGTAGCATTTGCAGTCTTCTTTACAAAGGAAGAAATATAAATGAATGATTGTCATTGTCAGACTGCAGCAAGGGATTGTCAGGCTGCTCCCTGACGGTTGGGGACATGGGGGCTTTGCCAGCCAAGGCAGGTGGGACAGGACTGGGGGTAGTGGCCATATTCAACCACAAGTCCAGATCCACCAGGGAAGCTTGTGGTGATGAGGCAGGCCCAAGGTCAAGCTGGAAAGTTGATTGGCATGTCAGGATCAGGCCCAGCGATGGTAGCCAGAGTCAGGCACAGCCCGCTGACTGCTGGGCAATTCCACGGTGGTGAGGCTGTCAAGGCCCAGCTAGGAAATCAGCCCACGGATCTGGTTCCAGACCAGTGCGGGCTCATGGCCGGGCACTGGCGTGGCAGTGGTAGAGCTTGGAGACAGGCGTGCCTGTGAGAGCTCAGGAAGGGAGTAACAGCCCAAATGGAAATAGAGCCCCTAGGCCTGTCTGCACGGGGGCTGGAGGGAGGCCCAGGTGAGACTGGTGAGGGCTGTTGAGGCCTGTTAGTACACTCAGGCACTGACCACCATTCCTCATATCCATGCATAGTTTTGAAGATAAGGTGCTTTTCCAAAAAGATGCTGGGGAAATAATATCCTGAGGAACAGATACCAATTGGTAATCTTACGAGAGACCTTCATGTGACAGTGATATGTTGAAGACAATAACGAAAAGTACTGGTCTAGGGAAAGAGTTCTGCAACAGCTGACAGTGGGGGAACGCTCTAGATGGCAGCAGCCAATTGCTGTGGCAGTAGTGACCACAAGCTTCCCAAAAAAAGGCTGGAGAGCCTCAATTGATAACAGACACTATTGGAAAAGATTTTTCTCGTCCCCTAACTGTTGGCCATAAATATGATCAGCGTAAAAATCTAAGTCTCTGTTTCATTGTGAAGTGGAAAAATAATTATAGTTGCAGGGCCTGCTTGCGTTTTCTAATGGATCTTCTATTCCTGACAGTAAAGGAAAACTTTTACAAACATACCTGATAAGTATTTTTTATATTAATGTGAATAGGATTTTATGCAACAGTGACTACTGAGGCCTGGTGAGAGTTCATTCCTGAAATGGGAGAACAGCACAAGTACTACTGTGTGCTCCAGACAAAAGTTTAAACTAATGGTGACTACAGTAAAAGCTGTTTTCACAAGTAATTGATAATTACACATGCTGTGGAAGACAACTGTGGTAGACCACTGCTGAAGAAAAGGAGTTGCATACAAATCAGCCTTTGGTGTTCTGTTGTCAGTTGTTGCTCTCACATTGAGGAAAGCCTCATATAAAGTAGTGTAAACGGGTGCTGCAGAACTGGGCCTTTATGGCGGTCATTTTGGAGGACATCAGAGAAAATGTCCTTCACAGGAAAGGAATGAATAATTAGCTCCCAAGCAGCTGACTACTTGGGCACTACAGAATGTCAGAAGATTAGAAGTTACTCATCGAACATTAACATAAGCAATCATGCGCCTACAGACTCTTCAGGTCTGAAGAAACAGGCAGATAGCGAGGTTCCTGAAGTATCTGAGAACTCTGAAGACCAGAGATTAAACCTTCAGGGGAAGATTGTTTAGCCCAGTCTCCTGTTCGCTCATGGTGGTAATGATAATGCTGCAGTGAACCATTTGTGCTCAATTCACTTATACATTTTTATGATTTTGGCAGAATAAAGGAAACATAACTTTAAAAGAAGTTGAATACTATGTTGGTCTCTTTTAGTGGTGGAATTATTTTTATGTTGTTGTTATTTTTTTTTCTTTTCCTCATTATGATTGATGGCCTTTACACAAATCCCAGTTGAAACATGGGCTTTTTTTTTAGCATGATGTAGAAGGCTGTCTGAAGGTTTTGACACTGAGATAGCAGAATAGGGAAAAGGATACTAGGCATTCTGTTTTTCTAATTGAAAGCTGCCCAAGCACAGCGTTTGTCAATATGAGGTCCAGATCATTTACAGAAACAAGATAGGCCCATTTTCTCATGAAACATCAGAGTTGTTTCTATTTTAGGATAAATTATTAGTATTTTGGACACGGATTCATTTGACCTTTTTCCAATTAAAAATGAGGTGATGAAAATACACAAAACAACAGTGCATGCGAACAATATGAATTTCTGATGCAAACTGCATGTTTTTGATCAGCAAATCCAGCCTTTTTCTTATCCTTTTACAGTGATGTTTGACCCAATCATGTCTGTCAGTACAGGCGAGCTTAGCAGAATACGCTTTTCTTTCTCAGTAAAGAGTGGTTATGACATTAATTTGCATATGCTGTTTCCTTTCCCAGCTCGAGGTATTTTGTAGTTAATTAATTCCACAGAGTGGTTTAATAAATTAAGATAAAAGATGAGGGCATGATTTTACACTTACTCAATGAATTCCACTGTTATATATGATATTTAATAATGCACTTGGTTTTTAGAGGTTTGTCTCTTTCATAGGGTACTTGTGGCAAGTCCAGGAGAGTTTTTTAGGGTGTTCTGAGTGACCCGAGGCTGAGGGAAAGGGCAGGAGTGATTTGCAGTATTGTTATGCTTGAGAAGTGTTGATTAGGCAGTCTTTAAACACTTAGAGCAAAAAGATGTAAGTTTGGATTGCAAATCTGAGTTACAATCAACTTGTCTGCTTGTCTCTAGAAGAGTGAAATGCTTCTAAGATTATTTGTTGTTGTCGTCAATATTTCTATGGCGGATTCATTGCAAGCGCTTGCATTGCTTTGACAGGTGCTCTGCGTGCTGGTACTCAGCATGCTGCAGCCTAGAGAGCCAAGGGGAGGGGCACTCATTCAGCAATTTCTTTGCTTGGCAATATGTGACAGGCAAAAATGCAAAGAGTAAATAATCAGGTACAGTCCAAGGAAATCTGTGATGTATTGGAGGTCAAAGCTGTTCTACTGGGCATAACTGGCATGAGTTTGGTAGCTGGGGGTGCTACAAGGGGAACCGCTGTGGGAGGAGCTCAGGGCTGCGCTGTGCCAGTCACAGCTGCTTCAAATATTTGAATTTGTGTGTGTGTGTATATAAATAAACACACATATATATATTATTACGATGCATTTGTAAAAAATACTGGAGGGGGGTAGGGGATAAAGAATCCCGAATGTGCACTGGTAGAAAAGTTTGATCTGAGTGAGTAATTCTGGGTTGGGCCTCTGGTAGTACCTTGCAAGTACTCTTTATTTTCAGAGAACTTCCTTCTTGCAGTTTTCCTGGCTTAAAATAATAACAAAGCTGCATAATTGTCATGTAGGCAGTGCTGAATCAAGGTTTATGCCACATGATTTGGAATACTTACTGTTTGGTTACTGAGTTACTTGACCGGTCTTGTTACCCTGTAGGTTTTCCCTTTAATTTTCCTGCTGTATCTCCTATTGCAGTTAACTCCAGTTACATCAGTTAACTCCTTTTTTTTTTTTTTTTTCCAATAAAAGAATATTGTTTTTTTCCTCTAACAAAGTGAGATTAAGTTACATCAGAAGAGAACAGGGCATTATTTTGTTTATCTACCAAATGTTGTGTTTGAATGTCTGCTCCCTTCTGGGAGAAAAACAGGATGCATCATATGCTTCAGTCAATAAGCTCCTTTTAATTTAATGAGGAACATGGTGCATTAGCAATATTTGTTGATTTTATCAGAAGAGTACAGCACTTCAGTGAATGAATGTACTAGAATTTATAATGCTTTTGCCGTTTGGAGAAAGTACAGTGATATGAGTGTGCTTTACGTCTTCAATCCATCATCTGCTGGTTTTCATCTGTGTTAACAGTCACCAATAGGAGATTTTAATGTTTCAGGAAAAAAGCTGATTGGCATTTATTATACAGTAACACTACAGAAGGAAGTTCCTCATATAAATATACATATTAATGTATGGGGGTTGATTTCTCGTTTATTCTTTAGAAGCAAAGCTCACTTTAAGATATTTCAAGTAGTATAAAAGGGAATAAATGCTGTGTAAGTTTATTACAGAGGTGCTTTGATTACTACAGATAGAATTATTTTGCTGCCGTAAAAGTGTTGTGACGCTTGCAAAATTATTTCAGTGATGGCAATAGTAAGAACTGCTGCCTTTGAGGTCTGAACACCGACTTTGAAGTGTAAAGCCTTTCTGGAGCTTCAGATTGAAGTCCTGGGAGGCATGGGGTTTGTGCAGTTTGTTGTGACAGATGTGGTGACTGAGGCCTTGCAAAGTACAGCGCCGTCTGGTCTGTTTTGGACATCAAGAGTCTTTGTTACAATGTGAAAATATTCAGTCTCCTCGCACTTTCCAATTACATAAATGGCTTTATCTTCTTATAATGCCTTTCCAATTTGTCTGTCCACATTACAATAACACAAGCTTTATATGAGTCAAATGAATTTCTTCCTCTAGTGAAAGGAGCATACAGTGTGAGCAGGAGCTCTCCAAACATTACAGGATTACGAAGTGGTTGTTCTACTGCCTAGCAATTACCAGTCCTAAAAAGCTAATTTTGTGCTGGAAACCTGCAAGAGGAGCTATAGCAGTGCTCAGTAATGGATCAACTTAGACAACAAGGTATTTTCTTCCACCGAATACCTTTTTGGCCATAAATCAGAGATCCTGTAATTCTAGTGGTGAATGCTTGATGAAATCTTGTTTAATGATGCAAGAGGAAAAACAGGTGACACCCTATCTTTCTGTGTGACTTGTCACATCAACTCTCTCATCATTAATCTTTATGGAAGCCTTAGTAGGTCTGAGCTTTTTTTATTAAGATGCTAATATCTCGACAGTGCGGAATGTTACTATTACACTAGATTTTAATGACTAGAATCACAATCAAAAATAAAATTTTAATAAGAAACTGTAGTGCTCTTTCAAGAAAATAATAAGTTAATATTCTGAAGGTGTAGGAGTGTTTACAGTCTTCAGAACAGGTTATTGTTTTCAGGGCTGTTCAATTATCTGGTATCATCAGTGCTGAATGTTTGAGATACCCATGGTAAAATACAGTAGCTCATCTTTTGGTATCATACAAGAAAGTTTTCTTGAGATCTCAGGTTCTTTAACTACATGTGCTTATTTAACAACTTCTCTTGCACTGTTTCAGTATGTGACAGAATGCTCTTGGCAGAGGTGAAGTTGGAAAGTTATTGCAAATCCTTAATAGCAGAAGGGGGGGGGTTAGGAGAGGCTGTACTATGGATTGTCCAAAGCTAGTCAATACTATAGTGTAAACAAAGAGAAGAAACCCAGTTTAATATCCAGTACAAATCTACCTGTAAACTGTGGTGGCTGCAGATATAGGAGATCTTTAGTGGTATAGAATTAATTTGATATGGTACTACATGTACAGATGGTACCTCTCTCTTTCCATATTTATGTGTTTAGGTGTCTGAAGTATATAAAATCATTATGTTGTCCAAAAAGCGAACTCTTCACCCAGTGTGCAATAAGCCAATCCTCACGCACTCTGAAGAGATGTTGTTTTATTCAGGCCTGAGTGCTCAGTGGACTTTACCACAAATCAAGCACACCCAGTGCCAGCTTCTTCATTACATTTATACATTAAATTCTTGCATATTCCACCTATCCTAATACATATTCATTCTTATCTACAGAAGTTGTGCAACTACATGGCGTCATTCGTCTTGGCTCCTTTTCAGACCCCTCTGCGCATGTCTTCCTCCTTTTTAGGGGTCTCTGGTGATCCTTGGTGGTCTTCCCACATGAAGTACCCTAACTCCTTTTATCCGTGTATGGTCACATGTCACCTAAGGACCACTTAAGGCTACTTTCTCTTGCCAGCTTGCTTTCGTTCCTTCAAGAAGGAGAATTTGTCTTTGATTAAACAGATAGTGTAGATGGCCAAGCTATTCTGTCTCTAGGCTTAGGTTAAACGTTAACATGATTCTAGTCATGCACTACTTGATTAAAGAAATGCTACTTAAACACAAACAATGCCCCTTCCTTCCATGGGAAGAACTTGTTCTGTTACAATTAAGTGTATGGTAACTGCCATAGGATATAGATGTATGTTTATTATGTCTAAAGAAACTGGGGACTGTTCATACTTTGCTTATTTCCTCTGTAGAGGGTAGAAAATGACTGAGATACTGTTTTGCGTGTGTAATAACATAATTGGAAGTGAGAAATGGAGAGACAAGGTCAACATTATGCTCTGAAAGACACATGTAATTTTTGTCTTTGAGTTACACAGGAAATGATTTGGATTCCAAAATATGAGAGTAGGTCCAAGGAGAGCATAAAATAGGTGAAGACTGCAGGAGTTATTAAAAGCAAGAAAAATCCTTTGGAATAAAACAATTGTCTCATTTACTGAAAATATAAATGAGCTGGCATTATTTTCTTTTATTTTGAAATTACAAACAGCTGTTAGTAATCTTCTAAAAATTAGTACAGCTAAGACTAGTTGCTGCAGTAATAGTGGATTTCCTCCCTTAGGAAAAGGGAATGCTCCTAGGGAATGAAATAATTAAAAAATGCTGAATATATCTATAACTTGGAGCAATCTTATCCGTCCATATTTCCTGCTCATACAGACTGAGTCTAACAGCTTGTTAGACTTATAGTCACAATTCATAATGTCAGGACACTGACTTGTGATGATAGTAGTACAGTATTTTCTGGTTATTTCTGTACTTGTCACTAGTACACTTTCTTCTCCTGGAGTTACACAGCTCTAATCTGGTGTTTCAAAAGGTAACAGACATATGTGTGTATTTGCAGAAGTTTTGAATTGCCAATATTTTGGATTTTGGTGCAAGTTCTATACTGTTGAAGATATTACACTCTTTCTGGAACAATAATTTAAAATTGTTGAATAGAATCAGAATAGAGAAGAACTTAAAAAAGCAAAATGTTGCTTGTAGATCAAAACGTTGTCATTTACTGATGTTTAACAATGGTTAAATGACAGTCGTATTTTAAGTCTTTCATTGTCTATTGCCAGTCTCCTTCATACTATTAGCAAAGGTCGCATACCATCAGCCAGATAAGAAATCATTGTGCAAATGTACCTGTAAACATCAAAGACTATGGGGGGGGG
>Ga0065711_1041859_pt1 | contig 15824 bp, 13 predicted proteins | sample Hoacrofraction12_FD_59098 | JGI IMG/M metagenome (GOLD analysis project Ga0065711, IMG submission 59098) | Hoatzin crop microbial communities from Cojedes, Venezuela - Epithelial fraction 12 v2 (version 2) | ecosystem: Host-associated > Birds > Digestive system > Esophagus > Crop | place...
CCTTCCTTCCTTCCTTCCTTCCTTCCTTCCTTCCTTCCTTCCTTCCTTCCTTCCTTCCTTCCTTCCTTCCTTTCTTGAATTTGTAGCCACCTATTAGATTTTCTAAGCTTCTGGAATATCATTTTCCCTTTTCCTCACTTTTCCCAAGTGCCACTAACCGGGGGAGAAAGAGAAGAACATAAGTGTAAAAGAATGGGAGAAAATAAATCCAGATTTTGGGAAGATCATTCTCTTTTCGAAAAATAACTTGTTGCTTCTCAGTAATAGTCATGTTATAACACATATTATTCTATTTGGCAAGTACAAATGTTTGGTTACCCATAACTTGAGAAATATTGTTTCTGTACTAAGCAATTCAACATTTTTGTGGTTAAATTTATCATTAAGTTTTAGGTTGGAAGGGATTCCATTTTGTTCACATTTATACACTGCAGCTAATCCAACTCAATTTCAAATCACACTGCAAACAGAAGCCATTCAAAGTATCTCAAAGGGTGCAGTATTTATGAAGTGAGTAAATCCAGAATTTGCTTGATCACCAGCAGCAGAAATAAAAGAATCCATGCAAAGTCAGTAGGGCTTGAATTTGCACCAGCTTCTGTTTCCCCAGGTTACAACTACATAATTCAGCTGGAAAGGAAGACAAAGCAAGATGTTTATGTACTGTATCAGACAGCTTTCAAAGTCACTTTAGAGTTTGCCTGTTAGTGATGATTCTCATTCAAGTGGGTTTGAAACTTGACAGACTTCCACTTTGGGTCACATTTCCTAAGGCGGGCCCATACTGGAAACTATCAGATTGCACAACGCTCTCTCCCTGCTAGACCTCTTCCAGCTGCGGCTGCAACTGCTTGGCAAGGACACTGCACTTCGGGAACATGTGACAAAAGACTATCTATCTCAGATAATTTCCATGAAGGCAGAAAATGACCATTCTGCATGTAGAGAAGTCATCTTGTCAGGATAGTGGGCTGCATATGTCTCAGGAACACATGCAAACAACAAATGTGGAGGAGAGCAATATATGAAAATAAACCTTATGAGTACTGAGTACAGAGTCTTATCTGAGTATTGAACTTTCCTGGCATGTTCTCTGTTGTCTCCAGCAATCAGCGTTTTAGGGACTGAGACAATAGTTGCCGGGGTGCAGTAGTCTTACACAGACTTTAAACTATATACATCCCATAAATATACCTCAGCCCTTAGAGAAGTGATTTCTACATCTGGCTTCCATAACATCCTGCAGTAACTAGTTCAATCTTTAGGAAACTAGCCAAAATAATTGCCAAAGCTTTTTCTTTTTTTCTGTGTGATAATAACTAAACAAAGAGTCTATCTTTAGTGTACATACAGTGAGGGATTTTTCTATAACCTGAACTTCATCAGGTTACCTGCTAGTCAATCTTGCAAAGTCTTTCCAATAATCTTTGCAAATAGATTTAGATTCAGCTGTCCTGAACCACTTGCGTATCAGGAAACTTGATTATGTCACTTCTTGTTCCTTTTTCATACCATTTATGAATATACTGAAAAGCCTGGATCCAGCACAGACTTTGAGACACATTGTGAAAAGTGGCTATTTCTTCCCCCGCTCTTCTGTCTCCTCATTCTGCAAGAGAATTTACACTTTTACACCTTTGCAGACCCATTTCATCAGGAGACTTCAGTCAGGGAGCAAAAGATAAGATGAAACATTTTTTTCCTCAAGGAAGTCAAATGTATTTTAAAATATTGAGATTTTTGACAGACAAGAAAAAACACCTTTACCAAAATGAAATATCTCTGGAAATTTCAGACCGCTATGTCATTTGTCTATTTAGTGTCTGTGTTAGTCACTTTTGTTAGACTAAAAATTCTGCAGAAATGGAATCTGAAGAGAGAATTTCCTAACACTTAAGCAACTGGAAGTTTTGAGACCCTTGTCTGTACAACAGATGAAATAACACAAAGCTATGAGACAAGTACGCAATTCAGTAAATAGATTAAGACATTTCCAAAGTGTTGTCTGCTGATCACTGCTAGTCCTTAGGAGATTGCTAAACGACTGCAGATACATATTAAAATGTACTTCACTTATCTCATCTCTAGAGTGTTTTCAATCACACGTTCGATGATAAGGCTACATAATATTCACAAGAAATAATGGAAGTTGTCCATTGCCTTAAAAAGATTGGTTTGAAACTACTCTCTCCCACACATGTTAAATCTGGAGTAATTCTGGTAACTGAGAACAGATTTCAGCTTCATCATTAAGACACAGTCTATCTGAGAAGGAAGTCACTGAAGCCATTGAAAAAGGTCTCCAGAAAGCATACATCTTGCTATGTATTTGCCCAGTTACCGTATCAATATGATGCATGGTTTCTTGTAAAGTAAATGTTTTTCACAAAGTTTTTCAGACTGCCCTTTCTTTCTTAGGCTGGTTCTCCGTGTAATAAAAGGTAACGATCCTCATCTTCAGTACAAACCTAAAATACATTTAATCCATGAAGGCAACTTATTACTGTAATTTTTAGGTGATATGAACATGATCATAGCCTGGTTCTTATGTCACAGTAAGAATTCAATAAATCATGCACAAAATATATTGGCACACTTGTTGAATTCCAGGTATCTGTTAAAACCTTGTAGTATGTTCAGAAAGGTAACACCCCCACTGACCTCTGGAGCTCTTCCTATCTGAAAAAGACCAGGTATTTTGCAAGAAGAAGTTGTCCCCACTAAATTTTTGCAATCCCATGACTCTACAAGGGCAGTGAATGCCCTCGGCTGTGCCTTCAATAGCCCATGTGTTTTCAGGAGCTGACCATGGAGTTAATCACATGAAAAATATCTACGTGCAAGTGATTTCAGCCAAATCCAGAGAAGCTCACTTCAGCTAAGCCAGTAAAACCCAGGGCAACTCAGATGAAGTTTAACTCTTTTAACAGTGCAGATCACTGTGATGAGAGATATGTTCAGCAAAACAACACAAATGTGGAAATGTGAACCTCAGATAATAAGGAAGTACTCTTAATAGTACAGACCAGCCTCTAAACTGTAACCAGGCAAGATATTATAAACTTTCAAGGAATTTTGTCTTAAATGTGGATTGAAGAATGATCCATTGCACACCAGGTCCTCTGTGAATGTTCAGGGCTAACTTTGATGTATGAGCAAAGCAAGCTCAGCACAGCGGACTGCTGTGAGGATGGAAAATGCTTGTGGCACCACTGTGTTTAAGGCCAATGTCAAAGGCTGGTTGACGTCATGAGGGGAATAGCCAAGCATAAGGTGAAAAGGGTTGTGCTGGAGAACAGGGGAGCCCACCTAGCTTCAGCCTGCCCAGCATCCGCAGCTGCAAAAGCAGCAAACTTGCCTCCTCTCAGCAGAGTGCTCTGTTCCTGCTCCAGCATGGTCCTTTCCCCTGCTCTCCCCCAGCCTCTGATAGCCCCCTTCTTCACAGCCTTAGGTCAGGAAAGTTCATTTTTGCCTGTGGTGCTGAGAATCCTTGAACTGTCTCTGCATTTATTTGTGTGTAGATGGGGTTATTCATGCAGCTGTGCTCCAGAAACCTCTGGTGGCTTCCGTTTTCCTGAGGACACACTCCACGAGATGGTCCCATAAGGTCCTAGTTCACCCATGAAACAGGGGCTGGGGAAGAAAGAGGAGCTACTGGGTTTACAGTCCAAGCTGGGAGCTTGGGAAAAAGTGAAACTCACTAAGTAATTATCTATTCTAGCATACAGTATTTCTTCTATTGAAGAATGAGCTATCTGCAGTCTGTGCAGTTTCTCCTTATATTAAGAGGCTGGAAAATTTCCTCCCCCCCTACAATCCACTCAGCCCAAAAGGCTAAGTGAAAGAATCCCCATTGTCCTCACAGTACTACAAAACACAGGGAGGAAAAAAAATTCTGCTCCACGTTAGGACAGGGAAAGAGAAATCAATTAAAGGAAAGGAGAAACACATGTGGATGTTTTGGAGAAGGACCAGTTTGGTAAATTAATTATATTGATAAATTAAACAAATATATTATGAAAACTCAGTAATAAATCATGATATGCTACGTGTATCTTTCATTCCAATTCTTACAAAAGCTTTACAGCTCACGAACAAACCTGCACACAATCATCTACAGAAGAGTCTTTGTGACGTTTGGCAATATTTGGCACGATCTTGTGTGTTGACCAGTGGAAGAAGGTATCTGAGTTACATCTGCAGATGATGTCAGACTGTAACTGGGCTAATTCGCAAGAAAGGACTCAAATTTTAGAAGATCTCTACAACCACAAGGATAATCTGTAATAAGCAGAAGACAAGGCAATATAAATTAACAGTAAAACTATCAGACATAGACAAAAAAAAATCGACTGCGTAAACAGCAGATAGGGAGTGACTGGCTGGAGATCAGTTGTGTAGACAGGAGCTGGGGTTTGTCCTGAACCACAGCTGGACATCAGCCAACTGTGCCTCACTGCCGGGAGATGGACACTCTTGGAGGGGTGTCCAAAAGGACTGCCAAAGACAGGACACATGAAGTAATCCCCCAAACCCTCTCTGTCCTGATAAGGGTTCAGATGAAGCATTGTGACCATTTTTTGAGCACAATGCTTTGAGGAAAATGTCAGTCAACCAGCAAGGGCCTGGAGGACAGCCTCACTATGTCTGTGAAGAAGCCTGTTGAAAAGGCTAGGAGAAATAATGTTGTATAGAGAAGACAGCAGAAAACAAAGTAAAATGACTTCAACTGTGTAACAGTCTTCCATAGAAAAGCCCCTTAAATATAGGAAAAAATAGTTATATGCAGTCAAAGAAAATGTGGGCTAGGCAATGGGAAAACCGTAAAAGGTAGATTGACCAAGCCCTAGCACAAGATACGAAGGATGCTGCTTAAGCGTCATCTCAGAAGGACGTTAAAATGAGTTTAGAGTAATACTATTGGAAAGAGTTGAAGTATTGTTTAGATAGGAGACGGACTATCTGATTTTTCCCAACCAGACTTTATGCAGGAAGTTCACTTCTCTTCTTCCTCTGGCTGAGGCTGGAGGGACACATTAGAGAAGTTGCAAGACATCTTCCAAAACCAGATTTCACAGAACAATTGCCTTGTGTATTTTGAATATCAACATTTATGTAAGAATGAATCCTTCCAATATATTCACATAAATAAAACACCTTTTCAGGTGATTTCTGGATGAGTGGTGGAAAAGAAGCAAGCCAGACCATGGCTGAATAATGACAGTGGGCGAGGATTTAGAAAAATATTCTTCATTATTTTGCAGTGTTCGAGTGTCTCTCTTCCTTTTTAGTACTTCTTGACCTTTTACCAGCTGCCACCATGGGATGATGCAGTCTATGAAATGTACTGTTTAGGAAACCCAACAATGTAGAATTACACCACACGTGAGGTGCAGCAGCAGCTACTTCTGTCAAGACACATATTCCTGGGCTATTTGTATTTTTTAGTGTTTAAAAGGAACCAGCCTCTGTGATTCTCAACACCCCAAGCACAAACAAATCTGTAATAACTCACAACTTCAAGAAAGCAAACTCAGTATAATACACACATACCCTGAAACTTGCAGGGTCTTTCAAGAGAAAATCTTAGCTCAGCCAAAACATGCATGCAAAAGAAGAGGTTTAAATCCTTTCCAGACATGGAGGCATGAGACACAAGGATATGTTCTATTTATTTAACAAGCCAGAGCTGGATAAGAGCCCTCACAATACAATTATAGTGGTAACAATAAAAATACAGCAAACCAAGTATTACAGCCCATGAAAGATGAAGCCAGTGGTAGGATTATGGAACCTGCACACCCAGACATTTTAATACCTGTGCCAGACATAGTGCTGCATGACAATACGAACACAATGAAACACTAGAAATCTAAATCTGAGGAACAGATGGAAAGGCAAAGCTTCTCTACTGAAACTACATTTCACTGAAGTTTTAACTCCTCACTTCATGTAAAGTAGCCATCCATTAGAAGTCACCCTCTGTTCATGCTCCACCTCAGTTTAGAAATACTGCTATTTCTTTTTCTATATATATGAGGAACTGCAACATTAGATCATTCTCCTATAGAAAAGATGATGAATTCCTTTGCTAATGTTGAGATTTACTCTGTGGAGACAACATCCACTAGCAGCACGGTAAACATGTCAGGAAGCGTTGACTGAAGCATGTGTGCAACATGAGTGTGTAAAGCCATTGCCCAAAAATACTCCCAAGAGAGCAGTCAGGGCTCTCATGCAACAGAAACTTGCTGCTGTGACACAGGTTTTTACCCACAACCTTTCTGCAGAGCCCTCTGCCAAATCCAGAACTGGAAATACAAAACAGCAGCAACGAAGTTGGGCCCAAGCAACGGTTATGGTTAAAGGGCAGCTGAGAGAAATCAGAGTAATGGTCCTGCTTGGTCGTATGTAATATATAGGTGTTTTTCCTCAGAAATGAAAATCATAGAATCGTAGATCAAAAATTATATAGAGAACTGTCATATCAGAATTGCACTGTCTTTGGTTGCTAGGCATTACCTGAAGAATAAGGATCTGATGGAAAACCAGTGCTTTAGATGTTGGATTTTGTTTTGTAGAAGAATGTAAGGAGGGCATTTTCACTGAGGCAGAGATGAAGTCCACAACAGTAATTGACTATTAGGGTACTCCCATGGGGAGACGCCTTTTAAAAGGTAAGTGCCATAATCTGTAACTGTTCCCCACTTTGGCCTATTCTTGTGTTGTCCTTGCATCTCACAATATCTTTTAGACATAATGAGTTAAATCACACAGAAGAGGCTAGACTAGATCATGGCAAGCTGAGTGGTACTGTCTTCCATTTGAAAAGGAAGTATTTTAAAGAGATGTTTTTAAACAGGATACAAAAAAACTTAATGTGCTTGTGATTGAGACTTGGTTCCAGCCATGGTTTCCTTGGCAATAGTAGCAACCTAAAAGCATTTTTAACATTGTGTATGTAGAGACTTGCTTTAAATGGACTGTGTCTTGGATCAGTCAGATCAGAACTAGAAGCAGCAAGAAAGAGAAGTCATTTTGCTTGTTTCAGACTCAGCAGAAGCCACCAGTGACAGTAGCTGGTCTTCTCGATGATATTCTTGCTGGACAGTAGGCTGAAGACAAGACGATCTTAGTCACAGGTTTCTCACATCTCATCTGACAGTCAGGTTATGAAAACATTGCAGAGAGTGATTTGGAGGTTTGATGAATCTTGGTTTGAGTGGAAGTTTATCCCATAGTTGATTCTGCAGACAAGTAACACAATGGAGGGGTTCATGCTGAAATAGGACAATGTTTAAAACACCCTGAAGGCAGGGCATCTCATCAGGGTGAGTACCAGCTCAGGAATCATTGGCACATGTCACACTGTAGCAATCTAAGTAGAAAAGCCCTCTGCTGTGTCTACACATCTAAAGACGATTTAAAACTGGAAAACTGTACAGGGAGAAGATTTGCCCTCTCACCCCTCCGTGGTCTTGGGTTTTTTTTCTTCATTTCCTTTACATGTTTCATGTTCACTTACTAATGGATACTGTTCCTGTGAAAGCAATGGGAAATGTTGTTACGTGAAGCTCAGATACAAGTTTCTGTTCGGAGTATCAAGCCCTCCACTAGCAATTTTTTAATCAAAGGGCAGAAATTCCTCTTTTCTGCTGGTCAGCAGCAGACCCCAGGAATATCTAGGCTTCATGCACCCTAGAGATCAAAAGAGCTCTTTCAAGAGGAAGAACAGCGGATAACTGTAAAGGAAGTTACAGCTGTTTGCCATTTAATGAATTTAAAAGCATCTGTAAATGTTTATAGACTCCAGGCTGAACTTAATTCTTTTGGAAGAAAGGCTTTTGCAACATAATAACATACTCCACTATTTTTTCCTAGTGGATTTGTAGCTATGCATAATTCCTTGCAATAATCTGCAAATGCTTCATGCGTCTGAACAGACTGAAACACCATATTACCTACCTAGCTTCACATATGTACTATAGTATTTTATTCCTGAAAATAACCTGTATGCAAACCATTCACAGTAACTTGATTGATCTGGTTTTTAATCTTTTTTCCTCCACTCTCCTCCATACAAAATTAGATACTGTTTGAAAACAACAACAGTAACAACAAAGAATCCACACCTGTTTCTGGGTAGGGGCCAAGCACTCCTTATGGATTAAATAAATGGTTTCCCCTAAGCAACGAAAACTTTCAGTTTCTCATCTGGAAAATATTCTGTGAGCAGAAGCTGAGGATCAACTATTACCCGCCGAGCCTGAAGCTGTTATCTGTTGATTTTTACTCTTTTTTGAGGGGGAAGAAGCACCATACAAGTCTCAAAAAAGAGGTTAAAATAGTCTTTGTCATCACGTGAGTGTAAAAGTCACAGGCAATTTACAAAACACCATAGAAATCTAACTTAATTTAATTTAGCTAAATCTAGGACTCTCTTCCTTTTACCAGTATAGGATTGTTCCTTTCCTCCAGTCTCTAAACCGACTGTGCAGCCTAATGAACTTACTTCATGTACACTAAACCTAAGCTGCCTTACCATACAACCTCCAAGAAACACCCACTGGTTGTCCTGCATCACTGCTTGCTGGTTTTCCTGCAGACATGCATCTAGGAGAATTTACATAATAGCTTTGCGATTAGAGGAATTTTATGCTTGGGGAATCAGAGTGGACAGCAAGCAATGCCTGGGTAAATGTCTATATTGAGTATCGATGTATGGGATCTGAGCAAAGATCACAGTAAATTTCTTCTCATAAATGGGTGATTAATCCCACTTAAAACTACTACAAAAAAATCAGATGGGTCTCTGTTTTTTCCATTATGTCTCACTCTTGGCTTCTCTCTTAAAGTTTTTCTTCACCATGCTGTCTTGCAATTCCCTTGCCACTGTGTGTCAGAGCCCAGGAACACTGTTTCTGGGGAAGGAAAACAGTCCATCATTCATCTCCACTGGCTCTAGCAATGAAGAATTGCTAGCTCCTACAGTGGCACTGGATATTAATCACATCCTTGTAATAGAGAAGGGGAAGCAATTGACTCCCAAAACAAGCTACATTGAAAGGACTGATGCAGCATTTATTTCTCAAAGGATGAAACATCTCTGAATGCCTATGGACCCCATACAGCCTCCACCTCTGTCTCATCGACCTCCGGACAAGACAGCCAGCGGTAGGAGCAGAGAAAGCATTACGCCAGCTCACAGACCTGGCACAGCTCCACATCCAGGCTCAGTGTGACAAGATGTCAGCCTAATAAAATGTTTTGACCTTGCACTCCTCACCAGAAAGCAGGAGAGTGGCATGGCCATCACCGGCAGCCCTCTCCTCTAAATTCAAGGCAGAAATCTCTAAATGATTTACCAGCGTTCACACAGCAATGTGCCAATCCCAAAACAATCAGCCAAGCCCTGCAATGAAATGCTTCTTCTGGTGTCCCCACCCCTCCTCCCTGTTTGCACCATGAAATAAAACACCCCTGTTTCTCTTTCCATCAGACCAGGAGACTACAAGAGCCATATTTAAACTCAGATAAAATAAAGGTATGTCCCTTATGGCCAAAGTGTAAGATGTCATTTAAATAAACTTTCACAAAAATCACAAAGTGCTTTGCTATAAGTGAGTGATTCTTAACGCAGCCAGTGATCAACAAACTCACTTCCTAATTAAGTGTAGGAGCGTAATGAGGAACAGGGCATCCTTTGTTTCGCCAGCCCGTGTGAACTCCAGCCACAAGTCCCCAGACTCTCCTAACTCCTGAGTTCGGAGTTTGTAATTAGTACACAAGGAACCAGGTACTACAGCAGCAGCCCCTTTGACAGTGCGTCCATTCATGGCCAGCCAGATGTGAAGGGCGTTCAAAGAGGGCCGACTGACTCACATATTTGATGGTGTGGTATGACACTATAATCTCTGGTTTTCAGGCTCTACAATCAACAGGCACTGTCATATTTAATGCATTCTAATTAGCTGGTAAGTTTTACAGAAAAGTTTAGCAAGCTGAGCTACTGAGCTGGCTGGTGGAGGGCAGGTTGGTCACTGTGCCTAATATTTCCTAAACTACCCCCAGCTTCATTAACAGCAAAGACATTCATGATGGCATGATAAAAATTGGATCATGGGGTGTGTAATTAGTTTAAGGAGCTTTCAAATGTGTCTCATTTAAAAATTAACCCACAAAATAAAAAGAAAAATAGAAATATACACAGAAAAAAGCATTATGATGAACAAAAGTGAACCTCCACAAGAGGCACTGGGAAGTCTCCGAGAGTACCTCATTCACATGTCCCCATCAGCTATCCCCCTCGGAACAGTAAGCCACTGTTCACTCAGGTTTCCATCCCAGAAAATCCAACCTCTGAGGCAGCAGACTGCATTCAGAGGTCAGAAGCCACTGTCATCTGCCCTGAAGAGCTTCTAGCTCAAGGTCTTGGACGAGCCTGACACCCACTAGCCAAGGGGCATATCCCCTCCACCAGCCAGTAGAAGGTAGTGGTGGAATGTAAAAGGCATTAATCAAATATTTTATTAGAAAAGTGTTATTAGCACTGTTGGATGTAAACTGCTGCTCTGAAGGAAAGAAAATGGAGTCCTTCTGTATCTGATGGTTTTGCTGTCCTCCACACAAGACAAGCCCCTTTCAAGCCAGACAGCCAGCAGCTTTCTGAAAACTATATAAATTTTCGTACAACAATGCTGTGACGCAGCACTTAACAAGCAGAGAAACTCCATTCAGTGATTTGCATAAGCACCTGTATGCATACATGTTTAGTGCAGGCTTACAAAGGGCTGTTGCAGAATGGTTTGTGCAGCCAGCTTGTGTCTGTCAGCTCTGGTCTGGGGAGTATATGGGCACAGACTATAAAGAATTGCAGGTGAGTTACTTATAATTACCGAGCACCATCAACAAATTATGAACTGCAAATGAATCAACCTCACAAATAAGCTGAGGTGCTACAGGCTATTACATGCTCACATTAATCATTCACTGAAATACTTTCCGTATAATAATCGTAAAAAAACACATACACATAAGAATATCAAGTTTACTTCTAAAAAAGGGTGGAGAACCAAACTGAATGTGTTGAATGTAAATCACACCTTTGGATTTAATTCTAACTAATGGTGAAACAATGATGCAGAGGAGAACATTTTTCAAAACTCTGTGCACATACCAGATATCATCAAATGAAAAATCCCTTTTGAGGAAATAGATGTTTTACTCTTATCACGTCAGAGAAACAGCCCTATATTTATACTTGCAGACAAGTCAGTCATTCATCTAGAAGAAATCTTCAAACTGTGAGGAATTATCAAGATGTTTGTTCACTTTGTTGCATTTGTAGATGAATGAGTTCAGACTATCTCTAGAGCAGCGCGGTGATGAAATCCTTCTCTGTCCGGTTCGTGCCTCTTAGCCACTCAGAGATAAGTTACATTGCACCACATCCAGTTATGTCCGGTTAGTCTGAATTGCTCCATGCAACCACAGCACAGACAATCAGAAAAATGAGACTTCTGCAGAGGCCGTTCCTGAAACTCACAGCAGTGATGGAATCAGCGCAGGAAAGAATTATGAAAAAAAATCACAATTCTCATCCCATGGCAAGACTGATGTATCTTCTTAACTAGACATACCTGAATCTCTAGCAGCTTTCCTCCAGCAAAGATCTAATGATTAATAATGCAAGTGTAAAGGAGGGATATGCAGTTATTGAGAAGGCGGCTTTTCAAGACACAGCTCTCTCAGTGTAGTGTGTGATTACGTATTCTACATGACATGAATAATTCTACTTGCTATGTGTTAGGCAATATCAAGCACCACTCAGATGCATTACTCATCTATTTATCCAAGTCAAAACCAATGTGAGAAAAAGTGATGTGACACAGGCATTACAGGCTTTTTAACAATACTGAGGAATTATTAATGATCAAGTCTCTGATGTAGTTGGCCTCCAAGTAAATGGGCGTTCGATCTTGAGATGTATGACTCTTGCTGGGTTTGAATGTGTGAAAAGAGATGGACTGCAGGAGCTCATACACATCATTTCAGGATCTGACTCACTTTTTCTGGAAGTCTTTTCTCCCCTTGTAGCAGCTGGATATTAGAAGCACAGAGCCAGCTTATTTAGGGTCAACTGATGGCAGCAGAGAGCTCTGCATGGAAATCCATGTACCTATCGTAGCTGCCACCCAAAAATCTCACTCAAAGCAGCCTAACACATAAACAGGAATTTCTATACTTTGTCGAAAAACAAGTATCCCAAAATCTGGCAACGTTATGAATTCAAAACACAGTAGAAGGAAAGGGATGTTACAAGAAATTCCTACAAAATGAAACAGACACAGGTTTGTTTAAATCAATGGATCTCTGCAGCAGAATTTGACTGATTTTTTTTCTTCCTGTCTGTAGTTCATTCCACATCACTTGTAGTTGCAACTCACAGTGAATGGCTTTCTTTTGTCCTTTCTCAAATTCTTTTTCACTCTATCCTAAAGTGAACGCTGAAGAAAGGATGACATATAGGATTTGCACACAAATTCACTTGGTTTGTGTATTAGAAAATCCAAAAGAGTTAAATAATAGATAAAGCTTCCTTCATGCATCACAGAATTCTGTCAACCAGAGATTGATTTTTATTATCCTCACCGTCACTGTTCAGCACTACTGCTCATTTCTTGTGATTTTTGCAGAGTTGTATTCCCTGATCTGGAATTCTTGCTGAAAGAGGAAAGCTTCGTTCAAACTGTTTTGTCCTGTTGATGTCACCCTCAAACGCCTGTCCATCTGCTCCTCTCTGGTCACGTATAGCGAACTGCAGACACTGGCTCATGGCTCCGCTTAAGCACAGCAGATGGCCAGATCTCAAGAGTGCCTGTGCAAAATCCTGGCTGTGTGAAAAACAGGTAGAGGAGAGGTTGCTGAACCCATATCATCTTGCACCATTCTGGTGTGTACGCTGACAGGCAGTAGCTGAGAAGGAAGCTGGGGTTATTGCTCTGTTAACAGGTCTCTCCATAAATCCATCATATTAGGGCAGTCCTTATGTGATGTGCGGGAATTAAGATAGGTGGAAAACAGGAAATACACTCTAACAATAAAACTGGGTTTTAATCAGAAACACACCTGGTGAAAGAATGGAAAGATTTCAGCTTGAAGAACTGCATACAACCCCAAGGCAGGCTTATCCAAATGACCTACAGTAAACTTTAAAGATTGGGTCAAGAAATTACCTCACCATGTGAAGATATGATCCTTGTTACGGGTTGAACCATAGCAAACCTTAACAAAATCCTTATTTTTCCAAATAATGGTTGCAACATAAATCTTTCATGCACAAGACTAAAACACAACTGTGTTAGGAATCCTTTAATTTAATGCATTCAATATTGCATTATACAAACTTCTTTTTATACAAGGCACTTAAAAAGTGTCCTGCAAGAACTTCAACAGTTCCTGACGTCATAGTTGAGAATCGGTTTTGGGAATTAACTATTAGCTCTGAAATGTAATGACAAGTATTTATTGAGCTGATTTCACAGCTGTTGTTAGCAGGAAATTTCCTCTAAAATTTGATTTATACAAGTCATCATAATAGAGACATATTCAAAAATGTCATACTCCAATGAACATTTTGTGAATCGCAGTTAGTGCCTAACCACAACTTCAGGAACTTATATATCTCTGCTAAAGTAATTGTATATCCTCCACAAATCTAAGGCTATTTCTATAACTCCTGAACTACTTCCAGATATTCTCACGGGCCATGGCCCAGCACACTGCTGAACAGGGATGCTACCCTGGCCCTCAGAAATTTACCACCAAATACCCAGTGTAGCTCTTCCCATCACATCCTCTCAGCATTCTTCTCTTCTCTCTTCTGACTGCAGACTTCATCTTACTTGAGGAGACCACGCAAGTCTATCAGATCAAGCCATGTTTTAAAGATCATGCATACAGGGAAAATACCTTTGCAACGTAGACTCCTTTGTTTCCACACACAGGTACCAATAACTCTGGGGCAGGTTAACAACTGACATACACGCTTTGATGTAAAATTTTATTCTCATCTACAGTGCGACAATAAGACAAAAAGAGCAAAAGCAGAGGAGAAGGAAGAGGCATAGACAAGGAACAGAAGTGATGCTTTAAGGTAAAATGGGTTATGAGTCAGGCAAGAGAGAGTATGTTGGAGGGTTAATCCATACAGGACTTTTCTGATCATAAGTCTCCTAAAGTAGCTGCTGTTGAAAGAGGAGAGTATTGTTCCCAATACTCGAGATAATCACTAATTAAAACAAAGTATTGTTATGTTTCAGTAAGACTGTTTTAAGAACAACAATCATGCCAATGAACCACACCAAAGGCACCAGACTTTACATTGTTTAGTCAGTATAAAGATGTCTTTTAGTGGGGTGGGCTTGCATGATTTCTTTGTCAATCAGTCAACAGCTTGAGATAGTTGATATTCTTCAAAGCATTTGCAATGGATATAGATGTTCATCTGTCATACCAGATGTTCAAACACACAGAGAGATTAGGCTAGTCTTCAGGAAACACGATAAAAAAATGCTGTCCTGTCAAAAAAATGAAACAACTATGCACACACATTGCCATATTGCTTGTCCTGAGTCAGTTGTGCACAAATCTCTGCAAGTCCATCTTCTTATCTCTGTATCTATACTCGAAACCACAATTGTAAAACACTGGAGAATTTGAAGTGGACATTTCCACCTTTTGAAGTGGAGTGAAGGTACAAACTAGCTGTTGCCCTGAATCTTCCTACTGCCTGTTAAAAATCCTGAAGGAAACTCGTATTTTTTCAGGCTGTTGCAGTTGTTGGAGTAGAGAAAAAAGAAATGCAGAAACACAGCTGGTACGGCATATCCTACTTTTAAATGACAAAGCAGACCACCTCTTGATTTAAAACAGTAAACTGAATGAAGTACCCATGAAGCATCTAGTTGAAGGACTGTTAGTTGTTGTTCCAATGTCCATAGCAACAGTTAAAGACCCCAAAAGAATTGAATTAATGACCTGCTAAAGAGTTATGAGAAGGTGTCTTTGCCCGCATGTCAAAAGAATCAGAGTCTTCCAGGTTTTGTACATTTCACACTTTCATTTCCCAGACACTGATTTAATTTTCTAATTAAAGAATGGCCATTTTTGTTAAAATGGTATCTTTGCAGCATTTTGACCAAGAAAACTAAAAAATGTGCTTGCTTTCTGAACTACTCCCTCCCATCCATAAGGGCTGATATGTTCTGGTGTTCACTGGGCAAGGCGAGTTACATGACCTGTGCACTAAAAGTTAACCAACTTCTTACAGCTTTTTCTGTTTTAAATGCTCATCATTTTCCACTTGCACAATTAGTGCCTCTTATAGAATCATAGAATACCTCAGGTTGGAAGGGACACACAGGATCATCAAGTTCAACTCCCTGCTCCTTGCAGGACTAATTAAAACTGAACCATATGACTAAGAGTGTCATCCAGATGCTCCCTGAACTCTGACAGGCTTGGTGCCATAACTACTTCCCTGGGAAGCAAGTTCCAGTGACCTCTTATGAGGGAATGGAATGAAAGTGCTGACATGTTGAGGTCACTCGATACTTAGTTTCTCCATCATTAAGACAGAATTCCATATCAGAATCACAGAATCACAGAATGGTAGGGGTTGGATGGGACCTCTGTGGGTCATCTAGTCCAACCCCCCTGCCGAAGCAGGGTCACCTACAGCAGGCTGTACAGGACCACATCCAGGCGGGTCTTGAATATCTCCAGAGAAGGAGAATCCACAACCTCCGTGGGCAACCTGTTCC
>Ga0065711_1041860_pt1 | contig 15824 bp, 3 predicted proteins | sample Hoacrofraction12_FD_59098 | JGI IMG/M metagenome (GOLD analysis project Ga0065711, IMG submission 59098) | Hoatzin crop microbial communities from Cojedes, Venezuela - Epithelial fraction 12 v2 (version 2) | ecosystem: Host-associated > Birds > Digestive system > Esophagus > Crop | place...
CCTTGTCCTGTTGCTGGGCACCACTGAAAAGAGCTTGGCCCCATCCTTCTGACACCCACCCTTCAGATATTTGTAAGTATATATTAGGTCCCCTCGCAGCCTTCTCTTCTCCAGGCTGAACAAGCCCAGCTCCCTCAGCCTCTCCTTGTAGGAGAGATGTTCCAGTCCCCTCACCATCCTTGTAGTCCTCCTCTGGACTCTCTCCAGTAGCTCTTCATCTTTCTTGAAGTGGGGAGCCCAGAACTGGACACAGTACTCCAGATGGGGCCTCACTAGGGCAGCGTAGAGGGGAAGGAGAACCTCCCTCGACCTTCTGGCCACACTCCTCCTAATGCACCCCAGAATGCCACTGGCCTTCTTGGCAGCCAGGGCACACTGCTGGCTCATGGTTAACCTGTCATTCACCAGCACACCCAGGTCCCTCTCTGCAGAGCTGCTCTCCAGCAGGTCCAACCCAAGACTGTACTGGTGCATGGGGTTGTTCCTCCATAGGTGCAGGACCCTGCATTTGCCTTTTTTGAACCTCATCAGATTCCTCTCTGCCCAACTTTCCAGCCTGTCCAGGTCATGCTGAATGGCAGCACAGCCTTCTGGTGTATCTACCACTCCTCTCGGTTTGGTGTCATCAGCAAACTTGCTGAGGGTACATTCTAACTCTTCATCCAGGTCGTTGATGAAGAAGTTAAACAAGGCTGGGCCCAGTTCCTAGAATTCAGCATAACACAGGTAATGATCTATGGAGGAGACCAACTCACCATGGTCAAAACTTCAAAAGTTTGCATCAGATGATGACCCAAAGGGTTTTTAAGGGCAACACCCATGACAAGGTGTGCTCAGCACCTTTCTAGATCAGACTTCTACCAAACCAGCTTAGCAAAACTCTTTTCATTTGACTGGAAACAAAGACAACTCACCGTCACCAAAGAAGATTTAGTGCTTTGACTGGTGAGTCTCCTAGCGACACTGCAAGGCTGACCAGGCAATCCAAGACTCACATGCACCACCTCAGCTGTGCGTTTAAAGCCTCAGTTTGTGAGTCTTCAATAAATCTGTCCTGGCAGCAAGTTATCTCACACCAGAGGTGTTATGAGTGAAGGAGCATAGCTTCAAAAAACAAATCATTAATGAGTTGGTGTGTATTGTTATGCAACTCAAGAGCACGTTGTGCACCTGGCATCCAGTGACACCTTCGAATGAGATGAAAGACATGCCTGCTAGTGCACAATTCCAAAGAACCACCACTCATTAAAGCGAGCTAACTTCTGCCATCTCCTTCCTTTACGGGATGAGCAATTGCTACTTTTCTTGACACGACAGGAAGCACTAAAAGTGAAACAATCTCTCTCGTTCTCTTTGCTGCTGACACACAGCAATGGTTTACGTCAACAGCAGTTATTTGACAAGTTGCCCAAAGGTTTAAACCCACAGATACTGTATATGAAAACTGAAGAGATGTATCCTTGCATCTTCAGTCATGCACACATCAGAAGAGGCACTGGCACATTGCTAAGCAGATCAGCCTAATCCTGGGATTTTCCACAAGGATTGGTGTACTCACTCAGACTCTGCTTGCACAAAGCCCCCCATGGGCAGGATATAGTAACTACTCAAAGACATAACTATTTCCTCCCGCCAAGTTAGCTATTTCTATATGATGATCTGATGCAGAACAGAACAGCTTGGGAGTCTATCTTTACAGAGTAAACTACAGCTAATACAAATTCTCCCTAGCACATTTCTCCTCCTCTCTCCCCACTTAACCCTCTATTAGGGAAGACAAAAGAGTTGAAAGGTAAGGTTTGTTTTAGTCAGGGTTAGAGAGGAAAGACATTACTATGCTGGGATGAATGACTTGGAATTGAACTCAGTTATACCCACTCCGTGACACTAAGAAAGTTATTCGCATCTCTGTGCCTCAGTTGCCAGCCTGTAAAACAGGAAGACCTACTGTTTCCCACTTTTTGTTCACAAGGTCTTTTTAGACTGTAATTCTTCAGAGTGATCTTTTATTTACGGGAGGTAAAAAACCCCAAAAAGCAGAAAAAACACCCAAACAACTCTCCCCCACCCACTTTTTCCATTTATAGACCTTTTGTTTTTTAACATCTTTTCAATGGGTTTTTCCATGTAGACACTGTCTGGATGTCACCCACTTAGCCCCTGCAGAGGCTGCAGGGGTTAAATCTTTGCCTTACCTGTGCTAGCCATAAGGAAAGCACCATCAGCCAGCCCCGACCTGCAGACAGCCAGAGCCACTGAGCAAGGCCCCAAGGAAGATGCAGCACTGACTAACATCTAAGCAGTAAATTTCTGAAGAGGAGTAAAGCTGCACTGCTGCTTTACTGCAGCTACTGCCAGCTGCCCCAAGCCTGTCCTGCTCCTTTGACTTTTGCTGGGGCAAAGGAAAAAAGGACAAGATCTCATCTCCACCATGAACATTATTGACAGAGACTGCAGCAGCCAGGCTGAAGGTGACTGTTTTCTATGGATCCCTACTTCAGGAAAAGCTAGCAATTCAGGACCAGAAGCTATGGCAAATGCTGTGCTACTGGGTTACCATCAGACCACTGGTCCTCTTTGATCTCAGTATTTATTTTCATTGCAGATACAGAGCACACATCTTTAGAAAATAGAACATTAATTCACAAGCAGTTTCAAAGCTACAGACAAACATCACCAATATGCTGCTCACCTTTGTCTGCAGCTTTGGCAGTGATCTGAAGACCAAGTTGGATAACACCATTAACAGGAATAATCAGTTGTTTAAGATCCAAGGATCTCAAGGTACTTTCACAGAAAATAATAAAATGGATAACATCCAGAGAAGGTAAGTGTCATTCTTATAGCATATTTCATAGTTGGGTAAAAATTAACATGGGCTAAACTGAATTATCTAGAACATTACTAGAGCATGCCAGAAATACAATGAAAATTTGATTCTTGGTTCCCGGCACTGTCTGGGCTGCGTTGCTTCCCCTGTTGAGCAACTACTACAGAATCCTGCTCATCTTCACTGCTACAGAAACCAAAGAGAGCTACTCAGAAGCAGAGTTCATCAGAGATAAATAGAAAGGCATTTCTGCTAAAAATTCAAAATACCAACAAACAAAAAAATCCCCTTTGGCAGAAGAGCTATTTTCATTCGGAAATGCTGCCAGTGTATCTTATTTGAGTTGTAGCCTGGGCCATGAAAGCTGACAATCTGCTACTGAATGCCTGCATTCTTACCCTTAAGAAGTTTTACTTTCTTAAACAGGTAGGACCAGAGTCTTCAGAAACGGGAGACAGTATGAAAATAGGCATACTATGGAGCCCAGTCCCAGAGAATATAACACAAAATGCCTCGGAAGCGATTTGACATTTCCTGAAGGAAGCACACTCCATTTGTGAAAGAAAAACTTCAGATCTCAGAAACGAGCATTTTCTTCTTAGAAAAGCAGACAAAATTTTTAGCAGAAATCACATTTTTTCACCCCCAAAAAGAGGATGATTGTAACAAAATATAACTTTATTTTCCTGAGAGTTTTGTTTTGACCAATGTTACTGCTAAACTTTTAAGCTGAGGCCTGGGAACAAATATGGAAGCTCTACAGCTTTAAAAAGCCATAAATTTTATGCAGCATAGAGGATAACGTAGTCCACTACTTTTCTGAGCAACTCTATTTGGTTTTTATGCCTCAGCCCTTCCAGTAACCTGGATCCTTTTGCCTGTTGTATCCACATTCTACACTCTGTTTCATATCTGAACTAAACCTAGGCACAATGACAGCACAATGGAAGCCTTGATGAAGCACTCTAAGCTCTACTGTAAATACATCAGATAGGATGAGATCTTCCCATTTGCCCTCTATAAGCTCTGGATCAAGTCCAGGACAAAGAGAAATTTATTAATGCACACACATTCCTACTGGCCTTTGAGCTCTTTGGCAAAAATTGTTTTAAACAGGCCCCTGTAGAGACTGAAACAGCAGTATTCAAATATTTACATCGAACAACAGAGTTAATTACACTTCAAGACATTAGTAAGATTCACTTCGCTGCAACCTCAGCAACATACTACAGCAAACCAGTAACATAAACCATTTTCCGCAGTCTGAGGCGGGCAGCTTTCCATCTGGGTTTCAGCTAAGGCAGGAATGTTTCTGTCTACAATAGAACCTCACTAATCAGCACTTCACTAATCCACACATTTTATTAACTTTGCCAAAAAACTCACAGCCTCTCCCTGCCCCTCAGCAAAGATTTAATAACAGAGACCTCAAGCAAGGTCTTTCATTACCAAAACACATTTTTTAGGCAAATGTTACGTGCATTTGAGTCAGAAGTTACAAAGCAGTTTGATAAATAATTTGAGCAAAACTAGAGTTGTCAAAAGACAGAGCCAAATCTTATATATATCTGGAGAAGAAAACCCAAGGCAACTTCAAGCTGAACCTACAAAAGAACATTTTATCAAAAAACACTTAATCCTTAGTATCTCTCCGGATTTGGCCCTTTGTGAACAAAATAACACACACAAATGAAATTTACTTCCTTCTAAGTTAACGCTACATTTGCTCCCTTACTTACTGGCTCACAAATTCAGTAACTTTCAAAGAAGTCTCCCTCCAGCCACTTTTGACACTTCATTCTTCCTTTCACAGAGTAGTCTGTACCCTTTAAATGTAAGCCAGCAGAAACAGCAAAGCCAACAAAAACATTTAACTATACACTGGAATGAAAAGCTCTGTCCTTCCCAGTGTCTTAGCTCTGTGTTTAGCAACTGTTTGTACCTCTCTGCTCTAACCATTAGCACTTAAAGTCTGCAGCTATGGCAGCATCATTTGTCAAGCCTACCAGATATTATCCACTTGCCATACTTAAAAATGAAATTAAATGACAGCACACCATTCATTATCCTTCCACTTCCACGAGCATTTTTAAACAAGTGAGAACATAACCAAATATACTAACTTGCTGGGTTTTTTCTTCCTCATCAGTTATGCTTGCTATTGATATAGTATATGAATAATACAATGTATAAATTATGTACATGCATTTATAGAGGAACATAATGGAAATTCATATACAGAAAAACAATAAATTGGATACCATTTATATTGATCCATTTCTACATTTTTGTATGAAATATTTAACAACACATAGAAAAGAATGCCATTTAAATTCTACAAACGTTATTGCATTACATCTATTGTTTTGATTTTTTAGTTGCAATTTCTGTTAAGATTCAACCAATTCATTTTAGAAACATGAATAAGTACATCCAAAGAGCATAGTTTCCATTATTTTGTTCATTCCAGAAAACTTATTATAAAAGCTACCTTCATCTGTAAAGAACAGATAAAAAAAAAAAACAACAACAACAACAACACAGAACTTAAGAAGTTCTTGTGTTGTATTATTATGTTTGGAAGTGGAGGGAGAAATTAATTTGGTTTACTTTAAATATTTCAAACAGTGTATTGCTCAAGATTTTTTCACTTGGTTAAGTCTCTTTTGAGCCGTGACATACTAGTGTTCCTCCACGTGAAATGACCAGCACACAAGACAGAAGAAAGTGAATGGCTCCAGCCATCGACAATTTGTGAGACGCTGTCTTTTCAGGTCATCAGCTTGAACTATAAAGCCATGCATACTGAAAGCTGTACGTTCAGCTAAACTTGTGAGTGTCCATTTTCCAGCATGTAGACATTCAAAACCCCAGGATTTACACCTTTGCGTGGGGTCTCAGCAAACTGGCCAAGCACTGACTTTGCACACAGACAACAGGCAGAATGAAAGAACACATGAAACGCAGTTTGTTCTCTCGAGTATATTAAACAAACCAATGGATTAGAGGCCAGATTGGGCACCCCTTTAAAAATTCACCTGTTCAAGAGATTTTGTTCCCCAGGAAATGCTCTGACTGCCCTGGCAGTCGCTCAGAGGGTCTGGGAGCACCCGAACCCACAGGGATTCTGCCAACTCCTCTTAGCCTATGACCAGATTCACATCTTACCAAACCCACTTCTTTCCCATCTTCCCTGGTGTATAACACTGTGCAAGCCTTCACAAGTTCTCTTTGGAGTGCCAGATCACAGTTTCAGGCAAAGATACGATATATATCCCATATATTCTCCTCAAAAGCCAAAGAAAAACAGAAGGGAAGCCTCAGCAAACAAACAGCGTACACAGAGGAGAGGAGGAAGCTGTGGTCTCACATGTTCGGTCCAAAAGCTACAAACATCCCTGCTTCATATAACATCCTCGGTACTGCCACAGCCTAGAAGAGCACAGAATCTGGGCACGTTTACACAAGCTCATTTAGAGAGCGCATCTTTCAGTCATCATCTGGTGGTCAAAGAGTAGATGCAGGTAGATATAGCCAGAGAACAGGCCATCAGTTTGACCATCCCAGTTTGGCTCTGGGCTCTTCAAAATCCTATTTCCTCAATCTAGCAAAGCTCAGACGGGTACATCAAATGCACAGTTCCTCCAGAGCTCTCAGCCCTGGCAGCATTCCTAGTTGCAGATGCATTGTGCTGGATTTACAGTGAGTAGTGCCACAAGCCTCAGGAATATAATAGTTTATGTCTGTTAATGATCTAACTCAGTTTATTACACAGATCTTGACATTTTAAATTAAATTACGCTCTTACAGTAAAGAAGCATACAAGAAACCCTGATGAACCATAACTTTAAGTGAGACCAATAAAAGTAATCCCTGTACCAAGCAGTGACACTGCCAAACAGACTGCATGTTCACTCGCTATCACCATTTATTCTTCAAGTCAGGATTTCTGTTCAATCCCTGTGATTAGCTCAGTAGGTCTAGATTGGAAAATACCGCATTGCATTTGAGTAGCTCAATGCTGCTTCTGTCCTTGAGAGTTTAAGCAACGTTGAGACGTTCAGACTGCTTTCTAATCTAATATTTCCCTTTGCCTCTACTTCAGCGACGCTGGAAAGGCAGGCTCTGTGCATCACTAGTGGCAAGATCCATACACCCACTTGTATGTCATTCTCAGCTTCCCACTAATGTTTAATGGAGAATATTTTTATTTATTCAATTAGATGCGCTGCAAAACACCCACCTCACCAAAACAGACATGATACTGTGGCAGGCTTTGACTTTGCAGATCTTTATCAGTTACCTCCAAAGCCTGTGTTGTCTTAATTTTGGAAAACTACTCCCCTCATTGCCTTTTCATTTGAACTGTACCTAATAATAACATATATTTTGACTTTCTATAGCATATACTTCCCACAAGTAAAACTCAGGTCTTACACAACTCTTCTGCATGAGATGGAGATTTTGTCAGGATTTCAGTGAAAGGAGTCCAGAGAAATTAAAAGATATGTCCTATATGCACAAAGTTACATGGCACAATGAGGAACTGATCAGAGAACAACTCATTCACCTGCTTTAAACATAATCCTAAGTATCCCTTTTAAGAAGGCAAACGTTCTCACCTTACAGGCAGACAAGGAACAGAAGGCATTTGACAGCAATCCTTCCCAAACTTTGAAGCGGCACATGGAACTGCAGACAAGTCAAGAAATCCCTTCTTAAAGGGCCTGCTTAAACGACTTCTGAGTTCAGGTCATCTCCTCTACACTGACATGTGGGCTCCTCTCCACTTCCTCCTTGCTGGGTTAAAGTCCCCTTGGCATTCCTGCATCTACACTGTGACAAATACACCTCACTAGCTAAACTCTGCGTTTCTTAAGAAGCACAGAAAATTTCAACAGACCAGACTGAGATCAACAAATGAGGGAAACCTTCCACGATCTGCTGAAATCACAGGGGTTAATGTCAAATTGTAACCTTAGCTGAGCATGAGGGACAGATGTGACAAAGCCTCCTCTACTAAGGCAACCTGCTTCACATTCAACAGAACAGGAGAAACATACCTCTCACTGTTATACATCTGGAAATCCATCTCTGGCATGACTATTTCAATCAACTTCAGTACATGCGGTATGATGGCAGAGAGACTTCCTCTGTCAAAAAAGCATCTAGGAGCCCAGTGTAAATGATATTGAGAAGATCAAACCAAAAATATTTCTACAGATTGTTTCTTACTTGAAACAGTCAACCAATGTATCTGAGAAACTTGCAAGCTCCATTTTCCATTTGAAAAGCTAATAAAACCATCTCTCCCACTTTACAGATTGCACCCCATTTGCTCTCACTACTCCAAATTACATTGTAAGGTTTCAGTCAAATTTAGGCAGAGGCAGGATGCCAACACCATATTCTGTGTGCCACCAAACATGCTGTAAGCACACAAACACTTACCTGTAAACATGCACATGATTTATATAGACATACGTACATGTACAAATTCACTTTATAAACAGAGGCAGACCACACCTCAGTCTTACAGTCTGCACAGAGATCCAACTCCTACACCACTAGGAATTTCTAGATACGTTCAAACTTGAAGTCAATCCTGGGTGTGCTTTGACCCCTGAATTTTTTGGCCTAAGACAGATCTGAACTTGCACAGAAAAGTTTCACAGATATCTCTAATCTCCAAATCAGACCTTGTATCTGAAAGGACCAATTTATCGATGGTTGCCAGCAAAATAATTACAGCATTTAATGTAAACATAAATTAACAGCCTTTGGAACAAAATGGTTTAATATTTGTTATTTTTATAAAGGAATTTAATAATACCAAAAATCAGGGGAGACCTAGCATAGCTAACAAAATCAGTCTGAGGCAACATTATAAAATTAATTAGGTCTTTGTCTCCACCTACTGTATGGAGGAATAATACTCATAACTCCTTGAAGGATACAGAGAAAGATACTGAACACCCTTCTCGTTGTTTCAACCCAACATCTATTCCATATAGATCACCGTACTTCAACCTTTACAAATTGTTGAAACAGCTGCTGTTAAAAGCCTAACACTAAGAGACAATCACAATGGCTTCTTTTAGTTAGAATAGATCATTAGCCCATAATCATTGCAAAGTGGCAACTGTTACGGTTTTATGGTACACTCCTCCTTTATAATAAAAAGGTTTTAAAATACAAGAAACCATTGAAAATAACTCATGTAAGCATAAGAGGTGATTTGGAAACTTCCTGAACAGGAATGAAAATTAAAAGCCTTCATAATACTTCAATTTTTTTTAATGATCAACAATTATATTTCAGAAAAACCCTGCAGGATTGCAGTCTAAACCTGCATAGGCCTGTGAGCATGCTCAAGTGTAAAAGCAAAAGGAATTAAACAAAACAGTCTTAATTAAAACTGTCAATCTGTCAAAATCTGGAAGAGATTCCAGAGAAGTCTGATCTATGGTTGCCCTACACTGCCCTTCTTAATTTCACAAAACAAAACGCAAGTTATTAATTTGTTCTAAAGACCGCCCTTTCCTGCTATTTTACCACTCATCTGACCCATCTGTTTCTTTCCTACCTGTCACTAAATTTCTGTACAATCAGAAGCTAAAATAAAGCTTTTCATTGCTATGGACTTGAGAAGACTGGTGCCAGACTCTGCTTGAACAGAAACTGGGGAAGCCCCAGGAGTTTGATTGAAATTGTCAGGTTCATGGCAGAGAAACAGGCAACCTGCGCAGCAAGGGGGCACAGATGCACCCCAGGCAATTTGGCGGTTTTATTCATTCAAACCACATGATGTTTCCCATCCTCAAAATGTGTTCAGGCAGCAGATTCAGAAATACCAGAAAATTGAACTTTGAAACACACTGGGATTGGCGAAGACGCTCTTTCAGAAACATGCCCTGGATGTACCAAAGTATGGACTTACAAAGGTGCTCATGGGAATCATTTCGTTTTCACAAAGAACACATTTTGACTGCATGTTGCAGATCTGTGAGGGCTTTCAGCTATTTTCAAAACTGTTTGTAGGATTTAAATAACCAGTTCCCTGTTTATTTAATATGAAAAAGAGGATACGGATACTGTGACAATTTCAAATTTTAATCCCTTTCTTCTGTGTGTACAACACTTCATTGATTGTTCTTACTCCAACTCAAGTGCATGCAAAGAGGATAAAGGCTCTTACAGAGCAGATGGACCTAAAGATATCAAATTCCATTCCACTGCTCATAAACCTCAGGAAGGTTGGTATAGTAACCACCTATATATTTCATCTGAAATAAGCAAGTACCTTCATATAAGGGGTAGGAGATTTTATACACATAACCAAGCTGCAACAAAAGTCACAGTCAGTATTACCTCATCACTTGTTCTTCATCTTAAGGAAGCCTTCAGGCATGCCCAGAGCCCGCACAAATCCATGATGAATCTGGCAATAAAGGGGGGCAATAAAGGGGTACAGCAGGGACCCACACCCTCCTACTCTGTGGATGCAGCAGGCTGAAAGGCATCACTGCACACCCCTGGACCAGCCTAGCCCACATCAGACAGGACGGCGAGGAAGGGAATAGGGAATCGTGTCACCCGGAATGCCATGGCTTGGCCAGATGTGCACGCTCACAACTGAATGCTTTCACATACCCTGTCAGAATGTTTTCATGAAGGACAAAGCTTTGCAGCTCAAAAACAGACTAAATTCAGCAAATACCTTCCCTCCATTAGTTATTTACACAGACACAAACGTACGTGTTAGAAATAGCTTTGAACCATAACCAGCAGAAGCTCCACATTGGATAAGAAAGGGCTTATAATATGCAGAAAATGTATGGCCACAACAACAGAGTCATCTTTGCATAGTAACCCTGGAGGACATGATGGGAAACGCCTAAACACACACTCTTTTGTGCTCAATATAAAGGGAACAATTCCTGACAAAAGTAAGCGGTGTCAGAAGCACTTGATCTTTGACCTTTGCTGGGCAGATGTGCTGCTGGTGCAGGCCAGATGCCAGGATGACAGAGCAAAATCCTTTGGTTTTATTTCTTCTGCTTCACTCTGTATTATTTTTATAACCTTGCTAATATTACCATTTACTAAGTTCAGTGAGGAAATCTGCATAGGAATTGTCTAACAGGATCTCACCATGGGGCTTATGTCCATCCCTTCACATTACAAGTCACAGGTTATATCTTCCAATAGATTCATGCACATTCTACAGCCATCATCCACGATGACAATGGTGGCAGCGCCTGCAGCTTCAGAGGAAATGAGCCCTAATGGAACAATAATGGCATATATGGACTGTAAAAGTCATTCCTCCTTAACATTTTCTTTTACTAGTCAAGGCATAATTTAAAGCAGAAATGTTCAGAAGTGCAAGGCCAGTTTCAAGAACAAGTGGGCATAAGCCACTTGTATAACCGCAGACAAGCGCCTGACTACCATTCTCTTCGTAACACACACGAGACCCACGGCAGAATCTGTCAGAGCTTTACCCCCGTTCAGTAGGCTGCTGTACGCCGTACTTGTCTTCCCAGCCAAGGGACGGTCACCTCTGCCCTACAGTACAGAACTGAAGAATATGATTTAATGAGATTTAATGCAAAGATGTTGTGAAATAAAAGCATGTGTTTTGGGAATGGCTATATTGCTGGCTTTTCCAGTTCCTCGTGGCAACAAGTTCCGCCAACAAATGCATGCAAATTAAAAGCACTTTTGAAAGTTCTATTTGATTATACTGAAAGAATGCGGAAAAAAGAGATTCTTCTTTGAAGTGAAATGCACTGCAGTACTGAAACTAAGGAAGCTTTAGTAACCATAGCAACATTGTAATTTTCATTATAAATTTTAATAGCTATTTAATTTGGCAAATTATAGACTGGCATTCAAGCCATTTTTTTCCAGCAGACCCTTGCATTTCAATATATGAAGCTATTCATGTTCACTAGCAGTGGCCTCTGAAGCACTTTGCAATGTAACTACCCTCCAAATATAATTTTCATATCAGACTTGACAAAGAAAATTTGCTACATAGTCTCTACTTCTGCTGTTACCGTCCTTGACAACTTTTTTTTTTTAAACCAAGTGAAATGTTTGCAAATGTTAATTTTTTTATCAGACAGAATGAGCAATGTTTTGTGATGACTAACTTGTACATTGTTAAGAGTAGCTGAAATACTTTGTCTTCAATATCCAAGTTATTTTAAAAGTATGTAGCTGTATGGATAGAAGATTAATGAATAAAGCTGGCCCTGAGCGATGGTAGAATGTTACAATAGGCTTTCTGAAATTCACTGCTGAACAGAAGACTGCTAAGCAAGAAAAAACATACTATTTATTACTAGTGAATTCGATGAAGAACATCAGTAGTAGCATAAGTTTCCATGCCTAAGAATAAACTGCATTCCTCCGTTGTATACTACAGACTAAAAAGCTAGAAAACAAGCAACTATTTCAGAAATCCAGAACTTTCTCAAGATAATTATAACAATTAAACATGAGAGACTCTCCACTGAAAAACACATCTTTCTCAGGTCTTAAGTGTGTAATGATTTAAAATCCACAGTCAAAAACATCAGCAGTGAAAATATGAAGTCAGAAGGAATTCGGGATATGTCACATTATCACAGCTGTGGTCTACCAGGGTATGCCAGCACTGTCATGATTCACAGGTTTTTCTCTCAGAGTACTAGTTTTCTAGTAGAGTACTAGTTCACAGTGCCCTGTTTATCGGTAGGACCATGGAGATGAGAGGCCTGGTACACGCATGTGTCATGTCCTCTCATTCAGTACGGCCTCTGTGCACCACCTGAAGGACAAGTTAAATCACATGCAGTCTTGCTCAGTGGGGGGGGAAGGATGCCATTTGACAGCGGTACAGATACCGTGTTTTGCCAGATAATATCAACCAGAGAGAGATCTCCTAGATGTCATTCTAGATGTAATGATAGAATCAAATAAAATGAAATGGTAAATCCTCAATGATCCTTACTTTCTTAAAGCAAAGAATCTATCTATCTAGCCACAAGAACCTATTCCTAGATTGCAGTCCCCATGAAGAGATGCAATGAGATCCCTCGGGTGGAAATTTGGAACAGCCAAGAATAAAGAAACTTCTTTGTTATTATTAGAACATGGAGGATATTTGATAAGACACGGAGAAAACAGCTGTTGCCTACATCATTAAAATAGCATTGAACGGTCAAACAGAACCTGCATGGATTAACCACGGGAGGAAGCGCTAAAAATACATATTCCTCTCACATCAGTGTCATGTCTAAGGTACCACAGCAAGTAAAGCAAAAAAGGGTACAAGGCTCTCTAAACTAGAGAAGGGAAAGCTCTCAGCTCAATTAGCTGAGGCTTCAATTAATCAAAGAGGAAGTAATCAAGTCAAACTTGAAGCACGCTCCAAATTGCAAAAATGAGCAGTTACCGCACACTCACTCTCCCTGTGTTCTCCCATATTTACCTCATTTCAGCCTCCTCCCACACTCACTGTTGATACAAGCCTTGAGTTGTTACATACAAGTCAGAGAACACAGTTCTTTGCTAGCATGCATTGCTGAGGCTAAGTACTACAGATAGAAAAAAACCTAAATTTAACCCCATGCAGAAGCAACCACTAAGTACAAAAAAGACAAAAGAAGAAAAGAATCCTTCCAAAATGGAAAATTCAAACAGAAAATGAAACACAAACCACAGAGATAAGCCCTAAAACCAATAAAAACCCTATTGCCAAGACTTGAGGACTGAATTGTGGTGGAAGCTAGCAGTAAAGCCTTAGCAATATCCAATACCAAGGTAAGCTGAACAGGAATAACTAAGCCAGATTTAAAAGGATGTTTCCCAAGTACCTGAGTCTCAATTACAGAACAGTTAAGTCCATTAGCAGGACACTGAACTTCGTCCTTTTGTTTGCGGGCAGTCAGGATCATGAAGGCTGGGTGTTACCAATTTCTCCAGTCCTATAATACCGAACAGCCACGCTCCTACATGCCAGCAAAATGTCTGCATTTACTCTCTTTTCACATGGAACCTAATTAAAAGTAAATGAGAGTAAGGTAACCTGTAAGTGACAAGCACGTGGCTGATTTAAGAAGCTGATACATCCTCTGATCAGTTACACTTTGTGGAGGGACGGAAGGGGCCTTGTGCAGCCAGCGTACTGGAGAAGGGCTTCCCCTCGCCGTCAGCATTAGCTGCCGGCTTTAGGCAGTCACTCCTTTGCACAACAGAAGCCCTGCTGCAGTTAATGGGACAGATGATGAAACTCCCCATTCTTTGGTCTGAGAATTTACCTCCATACATAATTAGAAACACCATCGTTAGTGTTCAGAATTGCAGGCAGAACCAGATACACAACTATTCCTATAGCACTGTAATGCACTTTATAGACCACATAACAAAGTCTGTTCTTAAACCAAATCCCAGATCTGTCTGAAGAACAGTTAGCCCACTTCTCTCCAAAAGACCAAATTAAATCTAATCCACCTATGAACACAAGTGCAGATAATAGAACAAAATGTATTTCTTATCTAGCAGACAGGCAGTCTCTGCCTGAGAAACATTTATCTAAGTGGCTTTACTTACAATGTCTGAAAAATCCCACTGAAAAGACCAGCCTTCTGGCAAACTACAAGCTGCAGAGTTGAAGGCCCAATCAAACAAATCAAGTTACAAATGATGCAGAAAAGCTAGAACCAACTAAAACAGAAGCTTAAAGATGTTTCAGACGAGGAAAATAATAGCCTGTTTGAAGAATATGGAACTGAAGCTACTGATAAATGTAACACTGAGAACAAGGGGGATATTCTAGCAATTCCAGTAGTTACAGCAGACAAGAAAATTATGATGGCTTCTGAATTAGCACTGTGGCTATCTACAGGCTCCACTCTTGTGCATTCATTTCAGACTACCACTTGTCCCGCTTCAGGTTGTGATATAATGAGCTAACTGCAGCTGAAACAAAATTTGCAAACTTCCCTTACATGTTCTTCTCCTGCAATAAGGAGAACGCAGCAACTGAGAGTCCTATACCAGTGCTGTTGCCCCACATGGACTTCCTCAGGCTTGCACATAGGAACAAGCGCTTGTTCCAGCTGATTAACACTCCAGGTGCTATTTTGTACATCATCTCATGCGTTTATAGTTAATTATTAAACCTGTATTTATAGCTTTGTCTGCAAAGTAAGAACTTACAAGATGTGTTAAACCAATATGGAAGAAGCATTTCTTCTGCCACAAGAACTGCCTGGCTGTAATACTGAAGGACAGAGGGTTGGGCTACATGACCAAAGCGATCTCTATCTCCGACACATAGCCATTAAAAGTTTAAAATAGCAGCTATATTAATTTCCCCCTACACCCTTCCCCTTCTCCCTAGGGGAGTTTTAAGAGGAGTTCTGAACTGCAATGTAGTATCAGCGAGAGCAGTGGATGTTGTCTACCTCGAGTTCAGCAAGGCTTTCGACACTGTCTCCCATAACATCCTCCTGGGGAAGCTCAGGAAGTGTGGGCTGGACGAGTGGTCAGTGAGGTGGATTGAGAACTGGCTGAATGGCAGAACTCAGGGTTGTCATCAGCGGCGCTGAGTCTAGTTGGAGGCCGGTAACTAGTGATGTCCCCCAGGGGTCAGTACTTAGCCCACTCTTCTTCAACTTCTTCATCAATGACCTGGATGAAGAGTTAGAATGTACCCTCAGCAAGTTTGCTGATGACACCAAACCGAGAGGAGTGGCTGATACACCAAAAGGCTGTGCTGCCATTCAGCATGACCTGGACAGGCTAGAAAGTTGGGCAGAGAGGAACCTGATGAGGTTCAACAAGGGCAAGTGCAGGGTCCTGCACCTGGGGAGGAAAAACCCCATGCACCAGTACAGGCTTGGGGCGAACCTGCTGGAGAGCAGCTCTGTGGAGAGGGACCTGGGTGTGCTGGTGGATGACAGGTTGACCATGAGCCAGCAGTGTGCCCTGGCTGCCA
>Ga0065711_1041862_pt1 | contig 15824 bp, 12 predicted proteins | sample Hoacrofraction12_FD_59098 | JGI IMG/M metagenome (GOLD analysis project Ga0065711, IMG submission 59098) | Hoatzin crop microbial communities from Cojedes, Venezuela - Epithelial fraction 12 v2 (version 2) | ecosystem: Host-associated > Birds > Digestive system > Esophagus > Crop | place...
CCGCCTGGACAAGGTCCTCTACAGCCTACTGTAGGTGACCCTGCTTCAGCAGGAGGGTTGGACTAGATGACCCACAGAGGTCCCTTCCAACCCCTACCATTCTGTGATTCTGTGATTCTGTGAGTTTTAAAAAAAATAATTCAGAAAGAGCTAACATTATAAGCTTAAGGAATCTGCTATCAAGAATTGCACAGGCAGAGAAGGTATTGATAGAGTGTAGCACATGCTTTGGGAAAAGGCAGTTAGTGTTTTCCAATGAGTATAAGAGTAAGTAAGTTGAACGAAAACTGAAAAGATGCTTCAAGCAAATGCTTTAAGCACCGAATTGAAAGGGCAAAAGTAAAGAGACAGGAAAAGCTATTATTTTGCAACAGCCGAGAAGCATGTTTTGAAGAAGGGAAACATATACAATGCTGGTCCAGTTTGTGAGGCAGTCTGAAATGGTAGTGAGATATCAGTGACTCAAAGAAGCAATTGGATGCGGAGAAAAGATTTTGAAATTAGATTTCACAACTTTTAATAATTTTTCAGCACTGATATATGTAACAAGCAGAAATACAAGCATACCTGCCAGATAAGCCTCAAACGATGTGTTAAGAATTGACCTTTTTAGAAGACTTTTCTAAGTAAAGTTTATATGCTTACACAAGTATTTCATCATACAATTTTTATAATGGTACAAATTAGTTCTACTATACTTTTCTTTAATATTCTTTCTAGAAAGAACTTTATATTCTGAAAGATAAGTCACAAACATACTATTAAGTAGCTGCTAAGAAAGAGATATCTTCAAAATGTCATTTTTAAATGAAAGAGTTTTTCTGTCTTAAACGTAAAAGGAACCACAGTCCTTGTGTCTTATAAATCAAAGAGAAGGGAAAAAAAGAAATCTAGCACGACACTGTTTGGGATAGCTTTTTGCTCTACAAGCACACATGAACAATGAATTCAAACAGCTTTTTATCGTGTTTCTATCAGAAACCCAATGCAGACAAAAACCTGCATTTAAATAAAATAATGGCTCAGATATACGCTGACAAACCCCTGCAAATTCAAAAGCAAGAGCATCTTTTAAATTGCATATTTAAACTTGAATGCTCTGGCTTTTGTGGTTTGCCTTATTTGTATGCTCCAAGTGTAGTTTTCTCTTTTGTCCAACATTAATATATAAAATGTACTTTAAACAGTCTCAAAAGTGGCAGCCCTTCTGTCCTCCCTGGATGAGAGACAGATAAATGATTCACAATAGTTGAAGTTATACTGAGGATTTTTTAAAGGTTTACAATTTAACTGGTTAACACGAGTTTTGTAACTATGATTTAGACAATCTTCAGGGTTCTTGAGAATATGTATTTTGAGAAACTTATATTTTATTTGATAAAAGCATTTACTGCTATGGACAGTAGCAGCTTATATTCTTTGTCTAAATTATTTCATTTTATGGATTATAAATCCAGAGACTAACTTTTCCAAAGGTAATATTAAAGTCTTTAATGCTGATCCAGTTACTAGGCACATGTCCTAAACTGATGTGCCTAAATATCATTATGCAGTTTTAATCACATAGAAAAGAGCATTTCTAAAATGATCCAGTGTTTTTTAGTTCTACAATACCCAGGGGCAATAATTCATGTATAGACTAACAGTCTGTAAAATTCTGTTTGTTGACCCTTAACTGCAAAATTCAAGCAGTGTGCAAGGACAAGAAACACTTCCAGTATAGTACTGGCTTTAAATCAGAGAAATCAGTTCTTCACTCTTAGTAGATCAACATACAATTCTCAGCTTGGTTCTTGTGTTTGCCTTGACATTAAAAGTAGTAGTAGATACCGCAACTTGCATTAAGCACCTCACCTCCCTGCCTACAGCAGCCTGTAGATATATCCTTAAGATAAACTTTGGTTAGTCAGGGTTAGTATCTGACACTGTGAATATGCGTACTACTTCAGGACTTCTGTGAACAGCAAAACAGAAGATAAGTTTTCTGGCTGAGGACAATTAATATTCTTTCTTGCAAATATAGAAGATGCATACACATGTGAAGAATATGTGCTAGATTGTAAGTGCTTCCTTCCCAGACGACTTACTGCCATACAAAAAACTACATACCCTGTCACATCCGACTGTGTCTATATGCAATATGAATGATATGCCTGACATCTTTGCATCAGTTGACATCTCTCTATCAGTTGATGTTTTTAAAAGTCTTATAGACAGGGAAGTTTCAGCAGAGCTCTGTGCAAGGGGAAAAAAAGCATGGCATGGGTTATGGCAAAACTTTTTCTTAGTTGTTCATTAATGAGCAAAATGTCTCTTGTGGATGTGGGAAATGTAGCACTTAGTGGATATAGAACAAAAGCACTAATAGAGAAATTATGTATTCCCTCCATCCCCACTGTGTTGGGGAATACACCTCAGGTCTAAGGTCAGGGATACAGCACCTGCAGCTACTAAAGCTCACTGCAGAGTTGCAGCCTGTGAGATCAAGACTCCTTCCTTCAAGTAAGCAGGGAAATCTGACCCTTACTCAAACAGGGCTAACATAGTGGATTAGAGACTGCATGTTAATGTTTTGCTTTTCATATGTATTTGTACAGATGTGTTTTCTACACATGTGGATTCACAGGTTCTTTAAAGAATCTTTGAGTGTAAGTGGTTATGTAAGCAGACCTCTACAGTCTATCCTAAACTTACATGCACATTTTTCTGATTAAAAAAATCAATGAATATATAGCATAGCAATGTCACTATTTTTTTAAATAACTATGTGTTCACACAATTTTTTTTTTTTTCAGATTTAGAATTGCAAAAGTGTACATCTAAGATCTCCTATTGGAACCCTATTGGTGACTCAGTTAATCACCTTCAAAAACCAACAGTGTACACTACGCCTGCAAAGACAATTCAACTAGGGAGTTCCAAAAATAATAATATGCTTGTGCTGTCTAGCTATTGATGAAATCTTTAGTCAGGATCTAACATGCTTGAATACATAACTAAAACCATGGAATAGTATAGATTTGAGGTATGAGTGTTTTGGTCTTGCTTTTCTCAATGGAGAATTTGCTTTTCCAGAGTATGACTAGCAAGTGAAATGAAAGTTATAGCTTTTTTACTTCGAGTACTTTGGGATTACCCTTAGTTGTTTCGGTGTTGGTTTTTTTTTCCCCATTTAGGTACATATTAAAAGCAGTAGGTTAAAAGGTCTCTGTTCTTAATTCCACGATTTGTGCTTGCATAATCCTTTTGAAACTTGACCTGTTTACATGCCCACCAAACATTATGAGGCTTGCTGAATGTTATGGAAATCTTACATTCCCACCACAACAGCGCTCAACTCTAGGATTCTGCTGAAAGAGAGATTCTTCTGTAAAGTTCTCTTTGTTAATAGCACTACAGCTCAAGCTCAGTGCCTCTGAAGAGGGACCCTAGACAAAAAAATACCTGGGCATTTACACCCTTACAATCTAAGTTTCCCACCCCTCACGTGATAGTTAAAACCAATAGTAATGTTAAGGTCTGAGGTCTTCTTGCTTCTTATTGGTTTGACTTGTTCATTGTATTGTTACTAGGCAGTTATATTTTAATGCAATATATAGTGGTTCTATATCCTGTTTAACATCCTCTTAGGTCAGTTTCAACCAGTTTTCTGGCTAGCTCTTCAGCATCTTGTAAAGTAGTTATTACAGTTTATGTTCTGTGGCCTAGAGCCTTTGTCTACTAATGTTAAACAGCTATTGCTAATTTTGAACTCTATAACGGTACCTTGCAGAACAGCTCTCCCTTTTTTTTTTTTTTAATTAACATTCATGTTATTTAACGTATGGGAGCAGAATATTCGTAGGCTCTAAGGAGTGAACACAGTTCAGTACAACAAGTGTTACAACACTGAATACAAACAGTATTACAAAGATTATTATAAAAATCAATAACCCATAAAGAGTTCATTTTGACCAGGCTCCTAACTCTGGTATCCAGGAGGTGACCCAATACTGTACTTCTTTGAATCCTGCTGAAGTATTATCCAATTGTACCTTATGGATTAATTTTACTTGTTCCCATATCTTCTGGAGAACAGCTGAAATCCTTACACTCTGGTCAACATACATGCAATAACTGGTATTAATAATTGTACATACTCCCCCTTGTGAGGCTAACAAATTATCTAATGCCATTCTATTTTGCAGTGTAATTTTGGCCACTTGCGAAACCTCTTCTTCTAATGCCGTAATTACACCAGCAGTATTATTGCCAAGAATTTCTATTGCTGATGAAATGTTAACTAAGGCCTTCTTTCACTTACTCCCAACTAGGGAAGAAACCATCTAGAAAAGGAGCAGAATGTGGTCAGCCTTTCTGCTAGAGGATTACTATGTTTGATCCTATGAACAAGTGTTCATAAGAGTGATCCTGATTCCACAGTTAAATTTTAGAATACACAAACATTAGGAATAACAGCTTCTAAGGTACAAGTTCCCAAGCAATCTCCTGGTAATATTTTGCAAGCACTCTTACCACATATCTAAATTCACCCTTTCCCCTCAGATATAGACCAAGGTGCATTGGACAAGTCACCAAGTATTCCCACTATTCCTTCTTTCATTTTTTGTTACAACCATTGAAGATGCCCACAGGATCATACTGTTGTGTAGGAGCCAAACTTGACTAGGGGAGCAGGACATTTTACACGTTGCATATTTATTCTTTTCTTCTTGTATTACCATCTCCCAAAGTGGTCTTGATGGAAAGTAGTATTTGTCTGTAAGGTAGTGCATGATACATTATTTGGTGTAGGGATCCCTAACAGGAGAACGCTCAAAGCTGAGCGGCTTGGAAGGTGAGCGCATATCCAACAGTCAGTTTTATAAGTAATGTGGACTATGGTTTGTGATAGCTTGAAATAGAGATTTTTCCCTTTACTTCTAAAGAGGCTGGATAGGTTTAGATACTCCCTCTACTTGTGTGTACTGCCTCAGACCTCCCCTTACACACCAGGCGGGCGGGGCGGGACACTATGTAATAAGCATGGGAAAGGTTAGTAACTTTACCCGTTGAATTTCTACAATTTCCTCAGGCACTTGGAAATCTCACATCCAAGTAGCTCTAGAAAAGAGATTCAAATACTTTCTATTTCTAAAGCAGTGGTCACGGTAGATTCTTCCTCTGTCAGTCATTGTTTATCCACTGCATGATCCTCTGGCAACCATTTAACATGCAAGTGGTGGATCCAAACTTCCTTTCCTGCAACTTTTACAGCAAAGTAAGAACTTCATGAGACAGTATTCGGCGCCTCCAACCTGAGTTCCAATTTAGATTTACAGGAAAATACTTTTATTAAAACTCTGTCCAAGCCTGAAAATCATGCACCTGTATCTCCGGAGGGGTGGGTTGGGACCACTGAGTATGATCTCTTTTAATTTTGAAACTGCCTCATAAATTTAGGGCATAGAGTGTTAAATGCTCATCTCTATTCAGGAGGCTGGTTTTGGCCAGGATAGAAGTCTCCAGTAGAGCTAAATGTCTCTCAGAAATGACTTTGGCATGAAATAGTTCTAAGGGTTGTCTTGGGGAATTTCATAAGGCTAAACTTAATGTTTCTGGCCATTTTAACTCTGTGTGTGTACACAAATTTTAGCTATTGTCTTCTTAGTAGTTTGATTCATCATTTCTACATGCCTGGATGCTTGAGGGTGATAAGGAGCGTAGAATCTTATTTTTATTCCTAAACTTTTATGAAGTTAGTTGATTGTTTCTGCTGTGAAATACAACCCTCTGCCTGATTCAATAGATTCTTGTAATCTATACTTAGGAAAAATTTATTTGACGAGAGCTTTTATTACTTCTCCAGTGTCTCCTTTTCTTTGTGGGAAAGCCTCTACTGATCCTGATAATTGGTCTACTACTACTAGCAAATGTTTATATCAACATACTGCAGGTATATCAGCATAATCTACTGGCAATCTTTGGAATGGGATGAAAGCCCATGGCCAACTTCCCAATTCACATACAGGTTTTATATTTGAGAATTTCTGACAGGCAGGACAGGAATTAATAACTCTTCTAGCAGCTGCATAGATACCCAGTGCTGGCCCTACTTGCTGTACTTCTTCAGTCACTGCTTCCACTCCTCCATGAGCTTTACCATTGAACTATATTGTTACAGTCATAAGGTATTTTTTCACTAGGAGAGGTCCTATTGCCCTATTGTCCATATTCTGTCTCAATCTTCTACCATTTCCATTATCTCCACTGTTCCTTTTCTTCATTTGTCACATCCAATTGATACAATTTTCTTGGATGATTGACATCAGGCCATGAGCTCCCATCTAAAGCAACTGCCATAATCTTTACCACACGTTGGCAAGTCATGGCTTTTGCTGCTATATCAGCTAAGGCATTCCCTAGCAGTGTCCCTTGTAGGGGCTGGACAGTGAACCACAGGAACCTTTTTTTGAAGTTGGAAACTGCTGCATCACTTCTCAGTAAATTGCTGGGAGGTACTGATATCAAAGGACTCTCACTGAATTGGTCTTATTATTCAATCCATTTTGAGAAATTCCCAACTCTACAAGGATTTTTCATCACTTCTATCCAAATCTCTTCCATTAATTGACAGGTATTACAGTGCCTAGTACATCAGCACTCTAGAAAGATAAACCGCTTTTGTGATAGGTACCTGCAGTCTCCACATTTAAATTGCGTCCATTTTTTGTGTCTGCAGCATAAGATGTGCATTTAATCTGTTACTTGTTTGAACCATGAAAATAGTTAACAAGCTGCAAATGCTGACACTTCCTTGGGGGATAATTATTTAAGAATTAGTATTTCAGTATTCAGCCAGCTTTACTATCCACCTCCAGTCTGCATCTCTGTCAGAGCACATTTTTCATGTCCTGTCTTCTTTGCACATTTTAGTTTACATTTAAGGCTTGCATTTCTGTTAGTTTCCTTGTTATCATCTTCTCAGTTGGTGATACAAACTCTTCTCAGTTTAGGACAAGCTGTGAATGTCATTAACACTATATACCCCTCCCACCTCCAAAGCAATAATGATGATGTTATGCAAATGACTAATTTTATTCTATGAACTAAATAAGAGTCTTAACTCTGATTTGCATAGCTTGGGATCAAGTCCCTGGAGAACACTTGATAAGTTTTTCCATTTTGATACAGGTACTTGAACCCATTATTTACATTTTCAGACAGTTCTAATACAGATCACCATTCCAGAATGACTTGCATTAGAGTTTAAGTGGATCTCTCCCCAGCCTTCATTATGATCACTTGGGCAGATCTTGTACCAGAGGTTTATCTCAGTGCCTGTACTGTCATAGAACAGGACCCAGGACGAGCAGACAATTGCGCAGAATCAGGAGGAAAACCAGCAACCTTGTGCAGCCAGAACTTCTCACTTCTATTCCCTAAAGTACCTTTCCCCTTTTCTACCTTCATTCATCCCTCTCCAACCTTTTTCCATCTGCAAATTGCTATCTCCACTAACACCTTCCGGCTCTATTCTCAACCTACAGCATCCATAGCTCCAGCTGCTTATGTCCCAAGGTTCCTCCTAGCCCTCTGCCTCTTCTTCCCTGTGCCCAAGGACCCTGTGCCACCCTCCTCCCTGTTCCCACAACTTATTTTCTTGCTTTTATAAAGTTGAGTTTTGTCCTATCCTTGAGACTTAACATCAGCATTACCTGTACTGCCAAGCAGTCTGTAGCCAGCACTGTCTCCAAGGCCAAGGTTAAGACAGAGCCACACATCTTTATTTAAACACAGTAATATTTATTCAGAACAGCACCATGGGAGAGAATGTGAGCAAGCTCAGAGGGGCTGTTTTCCAGGCAATACCTCCCTCTTGCATGCACCTGCCTTTCCTTCCTGCTCCTAATCCTCAGGTCATTCTCTGACCAGGCTCTCTGGGTCTTTGCTTTCTCAGGACAGAAGGGATAGAAGAGAGACCACTTAAGCCAAAACTCTGCCCCATCCCTGAGAAAAAACAAAAAATCTACAGACCTATATCCCAAACCCAATGCACCCCAAAGCGTTCCAGAATCAGTCATGTTTACCATTGGTGGTACAGTCATCTAAGGGGACTGGCGCAACCAGGATTAGATTTCCCAGTTGACTGTCTTAGTTACTTTAAGATTTTCTTCTCTGTGGCTATTGTACCACAATCTCCCGTATTGCCTCCTTCCCCTCCCCGCCCCAGACTACATTGGATACAGCCCCTAATAAGCCCAACACAGACAATATCTTGGAAGAAAAGAGAGGGAGGAGGAAAAAAAAAAAGGTGAGAAGCTGTGCTTCTGCAATATCTACACTTGACATAATAGTGTTGAAATATTCTATGCATGTACCTCTATGCAATAATCACTAGATAATCCCTGTTGCCATCCACAGGAATCACACTTCTGCAGAGCTGAAATCACAGTAATGGGAAGATGAAAATAGTTCATTCAGACAAAAAAGGAGTTTATTCTACCCAGAAGGGAAGCAAGCCTCTTCTTCCAGTGCATTTAGAAAATTAATTTCTGAGGGAAAAAAGTATGGTTTTCTTTGCCTTAAGTATATTATTCCATCTCAGGTGATAAGCATAACCTACACCACAGAGATAAGTGGATAACATATCCAGAATGTTACGTACTGCATTATAATCTTCACTGAAGTTATATTCTCAGTAGTAACACTTTGAAATGTTGTCATTCAGCTATGAAAAAAAAATCTACAAGGACAAGTTTACTACTGCCAGAAGTGAGTGTTCAGCTCCACTGACTCCAGGCAAGACATACCTGCTGATGCCAGCAATAATTATGGCCCCCAGTCACTCTTCTCTCAGAAGAGTAAAGGTGCAGGATACAGAACATGCTGCATACTTCTATTTCTATAATGGCTTTAGCACAATCTGCATGCAGTGTGTGAAATGCAGCAAAATTGTAACATACTGAAAGGTTGACAATGTCCTTTTGCTAATCTCCTTCTTCGAAGCAATATTCTCTCAACAGCTTATATTTCTTCTGGCCTTTTGCTTGAGGTCTTTGTCCTCTTCCACTCCTCTTACTGTGCATTAGAATTGAGCTCTGTAGCTAAACAGTCTTCTCCAGAAACCAAATGTACAGCCTCCTTTTATATTCTTCTGAAAATCCACATACCAGTGAAGTGAGCTTTGAGGTAAATTTGAGGTCCTTTTCTGTATTTTTACTCCTACATGTCTTTTACTGTTTCTGCCACTTTCTTCCATACGAAATACATTATCAGGTTGCTGCTGAGTGTGCAGGCTGTACCTGTTCCTGTAACTCCTTCTTCTGGATATCAAAAATTCTATGTTAGGACTCCAACATAGTGGAAAGAGGCAGTGATATCCTGGGCTTAAGGCAGGCAACAAGGAAAGTGTTGTCAATATAAAACCAAAACCTATTAAAACTACAGCAACAAAACCCAACATCCTCAGATCCAAGTGTTACGGCTAACACTTGTGCACTGTTGCTGAAAATACTTTTCTCCAAACTTAGACACTCGTGTTTTTAAGGCCTTATTCCAGAACCCTTACCGACACTATGCAGATGACCACAGATATCATTTGTACATGTAAGGGTTATTAAAACTTACAGTGCTTGGACTACACTTACTACAAATCCTAACAGTGCAGTTCATTGCTTTTTGGCAAGAATTGTTCTTCACTGCTGGACCTCTTGAGGCCTTTAAACTCCTTTATTCCATGTATGGCTAAAGACTAACCCTTTTTTTTCCCTTCCCAACCTCTTTTGTCTTTTTCAGTTAATACATTTTCCAGTTTCTTTCCTCTTACCTTCTTTAATAGGGGCATAGCTGTAGTTTATTTCTCCTCATATTTCCTCATCTCTGACAACTATCACTTTCCCTACCCAACAAGAAGCTGCATACTGGCAAAAAACATCTGTTGATGATAGCAGAGTGCTGTGGGAATGCAGAACTGAGAATGAAGCGTTGCATGACGATACTCTAGACGGCACGTCTATACATGTTAGCTACTGTGTTTTCCTCCACTACACAATAGACCAGACCAGCAGCAGTATAGAGAGAGATGTTGATTTCAAGGGATCGCCTGCCATTTCACCATCACAGATAGAACAGCAGGTTTTCAGCACGTGTGAATATTCTGCAGCTTTCATCACCCCTATCTTTGTCTTTGCTTCTGTGAAAAAGCAATGAACTATACTAGAACGACAAAGCACGCAGATATGCTACCCACTTCCCCTTAAGGATCTTCAGGAAAAGATGCCAGGAGCAGTTCAGATCCACACTGAATCCTCACGTGGAGCCAATGACAATTTTTTCAAAGCAGAAAACCCTAAGAAGCACAGTGTTCCTATACAGCCCTAGTGCCTTGCATGAGAAGCCCTTGAAGTTAGAAACATTCTATGGCTTGGTACTGTTTCCAGCTTTATGTCCTAGGAGAAGACTAGGAAGCAAGCTGCTTCTGAAGAGGGCAAAACTATAATGCTCACACAGTGAGTAAGGTAGCATACGCACTGTTAATAACCCTGCTAGACATGCTGGTGTTCCCATCCAGAAACAGCAAAAGATACAGTAGAATTCAAACCTATTTTTAGTTTTAAATGCATTTTGTCAAGGAAAAATGAGTCTAGAACATATTAAAACATAAGGGTTCATAAAAAAAAAAAAGACATTACCACTGTATTTTTCCTCCCCTTTGCATCTCAAGTATTTCACTAAACAGTTATCAGTGCAGACATACACCACAGCAGCTTACTCCCAATAACACAAAAACCAAAGACCTGACACTACTTTCCCCAATATACGATAGGCACTGCAAATGAACTCTGTGTACTTGTGTTACCTCTTTTCAGAGAAGTTGGAGACTGATAATGAGCAAAGATATAGACTGAGAGATCAAAAAGCCAACTCGTCACCTTTCAGAGCACACCCACAGCTTAGACAAAATCCCAGGTAGCACTACAAGTATGCCTGCACAACTCAGAGGAATAGCCCATGAGCTCCATGTATTTCATATGTATCCCATTACAGCAGTCTCCTTGAAAGGCTTGCACAGGCTGTTTTTTTTTTTTTTTGTAGCTAGATTTTCAGAGATTTATAAAATACCTGCTAAACCCTCAGTACAATTGTCAGACAGTCAAGAAGAGACTTAAATCTCCTAAAATTAGCTGTCAAAGTTAAATGACTAGTTAGACCAAATGATTTACTTGAAGCAGGTTGTCTAGGTTCCTCCTCTGTCTTGAGCTTATTATCTTCCCTCATTGACTGTAAGCGAAATCCAAGGGAAACTCGGAACAACTTGGAGCAGTCATCTATTTTTTATGTACCTGGATTATTTGCCCCCCAAAGTAAACTGTAATTTCACATAACCATCAATATTACAGGCATATTTTGACTCTGCCTGCATTACGAGATAGGTAAACAGGTTTAGTAGATGCACTATTGGGCATTCCTTCAAAGTAGATCTAGATGTCCACCTTTCCTAATGTGATTTGATTTCCTTACAAATAGAGCTGGAGCTGTGTTGTGTGCTACAATAGTACTCTGAGATAAGGCAACTGGAAGAGTAGGGCTGCGTAAAGCACCACACATCGCACTTACCACTGAGCATGACACTCCAAATCCCATTTCCTATTGTTACAGTTTGGCTGCGGCCAGCAACAAAAGCGCCACGTGGCCGCCCCTCCCCCTGCTGGGCTGCGGAGAAGAATGGAAAGAAACAGGCAGAAAACTGGTGGGTCGGGATAAGGGCAGTTTAACAGAACAGTAAACAAAGGGAACAGGAACAACAACGATACAGATAAGGAGAAAATACAACACAAACTGCACAACCCACAGAGCCGCCCTCCACGACCCCCACCGCAAACTCCGGAGCTGCAAGTGAGTTCCCGCCGCCCAGCTCCTCCCCACCGGAACCCAGCATGACGGCACATGGTATGGAATACCCTGCTCTGTTTGGCCAGGTGGGGTCAGCCCGCCCGGCTGTGCCCCTTCCTGGAGTCTGGTGAAAATTAACCCTGTCCTGGCCAAACCCAGGACACCTATTTCACACAATTTACCAGAGGAAAGCACAGTGGAAACACCTGTCCACAACTTCTCTTCCAGAATGTGGTGAGTGTGCTGCTTTGCAGAAGATGTGAGCATGCTTTCACTGTAATATGTCATCTGACAACGATACTTTACAATTGCTTCTGAAAAAAAAAACAAAGAAAAACAAAACCACTAGAGTTTGTGAAACAATGTTCTGCAAGTGATGAAACTAGGAAGAAAAAAAGTCAAAGCTGAGCTCCACTTTGGGTTCCACAATATTTAATACAGCATAAGCTTCATGCCACAGCTTTCACTTCTTGACAGTGCTAAACAGGTATTCTTTCTACCACCTGTCCACCTCTTGTCAGGAAACTTAGAGAAGAACACTTGATGCTCCCATTCCTTTGTGAAATTTGCTCAGAATTTGCTAACACCATCAAAAGTAACTTAAAGAAGACTGATTTGCAGCCAGAAAGACAGATATCCTTCGGTTACAGACTACTTTTCCCAAGCAAACCAAGCAAAAAAGTTAGAGATGTTTAGGATGACAGGAGCTTGATGCTTAAAGCTTTAAAGCTGATGATGGTCAGGAGTTTGAGAGACTGTTCTTGTCCACCTGACAAGACTTTATGCTGTGTTAATTTTTTTCACTGGAAGAGCTACTGTTCCAGATTTCTCTTATTAGTGCAGGAAGATCAAGGCTTCGAAAAAAATTACAACATTACATTTAAAAGGAGCAGGATAGCATATAGATGGTATACAGATATTCTATAAAGTTATAATAGTACTCTGTTAATACAAAGCAAGTCTGGTCTTCAAGATTGAAATTCAAACTTTTCCTATTGTATCTCGTACTTAGTCTCCAGTGTTTTCCAATTTCACAATAAGATCATTACTCATTTCATATTTCTCACAGCATTAGTTTCTAGTCATACAAGTAACCCAGAAACCTCTTTTCCAAAACAGGAAATTTCAAACATACCATATGCATAAGCAGCAAGGTTGACAACATCAAATATAAAGGTTCAAGATTCTCAAGTAAGCCTGAATTCCCATTGAACTTGGTACTTTTAAATTCTTCTGGATTTTACCTAATCACAGTCTTTGAGGCTTGAAATATAAAAATATTTTGATCTAATAATCCCTTCTGTAACACATAAACTTCTGAATGCAACACTTTAGTGCTGAATCTGTACATAAAAACGACTCCTTCCATGATTGTCAAGTAAAACTACTAATTAGTTCAGTAGTTGGGTTTACTTCTAGTCAAAAAACTCTCCAAAAAAATAACATGAACAAAAAAAGCCAGACACACCACTCTGAATTACCACCAACTGCCATGATTTCGGTGGTCTGTAGATATTTGAGCTTTTTTTTTGGGGGGGGGGAGTCAAAGAACCCCAAGACAAGAATGTAATTTCCCTTTTCTTAAAAAAGAAACTTAACTTTCCTAATGCAGAGAAAATTTTGAAAAAGTGTGTCAAATATATCTTAGAAGCTCAGAAGCCAGTAGGTTCTTAAACAGATTCTTCCTCCTTCAAATTAGTATTTTTTAAATTGTTTAACTTTAAAGTCAGTCACAGGATTTGAGAACATTTTAGATTGTTTTTGCAATAACTTTCTCTAACACTGCACTTCTTTCATTTCAAAAGTTAAGACCTGCCATGTTATTCTGTATGCTTAAAAAAAACCCTACAGCTTGTTCTACGCTAGTTATGATTTACTCACAGAAGATAATATGTTTATTGCAGCTACAGAAGTGTCTTTTTCCCTTCACCTTTCCCATTATGGCTGCACCCCAAAATTAGCAAGAAACCTGAAACAAATCTGTTTAGACTGTCCTGTAGGCGTCTTCAAGATGACTAAATGCTTTTAATGTCAAAGCAAAGTTCTGTTAGGCTATGAACAAGAGAGATGTTTTCAGAAGGGAGGTCGAGGGAGATGATTCTGCCCCTCTGCTTTGCTCTGATGAAACCCCACCTGCAGTCCTGCAGACAGCTCTGGAACCCTCAGCACAGGAAAGGCATGAACATGTTGGAGCAGGTCCAGAGGAGGGCCACAAAAATTATCCGAGAGCTGGAACTGCTCTCCTGTCAGGAAAGGCTGAGAGGTTTGTTCAGCCTGGAGAAGAGAAGGCTTCAGGGAGACCTTATTGTGACCTTCCAGTACCTGAAGGGGGCCTAGAAGAAAGCTGGAGAGAGACTTTTCACAAGGGCATGGAGTCACAGGACAGAGGTTAATGGCTTTAAGCTAAAAGAGGGTAGACTCAAACTGGCTATAAGCAAGAAATTCTTTACTATGAGAGTGGTGAGGTACTGGAACAGGTTGCCTGGAGATATTATGGATATCCCCTCCTTGGAAGCGTTCAAGGCCATGTTGGATGGGGCTTTGAGCAACCTGGGGTAGTGGAAGCTGTCCCTGCCCATGATGGGAGAGTGGGTGGAACTAGACAATCTATAAGGTCTCATGCAACCCAAACCATTCTGTCATAAGATAGACATTTTGAGGTAACTAGGCCAGAAAGAAAAGAAACACATAGTTTAGATACATAGTCCTTTGCTCTGCTTCTTCTATCTTAGAATCATAAAATGCTTTGGGTTGGAAGGGACCTTTAAAGGTCATCTAGCCCAGGCCCCCTGCAGTGATCGGGAATGTCTTCAACTACACCAGGTTGCTCAGAGCCCCATCCAACCTGGCCTTGAATGTTTTCAGGGATGGGGCCCCCACTAGTTCTCTGGACAACTGTGCCAGTGTTTCACCACCCTCATCATAAAAAAATGTCTTCCTTACAGCTAGTCTAAAACTATCCTTCCTCAGTTTAAAGTTGTTACTCTTTGTCGTGTCGCAACAAGTCCTACTGAAAATATTTTCCCTATCTTTCCTATAGGCCCCCTTTAAGTACTGAAAGGCCACAATAAGGTCTCCCCAGAGCCTTCTCTTCTTCAGGCTGAACAGCCCTGACTCTCTCAGCCTTGCCTAATAGCAGAACTGCTTCAGACCTCGGATCACCATTGTGGCCCTCCTCTGGACCTGCTGCAACAGGGCCATGCCATTCCTGTGCTGGGAGCTCTAAAGCTGGATTCAGGACTCCAGGAAGGGTTTCACCAGAGCAGAGCAGAAGGGCAGAATCACCTCCCTCAACCTGCTGGCCACACTGCTTTTGACGCAGCCCGAGATACGGCTGGCCTTTTGGGCTGCGAGTGCACATTGATGGCTCATGGCTAGCTTTTCATCCACCAGTACCCCCAAGTCCTTCTTGGCAGGGCTGATCTCAATCCCTGTCTCCCTCTGCCTATATTGATATCAGGGGTTGCCCCGACGCAGATGCATGACCTTGCACTTGGCCTTGTTGATCCTCATGAGCTTCTCATGGGCCCATCTCTCAAGCTTATACAGGTGCCTCTGGATGGCATCCTGTCCTTCTGGTGTGTGAACTGCACCACTCATCTTGGTGTCATCTGCAAACTTACTGAGGGTGCACTCAATCTCACTAAGTCATTGGTGAAAATGTTAAACAGCACCGGTCCCAATATGGACCCCTGAGGGACACCACTTGTCACAGGCGTCCGTTGGGACATTGTGCCATTGACCGCTACCCACTGGATGTGACCATCCAACCAATTTCTTCTCCCATATAGAGAGAAGGATGTTGTGGGGGTCTGTGTCGAAGGCTTTACAGAAGTCCAGATAGATCACATCCATAGCTCTTCCCTTGCCCACTGATGCAGTCACTCCATCGTAGAAAAGCCACTAGGTCGGTCAGGCAGGACTTGCCCTTGGTGAAGTCATGCCGGCTG